>Ga0209415_10004799_pt1 | contig 24659 bp, 26 predicted proteins | sample PeaSoiSIISIP2007_FD_187696 | JGI IMG/M metagenome (GOLD analysis project Ga0209415, IMG submission 187696) | Peat soil microbial communities from Weissenstadt, Germany - SII-SIP-2007 (SPAdes) (version 2) | ecosystem: Environmental > Terrestrial > Soil > Wetlands > Peat | place: Germany... | reverse complement strand
CCCCGCCCCGGAGTCGCATCGTAGCGGTGACGCCGTCGCCGCTACGATGCGACTGGAGAGCAGGCGGTCAGAGGTCGCCGTCGAGCGGCGCGAGGCGGAAGACCTGGCCACCGGGGGCGGCGAAGAAGAAGCGCGTCGGATCGGGGAAGTTGACCGGAGTTACACCGAACGCCTGCAGGCGGGTTTTCCACGCGGCCGGGTCGTCAACTTTCAGTTCCATCCACATGCCCTTGAGGTACTGGGCGTCAGAGAGGGTTTCGGCGGGCTCGACGAAGAAGAGGCCGAGGATAAAGCCGCCGTCGAATTCATAAAGGTCGAGGTCGTCGCGCGGGCTGGCGACCGGTTTGCACTTGAGGAGGCCGAGATAGAAGTCGCGGGTGCGCTGGCGCAGGCTGTGGGCGACGTTCATCTTCAGGTGATTGCCGATTTGCACCATCGAGAGTACCTCCGCGCGGAGTGGCGTCCGCGGTCTGCTGAAAGCTGGGCCTGTGCGGTTATGCGGCGAAGGTCATGGGGAGCTGTTTGATGCCGCGGAGCAACACGGAGTTGATGCGCGTCACGCGCTTCTGATCGACGGAGAAAGGCGGACAGGAAAAGAACAACTCTTCGAGACCGACTTTCGCCTCGAGGCGCGCCAATTGGGCGCCGAGGCAGAAGTGAGTACCGAAGCCGAACGCGAGATGCTCGCTGGCGTCGCGTTGGAGGTCGAAACGATCGGGATCGGGAAATTTTCTTTCGTCACGATTGGCCGAACCGATCAGCAAGAAAACAGCGGCGTCGGCGGGAATCGTCGTGCCGGAAAGCTCGACCGCCTTGGTGGTGCGGCGAAAGACGATCTGCACGGGAGAATCGTAGCGCAGAACCTCCTCGAGGAGCGGCACGACGAGCGAGCGATCGCCGCGCACGCGGGCCAAGTCGGCCGGGTGAGCGAGCATCGCGAGGATTGTGTTGCTGAGCAGGTTCATCGTGGTCTCGTTGCCGGCGAGCAGAATCAGCATCGCCATCGCGAGGACCTCGTCGGCGGTGAGCGTCTGGCGCTCTTCTTCGGCCTGCACCAAGGCGGTCAGCAAATCGTCGCGCGGTTCCTTGCGCCGAGCGGCGAGCGCATTGAGGAAGTAGGAACGCATTTCGGCATTGCTGGCGCGGATTTCGGCGCGCGCGCCGGCGTCCTCGGGGCGGTTGGTCCCGCGCACGATATTGTCGGACCATCGTTTGAAGTCGACGCGGTAGCGCGGCTCGACGCCGAGCATCTCGGCGATCACGATTACAGGAAAGGCGCCGGAGAAATCGCGGACGAAGTCACATTCCGGCTGTGCGCGGGCGTTCGCGAGCAGGTCATTGGCGATGCCGCGGATGCGCGGTTCCAGACGGCTCACCATCCGGGGCGTGAAGCCCTTGCTGACGAGCTTGCGCGAACGGCCATGGTCGGGCGGGTCGGTCTCGATCATCCAGGGAACTTCAGGCGCCGGATTCAGATCGCCGATCGATTGTCCGAGCCAGTTGGCGGAGGAGAAGATCTGCGGATTGCGCAGAGCGAAATCGACGTCGTCGTAGCGGCTGACGGTCCAGCATTGGAATGCGTCGAGCCAGGCAACCGGATGATCACGGCGCAGGGCGGCATAGTAGGGAAAGGGATTAGCCTGCACTTTCGGGGCGAGCGGATTGTAGTCCATCGACAACCTCCGAGGTGGATAGTCCGTGAATTCGGGAGTAGCGCTTTTCGGCGCGAGGTTGCAAACGGCGTGGGAGGACGGGGGAACGCAGATCTATAGCCTTTTTTCTGAAACCAACTGGACGCGTACCTTAACGCACCTCGCGGACTCGCTAGCTCGGCTCGCAAGCTCGCCTAGTCATAAGGTTTCAGACTTCCCCTTGGTAAGATGAGGGTTTCATGATTGACGTCCGTGGCACTCGGTGCGGGGAGTGCTGCCGCAGCGAAGAACGTCGGCGTTACTGCAATGTTCGGCGCGGGGCGGGGCGGGTGGTTGAGACGCAGTCTCAAGCACCCGCGGATGATGCCGGCATCGCCGGCGGCGGAAGGGAACCGGAGGCTGCGACGGAACGTCGCAGCCTCCGGTGGACGGCGGCCATCGGCCGCCGGACCGCAGCGGCTGCCGGCTCAGCCGGCAGCCGCTGCGGGAGAGCTCACTCGCCGTAGCGCAGCAGCTTGCCGGACATCGCACCCGTCGGTTGACCGTCTTCGAGAGTGACTTCGCCATTCACGATGATTTGGCGGTAACCCTCGGCGCGCTTGACGCGACGCCATTCGCCGCCCGGGAAATCATGCACGATTTCCATCGGCTTGATGGCGAGCTTGTCGAGATCGTAGATGACGATATCGGCCTTGGCACCCTCGCGGAGCATCCCGCGATTCTTGAAGCCGGCGCAGAGCGCGGGCTGAGTACTCAGTTTCCAGTGGGCCGCCTCGAGACTCATGATCTGACTATCGCGGATCTTGGTGAGAAACTCAGTCGGGTACACACCGCCGGCGAAAAACTTGGTGTGTGCGCCGCCATCGGAGACGCCTGGAATAGTCACTTCCGACTGCGCGATCTCGGTGAAGTTCTGCAAGCCGGTGTTAACCGGAGCCGAGTAGAACTCGGTGCGCAGACCGTCGGCGACGGCGATATCCAGCATCGCATCGACCGGGTGCTTGCCCATGCGGGTGCCGGCCTCGACGATGTTCATATTCTCGTACTGCTTAAATTCCGGGTTGGTAATTCCGACGATGAAGACGTCCTTCCAATCGTTGGTAAGGACGGGCGAGACGTCGCGAAGGCCGGGCCGGCGGGCGGGGTCGCCAAGCTTCTGCAGGCGCGCCTCGAAGTTGCCGGTGGTGGCGTCTTTCCAGGCCTGCACGTCTTCCCAGAGGTTCCAATCGGCAAAGGTGAAAGTAAAACCGCCTTCGACGGTGGCCGACTGTCCGTAGATTTTTATTCCGCGATCGCGGCAGCGCTCGAGCCATTTCAAGAGCCGGCGATGACGTCCGGGGAACTTGTCGTTGGCGGCGACCGCGTTATAGAGGATGGGGCGATCGCTCACGCCCGCAAGGGTTTCATAGAAATGCTCGATGTGAGTTTGCGCCTCGCTCTCGAGCGCGCCCGGATTATCGGGCACGTAGGTCATCTGGATGAAGCCCTCGTTGCGGTCGGCGAGAATGCGGCCGAGGGTCAGGATATTTTCTTCGTCCATGATATCGGTGGCCATCGGAGTGCCGTCCCAGTCGGGCTGGATACTGGTGCCGCCGAGATGCTGAAGCGACCATCCGCAGGCGCCGGCATCCATCGCTTCGTTGATAATCTGGCGGGCGGCACGCGCTTCATCGTCTGTAAAGCGGCGTCCGGTTTTCGCTTCTTCGAGACCCATGATCCAAACCAGCAAAGGCGAGAGCGCAACGAAGGGCAGGATGTTCATCGCCTTCGGACGGCGATCGACGCTATCGAGAAATTCGGGATAGGTGACCCAGTCCCACGGCATCCCGGCCTTCATCGAGGCGAGCGGGATGGCCTCGTTGCGCGTCATACTGAGCATCGCACGCTCGCGGGACTCGGGGCGGACGGGAGCGAAGCCGAAGCCGCAGTTGCCGATCACGACTGAGGTAACGCCGTGCCAACTCGAGATGCTGCAGTAGGGATCCCAGAACAACTGAGCATCGTAGTGAGTATGCAGATCGACGAAACCCGGGGCGACGATCATCCCGGCGGCGTCGATGACTTTGGCGCCTTCGTGAGACTTGAGGCGGCCGATTTTTGCGACGCGTCCATCCTTGATTCCGAGGTCCCCGCGAAAGCGCGGCAGGCGCGTTCCGTCAACGACCATCCCGTCCTTGATCACGGTATCGAATTCAGGCATTTCTTTGTCCCCTCGACTGGTTCGGTGGGCCGACAGCCGCCCAAGTTAAACTCCCTGCGGATGTTCGCTCAGGTCAAAACCCCCGGAGCGCGGCCATTCGCATCTGCTGACTTGGGAGAATCGATCGACGTGTGCGCGGTGGTGATGAAGGTGACGGAAGAGATCGATCGTCACTCCCCCAAAATTCTCCCGATCGCTCGATCGCCCCGAACGCCCTCCTCAATGCGCGGGAATGGGCGAATTCGATGAGCTCGTAAATCGTTGTTACGCTTATTTTAGAAATTAGACAAACTGTCGGGCACGGGTGCTGGGCGGGGAGGCGGGCGCCTGCAAAGCTGGCGGCATCGCATCGGAGGAAAAGAAAGACGGAGAGGGCGGGGCCCTCTCCGTCTTTCTTGGGTGGGTGGTGGAGACCAGTCTCCACCACCCGCGGATGCGTCAGCGGCCGGCGGCGGCGAGCGATAGCTCGTCGGTCGCGACGGTGCGATGCGGGTTGTAGTACGGCAGCACGTGCTTACCGATCAGCCGCAACGACCGCATGATGTTCTGATGCGGAATCTGGCCGGCCTGCTTGAAGAAGATGACCTGGTTGACGCCGGCCTTCTGGAACGCTTCGAGCTTGCGATTGACGTAGTCGGGATTGCCCACGACGATCATGTCGTGATCCTTTAACTGCGCGTCGGTGGCCTCGGCCGGATTCTGCTCGAGGGCGAAAAGGTTGCGGATATACTCGTAGGAGTACAACTGGTTCTTCGCCATCAGCGGCTCGAAGAGCTTGGCGACGTTCTTGAAGAACCAGCGCGCGCCGGCCAGCCCCACCGCCTCGTCATCCTTGTTCTCGCAAACGTGGCAAACGGCGACGGCCGCGAAATTCTCGTTGGGGACTTTCGGAATCAGGTCGCTGCGCTTGGAGCAGGCCTTGCGGAAGGTCTCCATCGACTTCTGCACCTGCTCCCAATTGAAGTTGAAGCTCAAGACGCCGAGACCGCGATCGCCCGCCATCTCGTAGCTGTCGGGACCCGTACACGCCATCCACATCGGCGGGTGCGGCTTCTGGATCGGCTTGGGCACCACGCGCCGTGGCGGAATTTTCATCAGCTTGCCGTCGAATTCGAGGATCTCCTCGGTCCACGCCTTGACGATGATTTCGAGGGCCTCGCGAACTTCCGCGCGAGTGCGGTCGTAATCGACGCTGAAGCCGTCGAGTTCCTGCGCGGTGGTGGAGCGGCCGGTGCCGAGTTCCATGCGGCCGTTACTCATGATGTCGAGGACGGCGGCCTGCTCTGCGACCTTAATCGGATTGTTGAAGTTGAAGGGCAGCAGGCGCACGCCGTGGGCGATACGGATGTTCTTGGTCCGCTGGCTGACCGCGCCATAGAAAACCTCCGGCGCGGAGCTATGGGAGTACTCTTCGAGGAAGTGATGCTCGACCTCCCATACGTAGTCCATCCCGATGCGGTCGGCGAGTTCAATCTGGGCGAGCGCTTCCCAATACGTGTTGTACTCGCTGCGTTCGTGCCACGGGCGTGGCGTTTCCATTTCGTAGAGCAAGCCGAACTTCATTGGTCCCCTCCGTCAAGCAAAAAGGCTTGGGCGTTGATGCCGGATTGTCCGACTTTTTTGGTGGATTTGCCAACGGTTATCGTCAGGACGTTTACGAGCTTACGCGGGGCGGCGCGGGTTGTGGATGAAAGCGGTTGACAGGTGTGCAGGGGGCGGCTTGAAACCGCCGGATCGGTAGGATTCAATGCCGCGAGGTACACTTGAGGTAGACTTGGGAGATGGCATCGCGGACAAAATCAGCGCCCAGGGCGGCAGTGGGTGCGAAGCGCGGAGCGCCGGCGGTGCTGGTGGTGCACGGCCCGAATCTGAATTTGCTGGGCGAGCGGGAGCCGGCGGTTTACGGCAGCGCGACGCTCGGCCAGATCGACGACCAAATCAAGGCGCTCGGGCGCGAACTGGGACTGGCGGTCGAGACCTTTCAATCGAATAGCGAGGGAGCGATCGTCGATCGGATACAGGCGGCGCGCGGGCGGATCGACGTACTGATTATCAATCCCGCAGCGTACACGCATACGAGCGTGGCGATTCGCGACGTGATCCTCGCGATTGGGGTACAGTGTATCGAAGTGCATTTGTCGAACGTCTATAAGCGGGAGCCCTTTCGACATCACTCGACTATCGCGGATGTGGCGGTGGGGCGGATAATGGGGTTTGGCGCGGATGGGTACATGATTGCGCTGCGCGCGGCGCAGAACATGATCGCGGCGGCGCGAGCGGCGGCCCACAAGTGACATGTGCGGGCCGGGCATAAGAATCCGTATGTGGCGGCCGTGTAAGTAGGATCGACTTCAAGCAACGATGGAAGTTAGGGAACTAAAGACACTGCTCGCGCTGATGCAGGATTTCGGCTTGGTCGAACTCGAAATCGAGGACAAGAAGGGCAAGGTGCACCTGGTGCGGGCCGGAGTGGCAGCGAGTGTGACGGCGCCGCCGCCGGCGGCGGCTGCGGCAGGGCCGAACACGATCGCGGCGAAGGCCTTCGAGCTGCGCACCGCAAAGGAAGCGTCGAAGCCGGCGGCCACGTCGGGCAATGGCGCGCGCGGATCGGAGCCGCCGACAATCGCGGAGAACCAGAAGCTCATCGCGAGCCCGATGGTCGGGACTTTTTACCGCGCGGCGTCGCCGGATTCCGATCCGTTCGTCGAAGAGGGCGACTCGGTGCGCAAGGGCCAGGCGCTGTGCATCATCGAGGCGATGAAGATGATGAACGAGATCGAGGCGGATGCGGGCGGGCGGATTGTGCGTATCCTGTGCGAGAACGGCCAGCCGATCGAATACGGGCAGGTGCTAATGGTGCTGGAAATCGGCTAGGAGTTTTAACTCGCACGGCGCAACTGCGGCGGAGACGCGCTGACGATGTTCAAGAAATTACTGGTTGCGAATCGCGGCACGATTGCGATCCGAATCATCCGGGCGTGCCGGGAACTCGGCATCAACACGATTGCGATTTACTCGACGGCGGACAAGGACGCGCTGCACGTGCGCATGGCGGACGAAGCGGTATGCATCGGGCCGGCCGCGGCGGAGGACAGCTACCTTAATATCCCGTCGATCATCAGTACCGTGCTGACGTATGGCGCCGACGCGGTGCATCCGGGATACGGGTTCCTGTCGGAGAACGGCGACTTTGCCGAGGCGTGCCGGCGATCGGGCGTGAGCTTCGTGGGACCGCGCGCGCGTCACATACGGTTGATGGGCGACAAGCCGCGCGCGCGTCGAATCATGAAGCGGGCGGGCGTGCCGGTGTTGCCGGGGAGCGAGGGGACGGGCGTAACCGAACTGAAGGATGCTCAGGCGGACGCCAAACGGCTCGGCTACCCGGTGCTGATCAAGGCGGCGGCGGGGGGCGGCGGCAAGGGTATGCGGATCGTCCGCGACGCATCCGAATTGACGCGGCTGTTTCCACTCGCGCGCGGCGAGAGTGAAGCGGCGTTCGGATCGCGCACGATGTACCTGGAGAAATATCTCGAGCGCGCGCGGCACGTGGAATTTCAAATTCTGGCCGACAACAATCGCAACGTGATCCATTTGGGTGAGCGCGATTGCTCGATTCAGCGGCGTCATCAGAAGGTGCTGGAAGAGGCGCCGTGTCCGGTGATGACCAAGCGGCTGCGCGAGAAGATGGGCAAGGCGGCGGTGCGCGCGGCGACCGTGGTGGGCTATTCGAACGTCGGCACGGTGGAATTTCTGCTCGCTGACGACGGACAATTTTATTTCATCGAGATGAACACGCGGATCCAGGTCGAGCATGGCGTGACCGAGATGGTGACGTCGACCGACCTCGTCAAGGAGAGTATCCGAATCGCGGCGGGCCAGCCGTTGGGTATGAAGCAGCGGCAAATCGAGATCGATGGGGCGGCGATCGAGTGCCGGATTTACGCGGAGGATCCGGATTCGCATCTGCCGTCGCCGGGCGTAGTAAGCAACCATCATGCGCCGGGGGGACTCGGAGTGCGGGTGGAGACGGCGCTGTACGACGGCTATCGAGTGCCGGTGCATTACGATCCGCTGATCGCGAAGCTGATCGCACATGCGGACACGCGGGCATTGGCGATCGTGCGGTCCAAGGCGGCGCTGCGCGAATACGTAATCGATGGCATACGGACGAATATCCCGCTGCATCTGAAGATTCTCGACGACGTGGATTTCAAACGCGGGGAATTTGCGACGGATTTCCTCAAGCGTTACGAGCGCGCACCGGTGGCGCCGGTGGCAGCGGAAGCGATCGAGCGCATTACGGCGAAGGCGTCGTGAAAAGAGATCGCGGCAGAATGAACCAAGTTTGCAACTGAGTATTTGGGATGCGACTGAGTAAACCCGACTGAGTGATCGGGGTTGGCGATTCGAAATCACTAGTAATACCTGATGACACTGATGAATGTATTCGCTCGGCTGATGCGCACGAGCATGCTGATCGCGGCAGCGACGGCGGTAATAGCAGCGCTCGCAATAGCCAGTCCCGTTGCGGCGCAATCGTCGGACCTGGGCGTGAGCGGACTGAGTTCGGGTCCGGCATCGAACGGGGCGCCCAACGGCCTTGAGGGAATCGGCGGTGCGACGAGCGGGACGCCGAAGGCCGAGGTGGCGGGAAAGGTTTACGACTTCGGTTCGGTGCTCAACGCAGTGCCGGTCGCGCACGTCTTCAAAATCCATAACGCAGGTAGCGGCACGCTGGTAATTGGCGGCGTGCAGACCTCGTGCGGATGCACCGCAGCGAAACCGACCAAGAGCCAACTGCCGCCTGGCGAGGACTCGGATATCGCGGTGATGTTCGATACGCGCTTCGACAAGGGGCCGGCGACGCGAACGATCACGGTGTACACCAACGACCCGGCATCGAAGTCGATCGTGCTGACGATCAAGGGCGACGTGAAGGTGCAGGTCGAGGCGGCGCCGGCGCAGGTCGCGTTCGGCGACGTGAAGCACGGCACCGATCAGACCCGGCAGGTGCTGTTGAACGATCTGGTAGCGGGAACGGATCGGGCAAAGGCGCCACAGGAATTCAAAGTTCAATCGATCACGAACGCGAGTCCGAATATCAAGGTCGCGGCGGCGCCGCGTTCCGATGGCAAAGCGGGTGCGGCGTTGACCGTCACACTGTTGCCGACGATGTCGATCGGAGCATTCGACGATACGATCAAGGTGACGACGAGCCGGGCTCCGGTCGATATCACAGTCTTCGGGAATGTTCAGGGCGATATCACTGTGAAGCCGGCGCAGGTCTCGTTCGGCGTCGTCCCACACCATCAGGGGACGCTGCGATTCGTGCGGCTGGTGAACGCGGGGCCGCGGCCGATGAAGGTGACGGGCCTCACTAGTTCGAACGCTAGCGTAAGCGCGACGGCGGAGCCGATCGAAGCCGGCAAGGAATACAAGATCACGCTCGAGCTGCGGCCGAACACGCCCGACGGCGCGCTGCGCGGTCAAGTCGCGATTACGACCGACGATCCGCAGCAGCAGACGTTGAGCCTGCCGTACTTCGGCATCATTGGATCGTATCGGGGCTAGCGGCTGATGCGACTGGCGGGGCGGGTCAACCGTCAACGCCGGTCGGGCCTCACTAACGGCGCCCTTCGATAGTCAGTTGTCTTAAGCGCGGGCTGCCTTCTATAGTCAATCGAGAGGATGCCGGAAGCGGCGCGTGCCGGCCGGCAAGGCTGTGGCTATCGTGGCGAGGCTCGCGCGGTTAAATCCCATCCCATATCTGCTGGGCAAAATGACCGAGCTGGCGGCGTCGATGCTGAGCAAGCCGATCGCACGCTACTCACTGACGATGCCCAACGACATGGCTCAACTGCGAAAGTATATTCGCAAGGGCGACGTGCTGCTGGTCGAGGGCAACGAGCGGGTGAGCGAGGTGATAAAGTACCTCTCGCAGAGTTCATGGTCGCATGCGGCGCTCTACATTGGCGACGAGGCGCTTCGGCGATCGCCGGAAATGCGGCACGAGCTAATCGAGAAATACGGCGACGAAGCGAATTATATGCTGGTCGAGGCGCTAGTCGAGAGTGGCGTGGTGCTGTCGCCGGTGAGCAAATATCGTGACTTCAACATCCGCATCTGCCGGCCGCATCAGTTGACCGTCGCCGACCAACATCAGGTGATCGATCACGCGCTCGGCAACGTCGGCAACACTTACGATTTGAAGAATCTGTTCGACCTCGCGCGCTATTTTCTGCCGGTGAGTATCGTGCCGGCGCGGCTGCGCCGCCAGGCGCTGGAATTCGGCAGCACCGATCCGACGCGGGTGATTTGCTCGAGTATGATCGCGGAAAGCTTTACGCGCGTGCGTTTTCCGATCGTGCCACGGTACGAGCCGCTGCCGCCTGGAATGGAGCCGACGCCGAGCCGTTACGCGTGGCTCGAGCGCTTTTCGCACAAGGAGCAGCCGTCGCATCTGTTGCGAAGGGTGTCGCCGACGCTGACGACGCCGCGCGATTTCGATCTGTCGCCATATTTTGAGATCGTCAAGTTCAACGTGATCGAGAGTTCGCGCTTCGACTACCATAAACTGCGCTGGGTCGAAGAGCCGGGGCCGACCGCGACGGCGGCATCGGCTCAACCGCCAAGTGCGGCGAGTTCGCACGGAGCGACCGCTACGGTCGAGAGGGGCGATGCGGGCACTGCGGACAATCCGATCATCGGCAAGGTCGAGAAATCGGCCTAAGCGGCGGTTGGAGGTGGGACCCGATTGCGCTAACTTCAGAAGCCGCATCGCATCGCGCGGGCGCTCGACGCCGTCAGCCGGAGGACCCGAAGTTGGCACAGAACGAGGAACGGATCGCGAACAAGCGCGAATCGCTCGAAAAGACGATCGCCAAGATTCTCCATCGCTACTGCAACTTCGGCTGGGCCAACTACTACATCCCGGGCGAGAAGTTCCCGAGCCTGATCGAAGAGCTGGTCGAGGTCGCGAGTCCCGCCGGGCAGGTCGGTCAGGAGGAGCTGGTACAGTTCTTCCTGCGCACCCAGCGGATGGAATCGGCGCAGGATCGTGCGGCGAAACTGCAAGACGAGTTCGCGATCACGCGCAAAGGCTGACGCGAAGAGCCCTTCGAACTTTGCGTTAAACCCTAATCCAGTCGAGCTAACCGCCGGTCCCCTCCCTCAACAACGGGAAAGCAGCGAAGCGGACTCATTCAGTGCCTCTGACTATTCAGTACGCAGTCACGTCGTGTCAGGCCCGTGGATAACGCATAAACTGAGAGAGAAACCATTATCATGGCGATAAATCAGGCTGAGCCGCCGCAGGCTCATGAGACGCTGACGAAGAATCCGGGCGCGGTCTATCTCGATGTACGGACGGAGGGCGAATTCGCGCAGGGCCATCCGGCGGGCGCGATCAATATACCGGTGGTGTTCATCAAGGGGCCGGGGCAGATGGAGGTCAATCCGGAGTTCGTCGCGGTGGCGGAGAAGGTTTTGCCCAAAGGCACCAAGCTGGTGGTTGGATGCATGGCGGGCGGACGGTCGCAGCGCGCGTGCGAGATGCTCGAGGAGGCCGGGTACGCCGACCTGACCAACGTGCGCGGCGGTTTCGGCGGTGCGCGCGACGGTAGTGGTCAGGTGATAGTGCCGGGCTGGCGCGACGCGGGCTTGCCGGTGACGACCGAACTCGGCGACGCGACCTACGAGGCGCAGCGCAAGAAGGCGGGCCTCTGATGGCGATACGGCTAACGAAAATTTACACGCGCACGGGCGACAAGGGGCTCACCGCACTCGTCGGTGGCAAGCGCGTGCCCAAGGAGAGCGGGCGGCTGGAGGCCTACGGTACCATCGACGAGCTGAACGCGATCGTGGGCATCGTGAGAACCTACGTGCCGCAGTACCAGCAGAAGTTTGGCGCCGAATATACCTGGTATTCCGAAATGCTGCGGCGGATTCAGAACGAGCTATTCGATGTAGGTAGTGAACTGGCTACTCCGGACGATGCGGAGTACGAGGGGATGCATCGGATGAGCGAGGGCGAGGTCAAGCTGCTCGAGCAGGAAATGGATCGGATGCAGAAAGACTTGCAGCCGCTCAATTCGTTCACGTTGCCGGGTGGTGGCGTGCTCAACGCATTTCTGCATCAGGCGCGCACCGTATGTCGACGGGCGGAGCGCGTGTGTTGGATTCTGCAGCGCGAAGAGCCGATCAACGCGTCTCTGATGGCATATGTAAATCGCCTCAGCGACCATCTATTTGTGCAATCGCGGTGGGTGGCAAAGCGGCTCGACGAGCCGGAGTACTTGTGGGATCGCGGACTGCGAATCGATTCGCGTGTGGCTCGCGCGGCCCAGCGCAAGGTCGCGGGTAACGGGGCCAAGACCGGCAGCAAATCGTGATTATGATCGTATAAGGAATGACTATGGCGACTGACAGACTATACCTGCGGCAAGCGCAAATCGGTCCGATGGCGAACTTCGTATATCTAATCGGCGATACTGACACCCATAAGGCGGCAGTGGTCGATCCGGCGTGGGACGTGGACGCGATTCTCGAATTCGCGCGCAAGGAAGGCTACGAAATCGATAAGATTCTGATTACTCATTACCATCCCGATCATCTGGGCGGATCGATGATGGGGACGAGCGTACAGGGTGCGGCCGAGATGCTCGAACGCATCAAGGTGAAAGTGTACGTGAACAAGGCCGAGGCCGAAGGCACCAAGCGCGTCGCGGGTCTCAGCGATTCGGACCTGGTGGTAGTGGAGGCGGGCGATGTCGCCAAGATTGGCGAAATCCCAGTCAAGTTTTTGCACACGCCGGGGCATACGCCGGGATCGCAATGCTTCCTGGTGGAAGGCAATCTCATTTCGGGCGACACACTATTCGTGAATTCGTGCGGGCGGGTGGATTTGCCAGGGTCGGATCCGGAGGCGATGTACTATAGCCTGAACCACACGCTCAAGAATCTCGACGACGCGACGGTAGTATATCCAGGGCATGCGTATTCGTCAGAGTCGAGTACTACGATCGCCAATCAGAAGCGGCACAATATGTATATGCGATTTCCGACGCTGGACGATTTCCTCGACGCGATGGGCGCCAGCCGCTGATGCGCCGAGAGTGAACGCTCCGCGCATTAGTGTAATCGAAAGATCAACCTCATCGTTGCGGACCTTGCCAGGTAATGTCTGCGAAGCTCAATAAACTTGAGATTGAAGTGACCCGTCTGCGCGAGCAGATCGACCGCCACAATTATCGCTATTACGTCCTCGACGATCCCGAAGTCACCGACGCCGAATACGATCGGATGATGCGCCGGCTCGAAGAACTCGAGCGCGAACATCCGGAGTTGCTGACGCCCGACTCGCCCACCCAGCGCGTCGGGGCAAAGCCGAGCGAGAAGTTCGCCGTCGTGGTCCATCGCAAGATGATGCTCTCGCTGGCCAATGCGATGTCCGCTGAGGAGATGATCGAGTTCGACAAGCGCATTAAGCGGTTCCTGAAAAACGATCACGACGTCGAGTACGTGGCCGAGGTCAAGCTCGACGGACTGGCGATCGAACTGATTTACGAAGACGGGCGGCTGACGGTGGGATCGACGCGAGGCGATGGCATCAACGGAGAGGATGTGACGCCGAATATTCGCACCATCAAAAGCATCCCGCTGCGGCTCCAGCAGCCGGCGCGCGGGCCACTGCCGAAGCTGCTCGAAGTCCGTGGCGAAGTGATTTATCCGCGCAAGGCGTTCGAGCGGATGAATGCGGAGCGGGTCCGCAATGGCGAGGCGGCGTTCGCCAATCCGCGCAACGCCGCCGCCGGATCGCTACGCCAACTCGACCCGAATATCACCGCGTCGCGCCCGCTCAATATCTTTTGCTATTCGCCCGGCGTGACGGAGGGTATTGAGTTCAAATCGCAGTGGGATTTTTTGCAAGGGATCAAGTCGCTAGGGCTGCGCGTGAATCCGCTGACGCGGGTGTGCTCCAACGTCGAGGGCGTGATCGAGTTCTGGAACGAGCTGACCGAGATGCGCCACGGCCTCGACTACGAGGCCGACGGCGTCGTTGCGAAAGTAAACTCGTACGCCTTGCAGGAACAGCTTGGCGAGGTTTCGCGATCGCCGCGGTGGGCGATCGCTTACAAGTTCAAGGCTCAGCAGGCCGAGACCGTCGTGCGCGATATTGAGGTACAGGTCGGGCGGATCGGATACCTGACGCCGGTGGCGAAGCTCGAGCCGGTGGCGCTCGCGGGTGTGACGATCTCGAACGCCTCGTTACACAACCTCGACGAGATCCGGCGCAAGGATGTGCACGTCGGCGATACGGTCATGATCGAGCGCGCCGGTGACGTGATTCCCTACGTCCTGAAGGTGACCAAACCGGGTCCTCGGCAGGAATCGTTCAAGATGCCTGAAAAATGCCCGATATGCCGCGCCGCGATCGAGCACGAGGACGGTGAGGTCGGCTACTTCTGCGTCAACGCGAACTGCCCGGCGCGGATGCGCGAGTCAATTCGCCATTTTGCCTCCAAGGCGGCGCTGGATATCGACGGGCTCGGCGACAAGCTGATCGGGCAACTGGTTGAAAAGGGGCTGGTCAAGGAACTCGACGATATTTTCGATTTGACGACGGAGCAGATTGCCGGGCTGGAGCGGATGGCCGACAAGAGCGCACAGAATCTGATCGCGGCGATCGAACGGTCGCGGACGGTCGCGCTCGACCGCGTAATCAACGGGCTCGGGATTCGGCACGTCGGGGAACATACGGCACGCCAACTGGCGTTGCGGGTGCGCACGCTCGAAGCGCTGATGGACGCGAGCGAAGATGACTTGCGCGCGGTGCGCGATATCGGCGACGAGGTCGCGCACAGTATTCGCGAGTACTTTGACGAGCCGCGTAATCGCAAGGCGGTCGAGCGGCTCGCGCGCAAGATCAAAATCGTGGCGCCGCCGGCGCCGGTCGAAGGTCGCGGGGCGCTGCGCGACAAGAGCTTCGTGCTGACTGGAACGCTCGAAACGATGACGCGCGACGAAGCTGAGCAGAAGATTCTCGCCGCGGGCGGGCGCGTGACCTCGGCCGTCAGCCGCAAGACCGATTACGTGGTGGCGGGCGCGGAGCCGGGATCGAAGCTGCGCAAGGCGACCGAGCTCGGCGTCAAGACGCTGGACGAGCGCGAGTTCGTCACGCTAATTGAAGGTTGATGCCGGAGGCGCGGAGAGAACGTCGCGCGCGGCTGCGGATGGTCGTGAGCGGCCGCGTGCAAGGAGTGTTTTTCCGCGGTGCGGCGGCCACGCAGGCGCGAGCGCTCAGGATCGTCGGTTACGCACGCAATCGCGATGACGGCACGGTCGAGATCGTCGCGGAGGGCGATCGCAATGCGCTGGGAATTCTCGCGGCGTGGGCGGCTCGCGGACCGACCTCGGCGCGAGTCGAAGATGTGCAAATTGAATGGAGCGAACCGCTCGATGAATTCGACGAGTTCAGGATTCGGTGAGGTTGCGAGATGACCCTTTCACTCGGAGGGGTCGTTAGCTATAGTTTATTAGTTAACACAACGTTTATGCGGTCTTCTTCGCCGGGAAACTCCCGCGAAGCGGATGTTTGCGAACAAGGAGTGAGATTGAAATGGCTCTACCACCTGAGGCGGCAGGACACGCCGTGGAGTCCTCGGGACTAGGCGGCGGATCCGCTGCACATAAACCGGGGGTACGCCGCGACAGCGTCGTAATCAGGTTCGCCGGAGATTCGGGCGACGGCATGCAGTTGGCGGGAATGCAATTTACCGCCGAGTCCGCCATCGCGGGCAACGACATCGCCACCCTGCCGGACTTTCCCGCCGAAATCCGCGCTCCCGCCGGCACGCTGGCGGGCGTCAGCGGATTCCAGCTCAACTTCTCCAGTCGCGAGGTCTTCACCGCCGGCGACGAGCCCAACGTCCTGGTCGCGATGAATCCGGCCGCGTTGAAGGCCAATCTCGACGACCTGCCGCCCAACGGCGTGTTGATTGTCGATCGCGAGGCCTTCAGCGAGGCGAATCTCAAACGCGCAGGCTACACCTCGAATCCGCTCACCGATCATTCGCTCGACAAATTCCAGGTCTTCCAGATCGACGTCACCAAACTGACGACGCTCGCCCTGCACAGTACCGGGCTCAACAATCGCGCGGTCTTCCGCTGCCGGAATCTGTTCGTGCTCGGGATGCTCTCGTGGCTCTATCAGCGACCGATCGAGAGCACCCAGCGGTGGCTCGAATCGCGCTTCAAGAAGACTCCGGAACTGCTCGAAGCCAACCTGATGGCGCTCAAGGCCGGTTACAATTACGGCGACACCACCGAGATGTTTGCGAGTTCATACGAAGTCCCGGCGGCAAAAATCGTCCCTGGCACTTATCGCAATATCACCGGCAACAGCGCGACGGCGCTAGGTTTCGTTGCGGCGGCGGCGAGCGCGGGACGGCCCCTGTTTCTCGGCTCGTACCCGATTACGCCCGCCAGCGACATCTTGCACGAGCTCGCCAGTTACAAGAATTTCCCGATTTACACCTTTCAGGCCGAAGATGAAATTGCGGGCGTCGCCTCGGCGATTGGCGCAGCCTTCGGCGGTGCGATCGCGCTGACGACCACCTCCGGCCCGGGTATGAATCTCAAGGCGGAGGCGGTGGGTCTCGCGGTCAAGACCGAACTGCCGCTGGTCATTACCGACGTACAGCGCGCGGGGCCGTCAACCGGGATGCCGACCAAGCCAGAGCAGGCCGACCTTTTGATGGCGATGTATGGGCGCCACGGCGAGTCGCCGATTCCGGTGATCGCGGCCTCGACACCGGCGGACTGTTTCGATTGCGCCTACGAAGCGGTGAGGATTGCGACCAAGTACATGACGCCGGTGATTCTGTTGACCGACAATCAGCTCGCCAATGGCGCTGAGCCGTGGCTGCTGCCTGACGTCACCAAGATGCCGAAGATCACGGTTGAGCTCGCGACTGATCCGAACGGCTTCATGCCCTATAAGCGCGACAGCGAAACGCTGGCGCGTCCGTGGGCGGTGCCGGGAACGCCCGGCCTGGAGCATCGGATTGGCGGTCTGTCGAGCGAAGACGTGACCGGCAACGTCAGCTATTCGCCGGCCAATAACGAACTGATGGTGCGGACGCGGGCGCGCAAGATCGCGGGTATCGCGCGCGAAATTCCGCCGACCGAAATTTTTGGTGACGCCGACGGCGGAGATCTCGTGGTACTGGGCTGGGGTTCCACCTACGGATCGCTGCGCGAGGCGGTCAAGCAGATGCGCGCGAAGGGCAAAAGCGTCTCGCACATCCATGTGCGTTACGTCAATCCGCTCCCGAGCGATCTGGGCGACCAATTGCGCAAGTTCAAGAAAGTACTGGTTCCCGAGATGAACATGGGACAACTGATCAAGCTGATCCGCGCCGATTACTTGATCGACGCGATCGGCTTCAACAAGATCCAGGGTCGTCCGTTCAAGGTGAGCGAACTGACCAATCGGATGACGCGCGCACTGGAGGACGGAAAGTAAAATGGCTACCGCGCTTACTCGTAAGGATTTCGTTACCGACCAGGAAGTGCGTTGGTGTCCCGGCTGCGGCGACTACGCAATCCTGGCGCAGGTGCAGAAGATAATGCCAGAATTCGGCATCCCGCGTGAGAATATCGTTTTCATTTCCGGCATCGGCTGCTCGAGCCGCTTTCCGTACTACATGAATACCTATGGCTTCCATACTATTCATGGACGTGCGCCGGCGCTCGCGACCGGGCTCAAGGTCTCGCGCCCGGACCTCGACGTATGGGTAGTGACGGGTGACGGTGACGGGCTGTCGATTGGCGGCAATCATCTAATCCACGCGTTGCGTCGCAATATCGACTTCAACATTCTGCTTTTCAACAACCGCATCTATGGGCTGACCAAGGGCCAGTACTCGCCGACTTCGGAAGTCGGCAAGGTGACCAAGTCGACGCCGATGGGGTCGGTCGATTATCCGTTCAACCCAATCACCGTGGCGCTTGGCGCGAGCGCAACCTTTGTCGCGCGCACGATCGACGTCGAGCAGAAACATCTGGGCGAGACGCTCAAGCGTGCCCATGCGCATCGCGGAGCCTCGTTCGTCGAGATTCTGCAGAACTGCAACATCTTCAACGACGGCGCCTTTAACGATCTGAGCGACAAGGCGATCAAGGCCGACCATCAACTGGTGCTCGAACACGGCAAGCCACTGATCTTCGGCAAGAATCGCGACAAGGGCATCCGCATGAACGGACAGCGCGCCGAAGTCGTGACGCTGGGCGAGGGTGCGACAGAGAAGGACCTCGTCGTGCATGACGAGACCAACCTCGCGCTGGCCTTCATGCTGGCGAATTTTGAGGCGCCGATGCCGGCGCCGGTCGGCGTGTTCTACGCGACCTCGCGACCGACTTTCGAAGCCGCGATGAATGCGCAGTTGGCGGAAGCGAAGGCCAAGCAGGGGGTCGGCGATATCGCAACGCTGCTCAAGCGCGGCGATGTCTGGACCGTCAACTAGGCGTCCTCCATTCCTACAATCATAAGGGTTCGGGGCTTCAACGCTCCGGGCCCTTTTCATTTTGCACGGGATCAATGTGTGAGCGTGATCGCGGCCGACCGGAATCTCATACTCTATTCGATGGCAACGGAACTGGCGCTTGCTAGGATAGGCGCGCGGAGGCAGCTATGACCCGGCTCGAAGAATTGGAGGAGATTCGCCGGCGCGTCGAAGTCGCCAAAGAGATGGGCGGCGCCGAAAATATCAAGCGCCAGCATGAATTAGCTAATAGGTATTCGACTTTTATCTAGTGAAATTTCGATAGCTATTAGCTATTCGTAAAGTGACTATTGACTTTCGACGACGCTCAGCGCCGGCCCCAGCGTTCGAAGTAGGTGACCTCGGTGGCGGGCTTGCGCGCGGGACGACCCCAACGGCCTTTAGGATAACCCATCGGGACAAGGATCTCATTCACATGCGTGGGCGGCACGCCGAGTAAGGCGTCAACCTCCTCGCCGAAGATATGATGAAGGCCGGTGATCGACGTGCCGAGGCCGTAGCCGCGCGCGGCGAGACAGAGGTTCTGCACGGCGGGATAGATCGCGCCATACATCGGCTGGCCCTTGTGACGCTCGTCGGTGTAGCGCTTGACGCAGGGAAAGATCAGTACGGGCGCTTCCGCGAGATGATTCGCGAGATAGTTCGCCGACTTGAGGGTGTTGCCGGCGGGGGAAGCGGGCTGGGTCTCCATAATCAAGCGTTTTTGCGGGGTCAGGTAGTAGGTTTCCCAGGCGCGCTTGTAGCGCTCGGCGACGAATTGTTTGGTCGCGGGTTCAGTGACGACGATGAATATCCAGGGCTGCCGATTACTGCCGGAGGGGCCGAGCGTGGCGGCTTCGATCACGCGCATGATCAGGTCGCGCGGCACCGGGTCCGGCTTGAGCCGTCGCATCGAACGGGTGGTGTAAATCGCCTCGAACAAGTCGAATTCTGGATGGCCAAACATGGCGGCCAACCTAACATTTTGCCTGCTCAGAATCATCGTATGATGGTCAGATCGCGAAGCTTTGAGAGGGTGGATTCGCAGAGGCGGGCCATTTATTGAGATTGCTGGATCCTGCGGACGCAGAGATTGCTGGAACCGTCGCGCGCGGTGACGGATTATAATTCGAGTCGGCAAGCGGCCATCACGGTGGAGAGCTGAGCAATGCGTGAAGCGCGCGATCCAGCGTTCAAGGGAGGGCGGAAGCAGCCCATCCCGGCGTCCGAGGGACGTAGCGACCAATCCAAAGGACGGCGCACGCAGCCAATGCCGGTGTTCAATGGGCGGCGGGAGCAGCCGTTGCCGATCCGTATCGTCCATTGGTGCAACGCCGTCTTCTTGATCCTGATGGCGGGCAGCGGCCTGCAAATTTTCATGGCGTATCCGTCGCTCGGTCCGCGCGGCACGCAATACGGGTGGTATCCGTTTCAGGGAAAGCCGACGCCGGCGTGGACGCGGATCGGCGGATGGCTCGGCGGCGGACGCCACTGGCATTTCGCGATCGCGTGGTTCTTCGTGTTCAACGGGATCTTTTATCTCATGTATTTCTTCCTCAGCGGCGAGTGGCGGCGGCGGATGTTCCGGCCGTGGCGCGATGCGCATGGCGCCGTCGCGCAATTCCTTTACTACTTGAGAATCCGGCGGACGCCGCCGCCCGAAGATTTCTACAACGGCCTGCAACGCTTCGCCTACACGTCGGTGATAATTTTCGGCGTCGTGATGGTGCTGTCGGGACTGGCAATCTATAAGCCCGTGCAATTGCATTTCCTGACTATTCTGTTCGGCGGGTACGACGGCGCGCGCGTGGTCCATCTGGCGGGCTTGTGCCTCTTCACGATGTTCCTGGCTGCGCACCTGGTGCTCGTGTCGCTGCATCCGCGGGAAATCCTCAACATGATTACGGGGGGCCCTCGTGAGTAGGCTGATCACGCGCCGCAGGTTTATCGCCGGGGCCACCGCCGCGTCTTTGCTGACGGGCTGCGACGCGCATCCGATCAAGGGATTCCTCGGCGCGATGAAGGATTGGAACGAGAAGTTCGAGGGCTTCATCTTCTCGCCCGGGCGCCTCGCACCCGAAGAGGCGGCCGCGGACACGACGCCCGAGAGCGCCTTTCCGGCGTACTTTATCGCGGATACGATGCCGACGCTGCCGGCGAACTGGACGCTTAGCGTGGGCGGACTGGTCGAACGGGAATTGGTGCTGACGCTCGACCAGTTGCAGAAGATGCCGCGCACGGACCTGCGCGTGCGGCACCATTGCGTGGAAGGCTGGTCGGCCGTCGCCTCATGGCATGGCGTGCGCATCAGCGAGATCGCGAAAGCGGCAGGACTGAAGCCGGGCGTGCGATACGTCGAGTTCAATTCGTTCGACGACGACTATTTTTCGTCGTGGGACCTCGGTAGCGCGATGCATCCGCAGACCATCCTCGCATATGGCATGAACGGGCATCCGCTGGGCCCGAATCATGGCGCGCCGCTGCGTGTCTATTCGGCCGTCAAGCTGGGCTACAAAATGTGCAAGTACCTGACCGAAGTGAACTTCCTGCCAAACAAGACAGGGGGTTACTGGGAAGACCAGGGCTACGACTGGTTCGGCGGCGTGTAGGGCAGAGCGGCCTGGAAATGGCTTTGCTTTGTGCAGCAAGTATTGCTTCCTTGGCGATAGGGCCGTTCGACGGTTCAGTCGGCTGGTGTCGAGCCGGCTCTGATGCGGTCCTCTTTGGCGGCTAAGCAAAGCGCGCCAAATCACCGGATGACAAGCTGAAAAGCCGGGGGCGGGAGGCAGCGCACGAGAAGGTAGTCGCGGAGCGCTGGCGGGTCGTCGGGGCCATCGCGCGGCCTACTACCGTCGTGGGCTTTAATCGGCCATCGGAGCCGCCGTCGGGCGTTCTACCGTCGCGAGCGCTCACGGGTCATGGGAACCGCCGCCTGACGTAAGACCATCGCGGGCATTGGCGGGTCGGGAGAACCGTGGATTTGCACGCCGGGGGTAGAGACATTGGGCGACTCTGTTTTTTCGGCCACCGGCTGAGACAGGTCGTCGGCCTGCCGTCTCGTAGCAGAGTACTCCTTTCAGACAAGTCGCGCCAGCCCCCCACCGATCAGAAGCGTGGACGGCCGTCACCCGAGGAAGGTGGTCAAGGAACACGGAACTGTAGCTTTCTTTTGAAACCTCATAAGGTTTCAAACTTCTCATTTGGCAGAACGATAGCGGTGTGTGTGGGATGGTGGCGATGGTCGCCGCTTCTCAACCGTTATAGTGGGGAAACGGCGTTAGGCCCTCGCTAAAGCCGCTAGACCTTAGGGAGGCCGAGGACGCACTCGCCGATGATGTTAATCAGGGCGGGGGTGGATGTCGCGGTCGATTTGGGCCTGGTGCTCACGGGCGGCGGCGCGCAAGTCGTAGGTGCTCTGGAGGTTCATCCAGAACTGCGGATTGACGCCGAAATAGCGGCCGAGGCGCAGAGCGGTGTCGGCGGTGAGGGCGCGCTCGCCGGCGATGATCTGGGCGATACGGTTAGGCGGCACGCGCAGAGCCATCGCGAGTTGGTGCGGGTTCATCGCGAGGGGCTTGAGGAACTCCTCGAGGAGGATTTCGCCGGGATGAATGGGGGGCAGCGTCTTAGACATATAGGTACCTCGAATTCTAATGCGATACGGTTAGGAAGATCTGAGGCGGCGCGCTGTAAAGCGGAAGCGGGCGAGCACGCGGGCGATTCTGCCGTCGGCTAGACGCAGCAATATTTCTCTCAGGGGCTCGCTCAATAGCTGACTCTCGGGCTTCTTCAGCCACTCCTTCAGGATCCCCGTCTCATCCATCCGAGCCCGGAATCGAAAAAGCCGGTTCGAATGGGCACCTACCATTTGTGAAATCTTTTCCACGACCTGACCGGCGAGATTCGATAGATCGCTCGGATTTTCAGATCGTCTCTTTACGACAGAACGGACGAGATCCATTAGGCTGCTAATTCGTACGCTAGGACAAAGTATTCGCTGTTCGATGGCGAATTTATTCCATTCGACCTCGAATGCTAATAGGGCCTCGGTCTGTTCGCTCGAATTTTGAGCGGAATGCATCCGAATGACTGCTCTCGATATCTCATGGAGAATTGGACCGAGAGGCACACGCGCCACCACTAAGCTGGCGCGAAAGGATGCAAGGGCCGCGAATCCGCCGACAGCGATGCCGCTGACCGCACCTACTAACGCGCCTATGATCACTGCCGAGGCTTCAGTCACTGAGCTTGCCCGCGCCATTGGGAGCAGGTTTCTTCATAGGACTCGGATTAGCTGGGAAGTGAATGCGACAAGAACGCCGCAACCCGCGGACTTTATCTCCTGAACCTAACGCTCTTCCGGGTATATGAGCATGGTCTTGCCGCCGCATTCGGGCCAGGTTAAAACCTCCACGGCGGAATCTACATTCGTCGTTGGCATAACATCGCTCTCAAACACAATGCTTGGTCGTGAACGCGGGCATGAATTCGATGTTGTACCCGCTATGCCAAGGTTTGACGTCCTTCACTATCCCGCCAAATACGATCGACGTTAACCAACCGACGCCTTTCGCTTCGACAATCTCTGCGAATAATTCCGCTGCCTGTTGTCGATCGCCAGTGGCGGCAATCACGCACTCGGTGAGGGTCTGAATCAACTCCTCCTGCTGAGCGATGGACAATTCTACGCACGCCATCCTTAATTTTCACCTCGAGCTTTAATGGTGTACACGACCGATCTCGCCGTCGATTTCGCCGATGCAAGAAGCCGCTTGACGATTGCGTCCGTACAGTATATCCTTAGTCGTTATCTCGATGTCTTTACGGGAGGCTATAATGCCAAAAATCGAAATCAGCGACGCCACGTTCGCTCGTCTTCAAGGATTAGCCGTGCCGCTCGTTGACAGCAACGACTCCGTCATCGCGAAGCTGCTGGACGATCGCGAGAACGGCCGGTTGTCACACCCCAACGGGGCTCAAAAGCCGGCTAGAAGCGCGATCGAGCCGCGGGAGTTCACCGCCGCTTCACCCCCCGGCCTCACGCACGCGAAGATGTTGTCTGGGAGTGTGAACGGAAACCCGATTAAGGATGTCACGTGGAACGGATTCTTGGTTGAGACGATCAGGCAGGCGAAGACGGCTGCGCGCGATGAGAGTGAGCTACGAAGGGTCGTACCTGTCAACTTCTACGTGCAGGGCAAAAAGGAAACGGAGGGATACCACTTCTATCCGGACATCGATCTATCGATTCAGGGTAAGGACGCCAAGACGGCGTGGCTAGGCGCATACAGTATCGCCCAGCAACTGGGATTTCGTATCGAAGTGGAATTTCAGTGGAGAAGGAAGGACGGAGCGGCCTTTCCCGGCGTTATCGGGAAACTGTCTGCTTGATGCCCGGCGGTGATGGGAGAAACGATAGAACGATGACCACCAACGAAGGCGGTCATTAGGACAGGGAGGTAAATTCCGGAAATGTCGCAATTGGTTTACGGTCGAGGACGCGAAGGATTTGATGTAGCTGAAATTTGCCTGAATGGGCATGTTGTCAATGAGAGCACCCAACGAGCGCCAGGGCGCAACCAAAAGCATTGCTCGAATTGTGGCAAATCGACCATTACGGCGTGCGGTGGGTGTAACACGCCGATAAGGGGCAGCTTTTACAGCTCGGGCTTCGTCGTGATGCCTGAGTTCGAGGCTCCCGCGTTCTGCGCCGAGTGCGGGATGCCGTACCCCTGGACGGAGACGAGGAGGGCGGTTGCACGAGAACTCGCAGCGGAGGCCGAGACCCTTGATCAAGATGAGAAGGCGGTTCTCATGAATACCCTCGATGACCTCTTACAGGAGTCGCCGCGTACTCCCGTAGCCGTGGCGAAATTTAAGCGGCTCGTGAAGAAGGCTGGTGGCACAATCGCGGATGGGCTCAAGACGGTCATGTTCGACATCGTCAGTGAGGCCGTGAAGCGGCAACTCTGGCCCTAAGAGGCCCGGCGACCCTTCGTCGAGCGCACCGCTCTCCCGCGCATTTCACCACCCGACACGAAGATGTTCAATCGTCATGTCCTGCTGAATGGAAAAGCTACGGTGCGCGTCGTGACTTGCGGCTCGTACCATAGCGATCCGCAGGCGCACCCAAACCGGCGTCGTAGGCGCATCGTTATCGCTCTTACTAACGGGAAGTCTGAAACCTTATGAGGTTTCAGAAGAAGGCTATAGTTTTGGGCGCGGCCACCGCGATTAGCGGTGGCCGCGCGGAAAATGGAGGGG
>Ga0209415_10004798_pt1 | contig 24661 bp, 15 predicted proteins | sample PeaSoiSIISIP2007_FD_187696 | JGI IMG/M metagenome (GOLD analysis project Ga0209415, IMG submission 187696) | Peat soil microbial communities from Weissenstadt, Germany - SII-SIP-2007 (SPAdes) (version 2) | ecosystem: Environmental > Terrestrial > Soil > Wetlands > Peat | place: Germany... | reverse complement strand
AACCTGGTTCGGAACCGCCGAGACACAGGCCGGGCAGCTAGGGCGACTGCTGGAGCTGATGTCCGTACCCACCGTCTCGCTCGGCATCATCCCGATGATGACCGAAAGAACCGCAGTCGCATCGGCCGGGTTCTGGATCTTCGACAACTCCATGGTCGCGCTGGAGACTCCCACCGCCAGCATCGAGGTGACCCGGCCGCAGGAAGTTGAGCTGTACTCCCGGATGTTCAAGCACCTGCACGAATCCGCCCTCTACGGAGCAGGAGCACGGTCGCTGATCATCCGAGCGCTCAGCGAGCTAACCTAGCGCAACATATCGCAACATCGTGGACTGCGGGCAAACGCCATTTCTACGATCGCCACATGGAAGATCAAAGCGATGGCAATAGAACTGACGGGAGATCAAGGCCCGTGACCGAGAGCGAACGGAATCCGACGGGACCCCGCGAGCCGATCCTGGCCAGGGAAGAGGCCAGCCGCAGAGCGGCCCTGCTCTCCGACCTGCACGGCGCACTGGCGGCGCAGGGAGTGAACTCGACGGTCGTCAGGAGGCACCGCCTCGTGCTCGAAGGAGCCGGCACCAAGTGCGCTCCGTCCGGGCCGACGGACCCGCAGCTGCACATCTTCACCCCGTGCGGAACGAGCATCGTCACCACCAACGGCAGGACCTACTTCCTGAGCAGCGGCCGCGCCTGTCCCGCTGATGACCCTGCCCAGGCAGCGCGCACGCTGCAACTGGCCGGCCTCACCGACAAGCCGGGCCATCACGCTGCAGACCTGGCCCGCTGCCAGGAAACCACCGCCCGAGCCTGAGAACCACCCCCGGAAAGACCCGGCCCGCGTCCCTCCCTAACGGACGCGGGCCGGGGATACCGGCCTGCCCGCCGAGCAGGCCCGCTGACCTTTGACTCAAGAGGAGAACGTGATGCCGGACCGACCCTCGTTAGCCGCCGCCCGCGACGAACTGGCCCCGCTGGCCCGGCTCGAACCCGACGCCATCGGCCTAGCCCAGGACACCGTCATCGGCATGGCATCGGCGGCCCCGGCGGTCTCCACCGGCCTGACCATGGCAGCCCCGGCCGCCGCGACCGCATACGCCAGCGGCGGCGCAAGCAGCCCGCTTAGGCAGCGGTCGCCGCGCCGGGTCGCTGCGGTCACGCGGTACCTGGCGCCGGACAAGGCGCTGGTCGCCTCCGCAGGGCACCTGTAGTTCACCGAGCCCTGGCCGCTGGGCGGCACCGGGGCGCTGGACGGTCTCTGACAGCGGCTGGAGATCGGGCGTCACGCTGCGACGGCCGCTGAAAGGCCGCCGGCGTGAACGACTCTCTCGACTTTCGCAGGTTTGATGGTCACGCCGCTGCTGCGGCCCAGGCTGCGGTGACAGCGCGGATTTCGTGGTCGGCGGGCTGGCCTGCGCTGGCTGGAGAAAACCGGGTTGCGATGATGACCCGCCGGAGCTTGACGAGCATGTCTTCGAAGGTCGGCTCGGTCTTATCGCCGTACCAGGGCTGGTCGTCGCGGCGGGCGTCGATGTCGGCCTGGTCGTAGCCGTGCCGGGCGTACCAAATCACGATCAGGGTGTGGGTCAGTATCCAACGCCGCCTCCCAGGCGGAGCTGCCTCGCGCGCGCCGGCTCAGGGCCGTGGTGTGGACCGCCGCGCGGTTCGAGGAGCGGCAGCGCAGCGGCCTCCGCCGCCCGGCCAGATCAACCCGCATCGTCCTGGACCTGCTCAACCCCGGCACCACCCTGCGCGCCGCCCCGGCTCGGCACCCAGACGCCACCATCAAAGGCGCCGCCGGACGAGCGCTCGCCGCCCACGGACTCCACGTCGCCCTCAAACTCATCGACCCCGCCCGGGGAACCGCCCGCGTCACCGACGACGGCGACCTGTCCTGGCAATGCCACACCCACCCGGCCGGCATCATCCCCGCCGAGATCGCCGCCACCATCAACCGAGCCCTCACCCGTGCGCAGCACACCCCTGCCACGCATAACCAGCCACCGTGCAACACCAGCCAGCCGACCGCCGATCACTGATCACCAGCGCCCGCACACCGACCGCGCAGACGCCGCACAACGACTGGTCGCCGCCGCCGCGAGCCGCCCGACTTTCTCGGCGAGGGTGCGGAGCGGGGTTTCTGGCGTCTTGCCTGCCGGTTCGTCGCCTGTCATGCGCCCGGCGCCCGCCGGAGGTGGCCACGGAGCTCATCGTCCAGCTCGCGCTCCGGCCGTCGCCTGAGCTCCCTGGCGGGCGAGTTGGCTAGCGGCAGGTGAGTCGGACCGCTAGTTTTTCGAATATACGTTGATTTGTACCCCGGCCAGGGCAGGGATACCTAAGCACCGGCGGAAGGGACGGCGGAGACTCTGGTGATGCAGGAAGCAGGCGACTGGTTCGTCGTTACCGAGCCGCGCCCCGATGCTGTCTTAACGATCCTTGCCTTCCCGAATTCCGGGGGCGGCTGCGCCGCGTTCGCGCGGCACGCCCGGCTGATGCCTGACTGGCTGGCGACAGCGACCTTGAACCTGCCCGGGCGTCAGGCCAGGTTCGGCGAGCCGTTGCTCACCGACGTGGATGAGCTCACCTCCGAGCTGGCGCAGTGGTGCTCCCGGCAGGGCGGACCATTCCTGTTCTTTGGCTATTGCTCCGGTGCGCTGCTGGCCTACAACGTGGCTCGGGTCCTGCACGCTCGGGACGCGACCTTGCCGAGCCGGCTGATCGTGGGCTCGTTCCAGCCGCCTGACCGGGTACGGATGCCGCCGCTGGCAGGGCTGAGCTCGGACGACCTGTGGCGAGTGCTGACTGAGCACCAGGCGGTTCCGGCGACGCTGGCCCAGCATGCCGAGCTCAGGAAGCTCAGTGAGCCGGCGATCCGGGCTGACTTTGCCCTGGTCAGCGGCTACCGGCACGTCGCCGCCCCGCGGCTGCCTGTGCCGATCACGGTGCTGGCCGGGCAGCATGATCGCTGGCTGCGCGATGAGGACCTGGCTTCGTGGGCGGACTTCACGTCCGCTGGACTGAGCGTGAGCCGGCTGCCGACTGGTCACTGGTTCATGGAGGAAGATCCGGCCGCATCGGTAGCGGCGCTGATCAGCCAGGCGCAAGCTGAATGCCTGGAATGTTGAGATTGGAAGCGCCATGGAGCGATCGCCAGGCCAAGCTATTGAGATTGAGAATCTGACTCGCAAATTCCAGATCAGGGGTTCTGCGGCTCGGGACGGTCGTGAAGTGACCGCGCTTAATCAGGTGACGCTGACGGTCAGCAAGGGGGAGATACTCGGCTTACTCGGTCCTAACGGCGCGGGTAAGACCACCCTCATCAAGATCATTACCACGGTGCTGCTGCCGACCTCCGGCTCGGTCAGCGTGCTCGGCTTCGACGTGGTCACTCAGGCCCGCAGCATCAAAGGTCGGCTCGGTATCGTTTTCGGCGGGGAGCGCGGTTTTTACGGCAGGCTCTCGGTGCGGGAGAACCTGGATTACTGGTCGGCTGTCTACCGAATACCGAGGCGGAACCGAGCGGCACGGAGCGCCGAGTTGCTTGAGCAGCTCGGCATCGCAGATCAGAGCCACCTGCCTTTCGAGCGGCTGTCGAAGGGCATGAAGCAGCGCGTGCACCTGGCGCGCGGCCTCATCGGCGACCCGGACCTGATCTTGCTCGACGAGCCAACGAGCGGGCTTGACCCGGCGGCTGCCCTGCAGCTTCGCTCGGTGTTCGGCGAACTGAGGCGCGACGGGCGGACGATACTGCTCGCCACCCACGACATGGCGGAAGCGGAAACGCTGTGCGATCGCATCGCCTTCATCGACCACGGCGAGATCATCGCGGTCGGCTCGCCGAGGGAGCTAGGCCCGCTGTTCGCCTCCTATGATCGGGTGGACGCCCGCCTGCCTGACGAGGCGCTGCGGGCGCTGGTCGCCGGCGTTCCAGGTGTCGGCCAGCTCACGGAGCTTGGGGAGGGCTGGCTCAGGATCCATACGACGTCACAGGACGCGGCGACGGACGTGCTCCGCGCGCTCGTCGCCGCCGGGGTCACGGCGTTGCGCACCTCGCAGCCCACGCTGGAGGAGATCTACCTTGCCGTCATCGGCGACCGAGGACTGAAGCTGTGAACGACGTCCTCGCCGGGGCGCGAGTGCAGCTGCTGATGTTCCGCCGGGCGCCCGGGTATCTCCTGCTGTTCGTCGCTGTACCGTTCTTTACCTTTATCTTCATTTCGGTAGCCCGGTACGAGCACGACCAGGCAGTGATTTCCAAGGCGATACTCGCTCCCGGACTCATGGGCATCTGGATGATCGCGGTCGCGCTCGCGGACATGATCGTGATCACCGAGTACTCCTACCGCACGCTGGAGATCTCCGTCGCCGCGCCTGCCAGCCTCTCGCTGATCATCGCCGGCCGGGTGCTCACAATCACGACGCTCGGACTCACCACGGTGGCCGAGTCAGCACTGATCGCCCGGCTGGTATTCGGCGAATCACTGCGGCTTTTTCATCCGTGGATATTCGTCCTGTCGCTGCTGCTTAACGCGATCGCGACGGCCGGCACGGCGACCATCATGACCGCGGCCTTCCTCGCCTTCCGCGGCGCCTCCCGCTATGTCAACGCGCTTGGCTACCCCTTCTACCTGCTTGGCTGCGTGCTCCTGCCGCCGAGCGCGCTGCCCGCCTGGGTCCGGCCGGCCTGCGACGTGATCTACCTGCGCTGGACTTCGCAGCTGCTCTATGCCAGCGTGAGCCGGGCGCCGGTCGGCAACATCCTCGCCCGCGTCGCGGTAGTGCTGATCATCAGCCTTGTGTCGTACGGGCTCGGTGGCGTCCTGCTGCGGCGCACGGTCACCAGGTTGCGCGCGACCGGATCGGTGGGCCTGTCATGAGGCGACCGGCCGACGCCTGGTCGGCGGCCGTGGTCGCGGCCCGTACCGGCTTCGCTGAGTACCGCGCGCTGCTGACCTGGCGCTCCTGGGTATTTGGCTGGCTGCTGCGATTGTTCAGCCAGGCGATATTCTTCACGGCCTTCGGCATCCTGCTCCGATCGAAGACCTTCGTCCATTACATCGCGATCGGCAACACGGTCATGCTTGTGTGCATGGAGGCGATTGCGGTGATACCGACGCTGGCGAGTGACAGGTTCACCGGCATACGCGGCCTGCAGCTCGCCGCGCCGACCAGTTTCGCCTTCACCTCCGCCTGCCGGACGATCTACTGCCCGGCGATCGGGGTGCTGACCAGCAGCATCGCCTTTTTCTCCATCACCCGCCTGTTCGGTGTCAGGATGAACTTTCCGCAGGCCGCGTTCGCTCCCGCGATCATCGGTGTGGTCGGGCTCGCCACCTATGCTTTCGGGTTCGCCCTGGCTTGCGTCGTGCTCACCCTGCCGTCGCTGCAGGCGGTGGTCATGAACCTCAGCTACCTCATCTTGATGACGTTCGCCGGCGTCAACGTGCCGACTGCGTTCTGGCCGGCTCCGGTCAGGCTGATCGCGCAGTTCCTGCCGCTGACGCACGGCCTCGGCGCGATCCGGTCGCTGGTCGCCGGGGCGCCGCTGCGATTGGTGCTGCCAGGCGTGCTGCTCGAGGCGGTGGTGGCCGGCGGCTGGTTCGCGGCGGGGGCCGCGGTGCTGAAGAGCAGCACCTATGTCGGCCGCCGCACGGGTCGGCTCGAACTGTCTGGCTAGCGGGGGTAAAAGCCCGAATTGTATACTTTATACTTTGCATACTTTATACTTTGCGAATGTCGATGCGGCTTGGCTACAGTCTCGCGCTCAACGGCGGCTTGTCGGCGACCGAGCTTGGCAATCTGGCCGTAGAGGCCGAGCGGCTCGGCTATGACTCGGTCTGGTCCTCGGAGATCTTCGCCGCTGACCCGGTCGCGATCTTAGCCTGGGCCGCCGCCAGGACCAGCCGGATCGGCCTGGGTGCGGCTGTGCTGCAGATTCCCGGCCGGAGCGCGCTGACTACCGCGGCCAGCGCAGCGACACTGCAGCGGCTCAGCGGCGGCCGGTTCCGGCTTGGCCTGGGAATGTCCGGGCCGCAGGTCGTCGAGGGACTGCACGGCGTCGCCTACCGGCGGCCGCTGGCCTGGACGCGCGACTACGTCAGCATCGTCAGGCTGGCACTGGCGGGCGAGCCGGTCGCCTACCAGGGCGAGACGATCTCGCTGCCGAGAGCAGGCGGCGAGGCGGTCGCGAGTCCGCTGATCGGAGCGGGTCGGCTGAAGCAGTGCCCGCTGTATCTGGCCGGCATCGGGCCGAAGGCGGTCAGCCTGGCTGGCGAGCTGGCCGACGGCTGGCTTGGCATCCACTGCCCGCCGGGATACGTCAGCCACGCCAGGACCCTGCTGGCAGCCGGCGCGCGGGCAGCAGGCCGCCCGCTCAGCGGATTTGACGTGGCGGTCATGGTGCACGTCGTCATCGATGAGGACGCGGACATCGCCAGGGACCTCGTCCGGCCGTCCATGGCGCTCTACCTGGGCGGCATGGGCAGCGCGAAGACCAACTTCTACAACCGGCTGGCCTGCCAGCTCGGCTTCGCGGCCGCGGCCGCTCGCGTCAAGCAGGCATACCTGGCCGGCCAGCTCGACGAGGCCATGGCCGCGCTGCCTGACGATCTGATCGACGAGATGACCATCTGCGGTCCGGTCGAGTACGTGCGCCAGCGGCTGGCCGAGTACCAGAGCGCCGGGACCACGACCCTGATCGCCGGCACCGTATCCACCACGCTCGATGCGCGTTACACCCAGCTCGCCCAGCTTGCGGACGCGGCGTCCGGGCTGTCCGGTGGCGGCGGAGCTGAGCCCTAATGGTCGGCCTGGCCGCAGGCGGCTGCCTGCTCCTCGTCGCCGGGTGGCGTGGAACCGGCGGCGCGCAGCTTCTCGATGGCCGCTGCCGCCCCGGCGACCGTCGGGTTGTCGAACAGGCTGCGCATCGGCAAGCGCGCGCCTACCTCCTTGCGGACCACCGAGATGACCTGGACGGCGATCAGCGAGTTGCCGCCGAGCTCGAAGAAGTCGTCGGTCAGCCCGATCTGCTCAGCGCCGAGCACGTCCCGCCAGATCCGGGCGATGGCTGACTCAAGTTCGGTGCGCGGCGCCACGTAGTCGGCCGAGTTCCTGGCCCGTTCCTGGGTGGCCTGCGGGGTGAAGTCGGTCCCGGTTTCGATACTGTCCTTGGTGAGCCGGCGGCCCGCGCGGATGAGCTCGTCGATCGGTGTCGCCGAGACGACCACCTGCGAACCGAGTTGCCCGGCACCGACCAGGGCAAATGCCTGCGCCCCGGCGGCTGGGCTGATTCCGGCGAGGCCAGCCTGACCGCCAGCCGCAGCCGACGCTGCGGCGGCAGTGCCGGGGGCGATGCCCGCGATCAGCGCCCGGGCGTCGAACCTGCGCATCGTGAAGTCGGCGATCGAAACGAGGGGCTCGCCCGCGCCTGAGTAGATCACGATGTCGGCCGCAGTGATGTCCCTGGTGCCCGCCTGGTTGATGGTGACGTGCGAGTACATCCGGCCGGCCAGCGGCGCGTAGACCGTCACCCGGCCGTAGCCGAGCGGTATGAACTGTCCGTCGGGAGTGTCAGCGACCGCTGTCGCCTCATCGAGCAGCGCCGGGTGCAGCACCCATGAGCCGAGATCACGAGCGGCCGTCTCGTTCGGCCGGATGATCGCGAGTTCCTCATCCGCGCCGATGCGGACGCTGCTGACGTTGCCCCAGTGCGGTCCGAAACTGATGATGCCGGACCGCGAGATGGCGGTGTGGCCTCCCTCGCGCACCGCGAGGGAGCAGCGGCTTCGGAGCGCTTCCAGGTCGCACGGGGGCGGCGGCTGCGCGCGCACCCGCAGGACGTGGCCCTGAGCGTGGGTGCGTACCGTGCCGGCGATCTTGCTGACGACCTTGAACTCGAACCCTTCGGCAGCGGGCTCAAGTACCACCTGGATGTCGGCTGAGGTGCCGTCGGCCACCGCGAGCGGCTCGATGAATACCACGTCGCGCAGTTCGATCACGTGCCCATCGGAGCCGGTGTCGGGGCCGCCGGTGTCGGGGTCGGCGCCCGCGGTCGCGGCGGCGTGCGCCAGCTCGAGATAGGCAGTGCCGGGGAGCACTGGCGTGCCGCCGATCCGGTGGTCGCCGAGCACCCAGTGCGTGTCCGGCGAGATCACGCCACCGCACCAGCCGGGCCGGCCGGCGCTGCCCAGGTGCCGCGCGGTGAGCACCGGGTGGCTCATGCGGCTCACGGTGTCGCCCTGCTGCAGAGCCCGGAACGAGCTTGGCGCGGTGACCTCGGCGGCCATGCCGACGTCGAGCCACTTTCCCCAGTTCAGCGACACCACCGGGTACCGCCAGCCGGTCGCGACGCGGGCATAGGCGTCAAGGAACTTGTTCGCGGCGCAGTAGTCAACCTGCCCGAATCCGCCCGCGATCGCGGTCACCGACGAGCACAGCGCGAAGAAATCGAGCGGGAGATCACCGAATACCTGCCCGAGCACGGCGGTCCCGAGCAGCTTGGGCCGCATGACGTCGGCCGCGGCCGACCTTTCCTTCACCTCAGCGACACCGCCGCCGGGCGTGCCAGCGGCGTGGATGATGCCATCAAGCCGGCCGAACTTGCTGAGCACCGTCTCCCTGACCGCCCGCATGGCCGGCTCGTCGGCGACGTCGGCCGAGAGGACGACCACTTGCGACCCGCGCTCTTCCATCCGTCGGATGGCGGCGATCGCGCGGCCAACCCGGTCCGCACGGCCGTGGGACAGCGGATAATCGTCCCAGTCCTCCCGCGCCGGGAGGCCGGCCCTGGACACGAGCGCTATGCTGGCGCCGACCTGGCTGGCCAGGTGCTCAGCGAGCGTGATCCCGATCCCGCCGGTACCGCCCGTGATCAGGTAGACGCCACCCTGGCGCAGCCCTGGCCCGGCCGGGCGGGCCAGGGCGTCCTGACTGGGCCAGGGCTGCGCCGCCTCGGGCGGCGCTGGAGCCGGGACGAACTGACGGACCCAGCGTCGGCCGCTGCGCAGCGCCACGGTGCGCTCGGTGGTGTCGGCGGTGAGCTCGGCGAGCACTGCCTGCCACTCCCGCGCCGACGTCCCGGCTGAGCCAGGGTCGCCCTGCGGGCCGATGTCGATCTGGCGTGCCCTGAGCCACGGCAGCTCGGCCGGCCCGACCTCGACGATGCCGCCGACGCTGGCGTGCTCGGGCCTGCACAGGTCAGCACCGGACACGTCCTCGGTACCTGACGTCAGCACGGTCAGCCGTATCTCGCCACCGAGCTGCGTAGCGGCGAGCGCCTGCACTAGGCCCAGCACGCTGAAGAAGCCGTGGTCCTGGCTGTGCCAGATCTCGTGCGGGCTGGCTGCAGCGGAGCCGTCAAGCGCCCACCCGTGCACCACAGCTTCCGGGATGCCGCCCGATGCGATCAGGTCGGCGACGAGCCCGTCGTAGTCCTGCCGCGAGCCGGGCGAGAGCTGGTACTCGCCGTCGTGGACCCGTCGCAGCGACTGGCCCGATCTGACCCGGATGACCTGCGCGCCGGCGGCCCGGAGCAGTTCGGCGACCGGCTCGGCCGCGCCGTCGCCGAGCAGCAGGCAGCGGTCAATGCGGCTCGCCGCTGCCACCGGCGGCAGCTGACGCCAGACCGGGACAGCGAACCACTGCTCGAACGGCACCGGTGTCCCGGACCCGGCAGGCGACGTCACGAGCGTGTCGTCGCGCGGGTCGGCGTCGATCCAGTAACGCTTGCGCTCCCACGGATAGGTGGGCAGCGGTACCCGGCGGGCGGGTGCGCCGAGCGCGTCCTGGTCCAGGCTCACGCCAGAGGCCCAGAGCCGGCCGGCCGCCGCGTACAGTACGTCGCGCTCCGCCGCCTCGGCGGCCCGGCTAGGCATGCTCGGCCTGGCCGGCGGATGGCCGGGCTGCATCCTGGCCAGCCCGCAGAGCTGCCGCCCAGGACCGCATTCGAGCAGCAGCCAGTCGCCGCCGCCGAACAGGGTGCGCAGGCCGTCGCCGAACCTGACCGTCTGCCGAAGGTGCCTGGTCCAGTAGCCGGGGTCGCAGGCATCGACTGGCGTGAGCCAGTTACCAGTGACGTTGGAGATGACCGGGCGATCGGGCGGACTGAGCCTGACCCCGGCCACAACGTCCTGGAAGGCGGCGAGCGCGGGATCCATCATGGCCGAGTGAAACGCGTGTGACGTCACCAGCAGCCGGTTGCCGACGTCGGCCGTCTTCAGCTCGCCGGCGAACCGCTCGACCAGGCTGGCGGGGCCAGCCACGACGCATGTATTGCGGCCGTTAACGGCCGCGATCGACAGGCCGTCAGGCAGCTCGGCGAGCGCGTCGGCTTCGTCGAGCTGAACCGCGAGCATGGCGCCAGCGGGCAGCTCCCCCATCAGTCGGCCCCGCTGGCAGACGACGTGCACCGCATCGGGGAGGCTGAATACTCCGGCGAGCGTGGCGGCCACGTATTCGCCGATGCTGTGCCCGATCATCGCCGAGGACCTGAGCCCGAGCGCCTCCCAGAGCCTGGCGAGCGCGTACTCCACGGCGAACAGCGCCGGCTGGGCGAGCGCGGTGTGCCTGAGCCGCTCGGCAGCTGCCTCGCCCGGATCGAAGATAAGCGCCCGCGGATCCGCTCCGAGCTGCGGCTCAAGCAGGTCACAGCAGTCATCGAAGGCGCTGGCGAACCGTGGCTCGGTGCGGTAGAGCCCGGCGCCCATGCCCGGGTACTGAGCGCCCTGACCTGGGAACATCAGTGCCACTCTGGGTGGCTCGCGGGATGCCGCGCCGGTGATCCGGCGGCGCGTGTCCGTCAGCGCCGCCACGGCATCCGCAAGGCTCGTCGCGGTGACCGCGAGCCGATGCTCGAACTGCAGGCGGCCGACGCGGAGCGTGTAGGCGATATCGGCGAGTGCTGGCGGCTCCGGCGCCGATTCCAGCTCGCTCAGGTGGGCGGTCAGCCGCCGCAGCGCCGCCTGGGCCGAGTCCGCGCTGCGGGCGCTGAGCATGAGCAGCTGCACGTCTTCCTCGTCCGCTGACCGCGCCGGCGTGCCGGGTGCTTCCTGCAGCACCACGTGGGCGTTGGTGCCGCCGATGCCGAACGAGCTGACCCCCGCGCGACGCGGGCCGTCGTGATCGTCCCACTTAGCCAGCGTCGTGTTGACGTAGAACGGGCTCTGGTCGAAGCCGATCTTCGGGTTCGGCACGTCGCAGTTGATGCTCGGCGGGATGAGCCGGTGCTCGAGCGCCAGCATTGTCTTCACGAACCCCGCCGCTCCTGAAGCCGGGCCGAGGTGCCCGATGCTGGACTTGACCGAGCCGATCGCGCACCAGCCCTTGTCGGGCGACGTCGCCTGGTAGGCGGCGGACAGCGCGGCGACCTCGATCGGGTCGCCGAGCAGCGTGGCGGTGCCGTGTGCCTCCACGTAGCTGACCGAGCGCGGGTTGACTCCAGCGTGCGCCAGCGCCTGCGCGATGACCTCGGCCTGGCCTTCCTGGCTGGGCGCGGCGAAGCCGCCTTTCTGCGCCCCGTCATTGTTGATGGCGTTGCCGAGCACCAGGCAGCGCACGTGGTCACCGTCGGCGACCGCGTCGGTGAGCCGCTTCAGCAGCACCGCGGCTCCGCCGCTGGCTCCGACGGTCCCGCTCGCCTTCGCATCGAACGCGCGGCAATGGCCGTCGGCTGACAAGATCCCGCCCTCGCTGTAGAAGTAGCCGACGCCCAGCGGGAGCTCGATGTTGACCCCGCCGGCCAGCGCCATGTCGCATTCCCCGTTGCGCAGCGCCTCGCTCGCCACGTGGATGGCAACCAGCGACGACGAGCACGCGGTGTGTAGCGTAAAACTTGGCCCGCGCAGGTTGAGCTTGTACGATGCAAGCGTCGCTATGTAGTCAGGATGGCTGCCTACCGAGATCTCGAGCGACGTCAGCCCGGCCGGGCCGCCGTGCCTGCGGCGGGTGTTCAGCCACTGGTAGACATCCTGGCCAGCGCCCGCGTACACGCCGATGTCGCCCTGATAAGTGTCAGGTATGTAGCCGCCGTTCTCCAGGGCCGTGTAGGCGAGCTCCAGGAACAGCCGGTGCTGCGGGTCGCGCACCTGAGCTTCCCTGGCTGACATGCCGAAAAAGGCGGCATCGAATCCGGCGGCGTCATCGAGCACGCTGAACGCGGGAACGAAATCGGGATGGCGCAAGTCCTGGTCGGGTACGCCGAGCCTGGCCTGGTCGTCGAGCGTGCTCTGGCTGATCGACTCCGTCCCGTCGACCAGGTTGCGCCAGTACGCCGCGAGGTCCCCGGCGCCGGGCAGCCGGCAGGATGCTCCGATCACCGCGATGGGCTCGACTCCGGTAGCCGTGTCAGTCCGGTCCGCTGGCCAGGTCGTGTCAGGATTCATCGCTGGTCCCTTGTTCGGCAATTCGGGTAGCTGCCTGCCGCCGGTTCATCCGGTTCATCCGGTGCTGTCGTTGCGCCGCGCGCTGACTGGCCTTGATGAGCAGCTGCCTGGCTGGCTCGCCGTCGAGGTGCCTGGCCAGCGCCCGAACCGTCGGGTATCGCAGCACGTCAAGCACCGGCACAGGAGCGCCGAGCAGGCCGGAGAGCCGCGCGGCCACGGCCACGGCCGCGAAGGAGTCGGCGCCGAGGTCGAAGACGCTGTCGACCGCCGCTAGCCCGGGCCGGTTCAGTACCTCCAGCCACACGCTCTCGACCAGCCGCTCGGTGCTCGTCGACGCGCGGTCTTCCCGTCGCCTGGTGCGGACCGCCGCCGTCGGCGGCGGCAGCGCGGCCACGTCCACCTTGCCGTTCGGGGTGACCGGCAGCGCGCGCAGCAGCGTGACCTCGGCCGGCACGGCCTGGGCGGGCAGCCGGTCGCGCAGGTGGTCGCGCAGCTCGTCAGCGTCCGCTACGCCAGCGGGCACGGCGAACGCGCGCAACGCCGGCTGGCCGTGCCCGCCGCGCCCGATCGTCACGCAGGCCTGCCTGACCAGGGGATGCGCCGCGAGAACCGACTCCACCTCGGCTCGCTCAACCCGGTAGCCGCTGATCTTGATCTGGTCGTCGGACCGGCCGGCCAGCACGACAGTGCCGTCCGGCCGGTACCGGCCGAGGTCCCCGGTCCAGAACATCCGGTCCGCCGGGTCGCCGCCCGGCGTGCGGGAAAAGCGCCTGGCGGTGAGCCGCGGGTCGGCGTAGCCGGCTGCCAGGTAGCGGCTCCTGATCACGACCTGGCCAAGCTCCCCGGTCACCGCCTCCCGCCAGTCGTCACCGGCTGGCCAGTCATCCAGCGGCCCGCCCGCCAGCACGAGCAGTTGCGCGCCGTCAATTCCGCGGCCGACCGGCAGCGGGTCGGCCGGTGGCCGGCCGGGAGGCCGGGGCGGGGTGGCCACCAGCCAGGACTGGGCCTGCGGCGTCTCCGAGGTGCCGTAGAAGTTCACGATCATCGCGTTCGGAGCCAGCCTGGACAACCCGGCGGCGTCCGCGTGGGTGGCCTGGTCGCCGCCGAGCGCGACGAGCCGCAGCGATGTAACCGCCCGATCGGGTGCGGCCGGGCCGGGACCGGTGGCGCTGGCCAGCGCCCTGGCCAGTTGCGGGGTGAGGTGGACGACCGTGATGTCCTCCCGGCGCAGCCAGCCGATCAGCGCCAGCGGCTCGCGGACGTACCCGGCTGGCGGAACCCGCACCTGGGCGCCGAGCGCGAGCGGGGTGAACACATCTCGCAGCAGCGGATCGTGCCCGAGGCCGGAGAGCATGCTGAACCGGTCGGTCGCATCGAGCTCGAACTTTTCGATGTACCAGGAAAGAAAGTGCTCAAGCGGCCGGAATCCGGTTTCGATGATCCGTGGCTCGCCGGTCGTTCCCGAGGTCAGGCTCAGGTAGCCCGGCGGCGGCGCCGCGCCGGAGAGCTGATGCCCGGTGGCAATCTCGGTGGAAATCCCGGCTGCGAGCACGGCGGCCGGGCGGACCAGCCGGGCACCCGGACCGGCCATGGCCGCGAGGTCAGTCCGCTCGGCCAGGTCAATGATGGCGGCCGGACTGATCGCCGCGATGAGGCTGGCGAGGTAGGGCGCCGGGTGAGCGGCGTCGGCGACGGCCCAGCGCCCGCCGGCTAGCGCGACGCCGAGCAGCACAGGCGGCAGCAGTTCGCAGCGCGTCGCGATGACCATCGTCGCGTCGCCAGACCGCGAACCGCCCGCCCGCAGCACGTTAGCCGTGCGCGTCGCTACGTCCGCCAAGTCCTGGTAGCGCAGCACCGACGCCGGTCCAGCGACGGCGATCGCGTCGCGACTCCGCGTCCATACCTCGCGGATGCGCGGGATCAGGCTCGGCCCGGCCCGCCCAGGCAGTGGCACGGTCCAGGACGCGGGCAGTTCCCTTGGCCGCAGCGCAGCCCGCGCGACGGGTCGTTCTGGGTGGCCAGCTAGGTCGGCGAGCAGGCTGGCGTAACTGCCGAGCATCGCGCTGACACGCTCGGGCGCGAAGAGGTCCGCGTCATAGACCGCCCTGACGACCAGCCCGAGCGCAGCTTCACGCACGTAAAAGGTGAGATCGAAAAGCGATCCTGGCAGGCCAGGATCGAGCGGCTCGGCCGCTACTCCCGGCAGCCGCAGCTGCGGCTCGGGGAAGCTGAGCAGGTTGAACATGACCTGGATCAGCGGCCCGCGCGAGGGGTCGCGCGGCACCTTCAGCGCGTCCACGATGCGCTCGAGCGGCGTGTCCGGGCGGGCCAGCGCGGCCTGCGTCTCGGCCTGGCACCGCCGGACGTGCGCGGCGAAGCTCTCCGCGTCGCAGATGACGCACCGGAGTGGCAGTATCTGCAGGAAGAGGCCGATGACCTGTTCGTCTGCCTCGCTCTTGCGATCGGCGGCAGGCACGCCGACCACGAAGTCGCGCTGTCCGGTCAGTCTGCTCAGCAGAATGCCGAAGGCGGCAAGCAGCGTCGCGTGGCGGGTGCAGGCCAGCCCGGCGGCGAGGTCGTCCACGGCCCGCACCAGCGGGCTGCCGAGCCTGATCTCGCTGCTGGCACCCTGGTGCCGCCGGGTGGCTGGCCGCCGGTAGTCTCGCGGAAGATCGAGCACCACCCCGGTTCCGCTCAGGTGCGCCACCCACCAGTCAAGGTCGCGCTGGCCGACCGCTGCCTGGCGCTGCGCGAGCAGCCTGACGTAGTCGCCGTAACCGCGCGCCGGTCCTGGCGGCTCGGCCTGGTCCCCGCCGAGCACGGCCCGGTAGCTGGCGGCGAGCTCGCGGTACAGCACCTCCTGCGACCAGCCGTCGAAGACGATGTGGTGGATCACGACGGAGAGCACGTGGTCGTCCGCCGCCAGCCTGATGAGCGAGGTGCGCCACGGCGGCTCCGCTGCCAGATCGAATGGCCTCGCCGCCGCGTCGCTGAGCGTCTCGGCCAGCCACTGCTGGCCGCACGCCGCCGCCGGGGGAGCAGTCAGCACGGACAGGACGGGCAGCTCGGGGCGCACACTCACCCGTGGGGCGCCGTCCGCTTGCTCGATCCGCCACCGGAGCACGTCCTGGCGCCGCGCCACGGCCGCCAGCGCGGCTTCGAGCGCCGCGACGTCCAGCGGTCCGCGCAGCCGCATCGCGAGCGCCACGTTGTGCACCGGGCTGCCCGGCGCAATCTGCTCCACGAACCAGATGCGCCGCTGAGCCGAGCTGAGCTCGGCGGTTACCGGCGGGCCGCGGCGATCGATCTCGTCCGGCGGTGCGACCGCTACCCTGCGCGCCACGCCAGCCGCCGTGCGGCCGGCGAAAATGTCGTCGACGGTGACCGCGCGGCCGGTGCCGGCGCGCAGGTGCGCGGCCAGCCGCATGGCCAGCACCGAATGGCCGCCCCGGTCGAAGAAGTCGTCCTGCGGCCCGGCCGCCGAGCCGAGCAGCTTCCGCCACGCCTGCGCGACGACCCGCTCCTGCTCGGTCAGCGGCCAGTGCCGGGCTGGCGCCTGCACGGGCTCGCTCCGGCTAGCCGCGAGCGCCCTGAGCTCGGCGCTGTCGACCTTGCCGGAGACGCGAAGCGGAAGGTCAGCTAGCCGGATGACGCGGCCGGGAATCATGTAGCCGGGTAGCCAGTCCTGGCAGTGACGCCGGATCTCAGCCAGATCCGGGCCATCAGCCGGGGTCAGGAAAGCGACGATCTCGGCTTCGCCGTCCGGCCCGGTGAGCACTTCCGCCGCAACCTGCCGCACGCCAGGATGCCCGCGCAGAATCGTCTCGATCTCGCCGGCCTCGACTCGCTGGCCGCGGATTTTCACCTGCCGGTCGGTCCGGCCAAGGAACGTGAGCATGCCGCCGGCGCCGCGCATGACCAGGTCACCCGTCCGGTACATCCGGGAGCCCCTGGTGCTCGCGAACGGGTCGGGCAGGAACCGCAGGGCGGTCTGGCCCGGCTCTCCGGTGTAGCCTCGGGCGACCTGGTGGCCGGAGACATACAGCTCGCCGGCGGTGCCAGGAGCGCATGGCCTCAGGTCGGCGCCGAGCACGTAGGCGCCGCAGCCGGGGAGCGGCCACCCGATCGGCAGCGAGCTGTCCCACAAGCCGGCCAGCTCGGCCGCCGTGACGCAGACGGTGCCTTCGGTCGGCCCGTAGAGATTGTGCACCCGGCGGCGACCGCCCCTGGTCCAGCGCTCGACCTGGCGAGGGTCCGCTGCCTCGCCGCCGACCAGCAGGTCGGTCAGGTCACCCAGCCGGTCAGGGTCGAGCATCGGCAGTATCGCCTGGGGAATCATCCCCCACGTCACGCCGTGCTCCGCGAGGAAGCGCTGCAGGCGCGCGGCGTCGAGCCGGTCCGCGTCAGGGACCAGCTGCACCGCCCCGCCGTGGGCGAGCGGCGCCAGGATGTCGATGACCGAGGCGTCGAAGCTGATCGACGCAAAGCCGATGCTCGCGCACCGGTCAAGCCTGAAGACCCGGCCCAGCGTGGTGACGAAAGCGACGGCGGCGCGCTGGCTGATGACGACGCCTTTCGGCGTGCCGGTTGAGCCGGACGTGTACATCACGTAGGCGGCGTTATCTGGCCTGAGCCTGCCGAGCCGCCCGGACCACAGCTCGGTCGCGGCGGGCAGCGTCAGCCGCTCGGGCGGCTGCTCGTCCGCGCTGATCATCCGCAGGCCGAGGCCGTCCAGCGCGGCGCGGCCGGCCGCATCGACGAGGACGGACCTGACGCCCGCGCTGGCGATGATCGCGGCCAGGCGCTGCCTCGGCTGCTCAGGATCAAGCGGCACGTACGCCGCGCCCGAGGCGAGCACGGCGATGATCGCCACCGGCAGGCTGACGGTTCGCCGGGCGCAGACGCCGACGGGTACCTCAGGGTCGCCATCCGAGCCGAGCTCGCTGGCCAGCGTGGCCGCCGTGGTCAGCAGGTCGCGGTAGCACACCGCCGCGTCCCACTGCCGCACCGCGATCGCGTCCAGGTTCCGCCTGGCCGCCGCCAGCAGCAGCGATGGCAGGGTCGCCGCGTCGCGAGCGGGGCCGTCGGTGACCTCCCAGGCACGCGCGCTGGCTCGGTCAGGCGGGCCCCCGCTCACGCGCTGACCCGAGCGGGCTCAGCGAGCGCTGGATCGGCGGGCGCGGGAGGATCGGTCAGTGCGGGCGGATCGGCGGGTACTGGATCGCGGACGTGCAGCCGAAGCTCGGACAGGTAGGTGCGGCCGGCCGCGTCCGGCAGCCAGGCCTGGTCCGGGGCTGGCAGCATCTCGGTGATGCTGACCTCGGTGTCGTCGCCGCCGGCCGCGCGGGCCGCTCGCAGCATGTGCCGAAGCGACTGCACATAGAACGGCCCGGCGAAATCGACGAACACCGGCTTTACTTCCGTCCCGATCTTGACGAACACTCGCTCGGGCAGGCCAAGCGACTGGCGCAGGCGCCGCGCCGCGAGGAACGCTCCGGCTTCGCTCGCCTCGTCAACCAGGCCGCAGTCCCGCACCTTCAGCCGCCAGGTTTCCCGCGCCACCACCAGGGCGTCGATAGTGATCCTGGGCGTGTGCGGCCCGGTGCCGGCCAGCTTGAACGCCTCGACCGCCACTTCGGAAAGCGGCCTGGCGAACACCGTGGTGAGCGGCCAGCGGCGATCGCCGAGCCCGGCCAGTGCCGGGGACGCGCCCCCAGCGCGCAGCGGCGCCTGAACCGAGGCCACCAGCACCCCGTCAGCATCCGTGACCGACAGTGCGCTGATCGGCACCAGCCGACCGGGATCGGCGCCGGGTGCGGGCGCGATGCCGAGCATCAGATCGTCGGCGTCATCGAGGGCGAAGGCCAGGCGCGGCGTGTTTCTCGGCCAGTCGGCTGGCAGTAGCGGATGCATCCGCCCGGTGCCGACGTCAGCAGCGAGGGCGGCGGACAGCTCGGCCGGATCGGGAAAGAACGACACGGCCCCGGCACAGCCGTTGGTAGCCCAGGCGACATGCAGCTCGCCAAGCACGACGGTGAAGTCACCGCGGCCGATGGCTTCCCCGCTCGCGGCGCAGATCTGCAGGTCAGGGCTGTGCAGCCGGGCGTCAGGCCAGCCCGGTCTGGCGGCAGGGAAAGCCTGCGCCGCCGCCGGGCCAAGCTCGTGGCTGCGGACGCCGACCCGGCGCGCCTGCGCCTGCGCCTGGTCGAGCCCGAACAGCTTCGACCACCGGCGCCCGAACTCAGCGGCGACCCGATCGGCTAGCCGCCCCGACGAGCCGTAGAACAGGCCCTGAGTCAGGAACCAAAGCTGGCCAAGCGGCACCGCCGCCGAGCCTTCCTCGGCGGCCAGTTCGGCGTAAAGCTCTCGCAGCGCACCTTGGTACCGCGCCGCCAGCTCCGCCGACAGCCAGCGGGCCGCCTGCAGCACGATGGCCAGCGGCGCCGCGATCGCCGCGAGTACCGGCTCGCCGATCGTCACGTCGAGGTCACGGCTGGCCTCTTCCCAGTACACCCGCCGGGCCGCGTACGCCTGGCCGGGCCGCCGCTGCGCCCGATCGGCGGTGAGCGCCGTGAATTCGGCCTCAAGGTCGGCGATAGCCAGGCGCAGCGACGCCGGATCGCCAGCGGCCGCGGCGACCTTGGCGCGCGCGGCCGCCAGGCGGTCGAGTCCGGCGGCCGCCCGGTTCCTCGCGGTCTCGTCGCCGATGGCCGCGATCCGGTCGGCAAGCAGCTCCGCACACTGCCGGGTGACCGGCAGGTTGAAGTCCCACCGGACAAGGCCACGCTCGACCAGGCCGTCGAGCAGCAAGTAGACGTCGCTCACTTTGCGCAGCCCTGACTCGGCATCGCTGACCGCCACCGCCGCGACCTCGCGAGCCGGGCGCCGCCCGTCCAGGTGCCTGAGCACGGCGAGCTCCGCCCGGGTCAGCGCCACCGGCGGCCTGGCCGGGCTGAGCACCTGCCGCCCAGACAGCGCCAGGTGCGGTTGCAGCGCGGGCCGAAGCCAGCAGCGCACGTCCAGATCGGCGGCAAGCTGATCGGCGTACCTGGCGAGCGCCCAGTGCTCAAGGTAGACCTGACGGTCACGAAGCAGGGACTGCCCCGGCCGGGCGACCACCGCGGCAGCGGCCGGATCGATGGTGACCCAGCACACCGGGCCGAAGAACCCGATGGTCTCGGTCTTGCCGCAGTAACGCTGCCAGTAGCGCGCCACTACCCGTTCCCGCTGGCGCTGCCTGCGGTTAGCCTGACCGCCTGGCGCTCGGCTGGTCAGCGATTCGAGCGCGACCAGCACGGCGGGGTTCTGCCAGGTGATCGCCTCCCGGAACAGCGGGTCGGCCGCGATCGCGCGAACCTGCTCGGACTGCTGCTGCCGTGCCCGCGCGAACCTGGCCGCGAACTCAGGCTCGCTCAGCCTGCCTGCCAGCAGTTCGTCGGCCGACGCCGCGATGTCGAGGTCCCGCAGCCGGTCAAGCCCGTCCGCCGGGAACCCGGTGCTGCGGATCAGCGCGTGCCGCCACACCTGCCAGGAGGTGCCGGGCAGCGGTACAAAGTGATCAGTCTCAAGCCTGGCCAAGTCTTAGCGCCTCCGTAAGGTGACTGCTCAGGCCGCGCGGCGTCGGATTGTTGAGTACGACCACCATGGGCACGTCGATGTCGTAGCGGCTCCTTATCTGGTCCAGGATGCCCACCACCAGGAGCGAGTCACCGCCGGACAGGAACAGGTTGGAATCGGCGTGCAGTCCGGAGTTCTCCAGCAGGCCGCGCCACAAGCTGGTGAGCCAGCCGCAGACCTGGCCGCATTCATCAGGGCCGGCCGCCGCGCTGGCCGCACCGGCCGGCGCGGCCAGCGCGTGCCGGACGTCGCGCTCGGCCTCGCCAGGATCAGGCAGCCGGAGGTAGTCGATCTTGCCGCTGGAGTTGCGCGGCAGGCTCGCCACCCGGAATACCCGCCCTGGCGCGGCGTGGTTCGCCAGCCGCTGCCGGGCGAAGCTCCACAGATCCTCCTCGGTCGCGGCCGCTCGCGTCACCACGAAGGCCACGAGTACCGTCGCCGGCCCGGTCATACTGCCGCTGGCTACCACCGCCGCAGCGGTCACGGCCGAGTGGGATTCAAGCACCGCTTCTACTTCACCGAGCTCGAGCCGGAAGCCATGGATCTTGACCTGCCGATCCGCCCGGCCGTGCAGTTCAAGCTGACCGTCAGCTCGCCACAGGCCCAGGTCCCCAGTCAGGTACGACCGGCCGTGCCGGTGCTGCACGAACCGGCTTGAGGTGAGCTCGGGCTGGCCCAGATAACCTGCCGCCACCCCGGCGCCGCCGATCACCACCACCCCGGCGATGCCGACCGGGCACTCGTTGCCGTAGCCGTCGATCACCTCGACGGTGGTATTCGCGATCGGCGCGCCCACCGGCGGGTGGGCGCCCGGCGCGTCGATCACCGTCGCCGTTGACCAGATCGTGGTCTCGCTCGGCCCGTAGACGTTCATCAGCCGGGCCCCGGTGCGGATGATCCGCTCAGCGAGGTCGCTGGTCAGCGGTTCGCCGCCGGACAGCACCCAGCGACCAGTCAGGTCCAGGCCGGCCACGTCGGCGATGAGGCGCCAGGTGGTCGGCGTGGCCTGGATCACGTCGGCGCCCGACCCGCGCACCAGCTCGGCGAGCCGTCGCGCGTCGGCCTGCGCCAGGTCATCGGCGACTACCACCCGTCCGCCGCGGACCAGCGGCAGGAACAACTCAAGCGCTGAGATGTCGAAAGCGAACGTAGTGAGCCAGACCATCGCCATGCCGGGGCGAAAATCAAGCACCTGCGCGAAATGGCGGACCACGTTCGCCAGGTTGGCGTGGGTGATCTGGACGCCCTTCGGGGTCCCGGTGGAACCCGAGGTGTAGATGACATAAGCGAGGTCAGCTGGACCCGGCGAGGCGCCCCGGCCTGGCGCTGCCGGGGGCGTGGCGCTCCGCCGCGCCTGGCTGGCCGCGATGTCGTGCTCGGTGATGACGCACCCGGCCGGGTCGTCGAGCAGCCTGATGGTGTCAGCGCTGGCCACCAGCGCGGCCGCGGCCGCGTCGCGAAGCTGGAACCGCAGCCGCCAGACCGGGTGCGACGGATCGAGCGGGAGATAGGCCGCCCCGAGTCGCCAGGCCGCGAGCGCGGTCGCCGCGCTCGCCTCGCCGCGCGGCATCGCCGTCGCGACCACGTCCCCGGCGCCCACCCCGCCGGCGGCGAGGAGCGCCCGGATGTCGTCGGCTGCCCGGCCGAGCCGTTCGTAAGTCACCTCCGCATCGCCCGCGCTCAGCGCCACCCGGCCGGCGCTGGCCAGGATCTGCTCTTCGATCATGGCCGGCACGGTCAGCGGCGCTGGCCACCGGCGAGTCGTCTGATTCGCCCGCGCGATGACCTGGTCATGGCGGGTCCTGATCGACAGCGTGACGGCGGGGCCGTCCAGGTCAGCCGCCGCTGACCGGAGCAGCGCCTCGTACCGGTCATAGAACCTGCGGACGAAGCTCTCGTCGTGCCGGTCAGTCCGGTAGGCGAGCTGGATGTGGTAGCCGTCGTCCCAGGCACCGACGACCAGCTCCAGGTCGAACCGGCTGTAACCCGTGTCGACCTGCTGGACGGTACCGCCCCAACCATCGCTGGCGCGCGCCGGCCAGAAATTAAAAAGCTGGCGGAAAAATGGCGCCTCCCAGTCATACTTCCCATCAGCCAGCTGGTTCGCGAGAGTCTCGTAAGACACGTCGCGGTGCTCAAGTGCTTCGGAGAAGGCATCGAGCGTCCGGCCGACCAGCGTGCCGAAGCTCTCATCGCGCTGGATCTGCAGGCGCAGCGGCAGCACGCTGAAATGGTGCCCGATCGAATCGCCCTCCTCCGGCGACCGCGTGCTGACCAGGACCCCGACGACTACGTCGCGGTCGGCGCCGTGCCGGTGCAGCAGCAGCGCGTAGGCGGCGAGCATCACCAGGTTGTCAGTGGCGCGGGTACGCTGCCGGATCATCCGCACCGCTCGCACCGCGTCGGGAGCGAGCAAGCGCACCAGGCGCCGGCCACGGAATCCGCCGAGTTGGCTGGAGTAGTCAGCGCCGTCGAGTCGCATCTGTCCCGGCCGGAGGCCGCTGAGCCGGTCACGCCAGTAGCTGGCGCTGTGCGAGGCCGGCGGCTGATCGCTGGCCGGGGCGGGCGCCACGGCGGGCGCCGCTGGCGGCCCCCCGGTGGCGGCGAAGCTCTCGTACGCCTCGCCAAGCTCGGCGACGAACCGGGCGGCGGATGCGGCATCGAAGATCAGGTGATGAGCGACGACCAGCAGATCGGCCGTGCCGTCGGTCAGTTCGAGCAGGTGGAACCGCATGAGCTCGTCATGCTCAAGATCGAAGGGCCGGCCAGCTACGGCGCGGATGTCAGCGGTCAGCGAGCTCGGGCTGCTGCCGCATACCTCGATCTCCGCTCGCAGCTGTCCAGGCTCACGTATCGACCTGACCGGCCGGGAACCGTCGAAGGCTACCGACGAGCGCAGCACCGGGTGGCGGTTCACAAGCCAGGTGACGGCCTGCTGCAGCGGCGCCGGCTCGGCGTGATCGGGTACTTGTAACGTGAACGCCAGGTTAGCTACGCCCTCGTCAGGAAACGCCTGCTGTAGCAGCCACAGCGCGGCTTCGCCGTCGCTGAGCGGCCGCTCGCATGCAGGTCCTGACAAAGTCACTCCCGCCGGCCTCGCTGAGGACGCCGCAGTAAGCTGCCTGGATACGAATACAGAGTATTGTAGAGTGTTTGGGAAGAATTGTCATGAGCTGTGCTCGCCGAATGCGATGCACCGCGCGGCCAGCTGCTCAAGCGACGCGGCCGAGAACACGTCCTCGAGACTGACGTCGAGCTGATACTCTCCCCGCAGCATCGCCACGAGATCGACCGCATCCAGCGACGACCCGCCGAGCTCGAAGAAGTTCCCCGACGGCGGCAGGTTCTTGCCGAGCAGCTCTGCGAGAAGATGGAGAATGGCGCCTAGCGCGCGCTCGTCATCGCTCACGGTAGCTCCACTTCCGGTGGTGATGGCCACCCCGAACTGCTCTGGCATGGCTGAGGATTATGGCTGAGTTGGATTATGGCTGAGTTCAGCACATTTCCCGGACAGCCCTCCGACCGCATGCTCGCGGGAGAGCTCCTGGCCGGCGCCGGGCTCGGCGGCGTCGAGTCGCTGCGGCCGGTCAGCCAGCGGTCCATTACCAACGTCATACTCGAGGTAGCGACAGACCGGGGTCAGCGGTATGTCTACAAGCGCTTCGCCTGGCCCTACGACGTCCCCGACGAGCTGAACCGGCGGGTGAAGGAGCAATACCTGCACGGCATCCTGCGCCAGCGCGGCGTGCCGGTCGCCCGGATCGTGGCCTCGGAAAATCTTCATGGCTACGACGTTCACCTGATGGAGTACGTACCCGGAGAGGTGCTCGGAGAGCTGGCCCGCGATCCCTCTGTGCGGCCGGCCCTGCGCGGAGCGTGGCATGAAGCCGGTGCCGCGATGGCCCGGATTCACGGCATCGAGATCGGTAACCGGGCTGGCATGATCTCCGGGGAGCGGGTGCAGCCATTCCCTGAGGGATCGTGGGGCGCGTGGTTCGGCTGGGACCTGCGCAAGCACACCATGGAAGTCGCTGGCCAGCTGCCCGCCGAGACGGTACGGCAGCTGCTCGAGCTGGCCGAGCGGGCCCCGGCCGCCGTTGCAATTGCCCGGCCAGTGCTGCTGCACAACGACCCGCACGCCTGGAACATCCTGGTCGTCAAGACCGACCTGGGCTACCGCCTCGCGGCCTGGCTTGACTGGGAGTTCGCCTGGGCCGGCGACCGCTGGTGGGACCTGGCCCGCATGGCGATCTTCCGGTTCGCCGATATCGGCAGTATCCCGCGCGAATTCGAGGCGGGCTACGGTGCCCGCTGCTCGGGCCGCCTGCGTTTCGACCTTTACAGTGCCTGCGTAGCTTTGTGGATGTTCGGCCAGTACCTCCAGGGCGACGATCAGCTGCCGGATACCTATGCGCTGGCCCGCGACTACGTCAGCCGCCTTCCCGAGCTGGCTCCCGTCCTGCTCGACCGGCTGCGGGCCTGCGATGGGCCGTTGCCCGAGATCTAACGGGGCTTCGCCCCAGCCCGGCAAGCCGTGTGCCGATGGTGACGTTAGCGAAAGGGGCTCCGGCCGGAGCGTGACGGTGACAGCGTGTGTCCCGTTATAGACCGCCTGTGGCGGTAGGTGGCCTGCTGGCCTGTGCCCGACCGGAGCCCTTTCATGACGCT
>Ga0209415_10004797_pt1 | contig 24663 bp, 17 predicted proteins | sample PeaSoiSIISIP2007_FD_187696 | JGI IMG/M metagenome (GOLD analysis project Ga0209415, IMG submission 187696) | Peat soil microbial communities from Weissenstadt, Germany - SII-SIP-2007 (SPAdes) (version 2) | ecosystem: Environmental > Terrestrial > Soil > Wetlands > Peat | place: Germany... | reverse complement strand
CGACGCGCTCCTTCGCCGACCGGATGAACTCGCCGAACCTCGAGGCGTCTCGGTTCCGGTTGAGGGCGGTAAAGTCCATGAAGCCTCCTCCGTTGGCCACAGAATAGCCAACACGGTTTGGTTCGTAAGACGGAATGGCAAACAGTCCTGGTTTCGATGACACCTTTTTTGCTGAGAAATAATTGATACTATCCGCTAGGTATTGGGCATAGCTGACACTATCAACCTTCATCGTGCTGTCATTTCCTTCCCCGAAGGATGGATGCATGAATAGCGAAACAATTCCAACAAACAGCAGATTGATTTTTGGCACCGTGATCTCCTGTGGTCATTTTGTCGTGGATTTGTCAGGGACATTGGCGCAGGCATCTGGAAAGAGTTCCAGATGAGAACGAATCTCATGTATAACTTGAGGGGCCCGCCAAGAAATGTCAACACCTTGCTGGAAAAATCCCGTTGTCGGGCATCACCGGCCGCTTGAGGCCTGTCCTTGCCATGCCACGAAACAGCCCACCACGGAATCGCCCTGCCGCCGACCGGAGGACCGATGCCTCCCCTCTCCTTTTCGGGTTCCGGATTTTCTGGGTCACATCGCCCCAGCAACCCTCATCCGTTGGGCCAAATCACCCTCTTTTGGAACGTGTCTCGATCTTCATTCGCCCATTCGACAAGTGGCACAACTATCGCCACATGGTTCTCCCCAACGGGAGAAGATCCCGAACCACCCTAGGAGAAGCACCATGAAGAAGATCCTGATCGCCACCGCCATCCTCGCCGGATTCACCTTTGCCGCCACGCCAACGGCCCCCAAGGCCCCGGTGATGGACACAGCCAAGATCGACAGCTTGATCAAGGTCCGGACGGTCTTCATCGACTCCGTCGTCAAGGCCGACAAGGTCAAGGACTCCATCCTGATGGCCGACCTCAAGAAGGCCGTTCCGGACTCCATCAAGGGCAAGCTCGACACCGCCAACAAGGGCTGGAAGGTTGCCACCGGCAAGCCTGACACCGCCAAGATGGACTCCCTCAAGAAGGTGTTCACCGCCGAACGCGACTCCCTGATCTCCAAGATCAAGGACACCGCCACCCAGGCGAAGATCAAGGCCCGCATCGCGGCCCTGGAAGCCGACCGCTCCGCCCTCAAGGCCAAGATCGACGCACGCAAGGCCGAGATCGACGCCAAGATCGCCGATCTGAAGAAGAAGCTCAAGTAAGGTCCCACAGGCAGGAAAAACGGGAACCGGGGACCGATGGGATTTATCCCGTCGGTCCTTTTCGCGTTGGAAGCAATCCCCAACCAGATTTGGTTGCGCAGGGGGATCGGACCGACGGACAGCGCCGACGAGGGACGGTTGGCGGTGGAAATTCTAGAATGCGGCGCATCTCACGAAGGAGATCCCACCATGAAAGCAGTGGTCATCGGAATCGGAAGTGGCGCCGGAATGGAAGCCATCATGGCGGTCTATCCCCGCCACAAGGAGGTGGTGGACGTCTTCGTCGCGCGAGGCGAGGTGATCGGGATCGGGCCCTTCATGGACAAAGGCGGCAACATGGCGATCTTCCGCAGCCGCGAAGCCGCGGAGGAGTTCGTCGCGAAGGACCCCTTCATCCTCGAAGGGTTGATCCGATCCTTCGACATCCGGGAGTGGGGCGACCAGATGCTGGCCTAGAGCCGACGCCCCGCATCGGGTCCGCGCCCTTCCTCACCCCGCGAGAAAGAACGCCCATGCGTCCGACAGGACCAGCACCACAGCCGCCGCGATGTGGACCTTGGGGAGTGTCGGTCCCACCTTCTTGGAAACCATCATCGCGACTCCCGTCGCCAGCTGCACCAGGATCATGGCGCCCATGGCCCCCACGGGGATCCAGATTCCGATCGATCCCCCTTTGGCGAGCAGGCCGCTGGAGATGAAACCGAACCCCGTCGAGAACCAGGCGTACAGGAAGATGTGGATGGCGAGCTTCGCCTTCCCGTAGGGCCTACCCCTCTTGCCAAGGAAATATCCGACGAGAATCGTCGTCAGGATCAGGATCCCTTCCACCAGAAAGGGCAGTTGCGTGGCGTTCATGCGAAGATTCCTCCGTATCTCGATCTTGAAGATCCACTCCGGGAACGGATCTTTCCGAAAATATGCCTTTTGGGGAAGCGCCCGTTTGCGGGCCTGGATCCGCGAATCATCTGATCGTGGTGGGGAGACACAAATTGACAAGGGCCCGAAGGCCCTTGGAAATCAATCGAATGTCAAACCGAAGTCCCGCACGGAAGCGACTCCGTGCAGGCCAGGCATGCGGTGTCGGAGCATCAACTGCCCGTGAAGGTGAGCAGCCCCAGTTTCCAGGGAATCAGATTGTAGGATCCGGACTGCGAAGCGACGCCCTGATAGAGGAGTTGCAGGTTGCATGGATCGATGGTCCGGGTCTCGTCGTAGCCGCGGACCATGTCTCCATGGCTGACGCTGGTCGACCATTTGTTGGTGTATGTGACGTTGCTCGCCCCCGCAAAGGGCGTGGACTCGCCTGTGGCATTCGAGATCGCCGTGAACGTCCCCCCCAGGCTCGTGGCACTGAAAGCGCGGAAGTAGCGACCCACACCGCCCTCACACTCCACGATCATGAGATACTTGCCGGTGCCCTTGACCGTGTAGACCTCCACGGCCTCGAAAAGGTTCCCCACCGCGTCCGAAAGGATGCTCGTGGTTCCGCTGAACACGCCCGGATAGTTGCCGATGGGCATCGAACCCCTGTAGATATGCCCGTTGTCGCCGGCGTAGAAGAGGTAGCAGTTGGTGGCATCGCAGATGGGGACATGGTCGATGGGCGCGCTCGAACCTCCGGTGATGTTTTCGCTCAGAAGCGCTCCACCTCCGCTCCAACCATTCGCGTTGGTGGGATCTTGGGAGGTCATGTAGTTGAACTTCGCGGAACCCCACTGGTAGGAGAGGATCCATTCCTTCTTCGGGGTGAAGTACATGAGTTCCGGTGCCACCGTGCCTGTGCTCATGGTGGTCTGCTTGGTGGTCGCCGCATCCGACCAGTTCGTGAAGGGCGCGAACCCCTCGGACCCGTAGTTTCCGCCGCTGTTGACGTCGGAGGAGTAGATCAGGTGCTGACCGTTGCTCATGGTGACGTTGGTGAAGTCCTTGATGGCGTCCAATCCATTCGCCGGCGTGGCGAGAGGCCCGCCGTAGTCCTTCCACTTGAAGACGGTCGGGAAGGGGCAGGTGGTGGTGGAAGGCGCCGCCATCACGACCATGATCCCCGACTGGGAGGCCATGGTCATGGTGTAGGTGGTGTCGTCGTAGCCGGTGATGTGGAACGACAGGACCGGGTAGGTGGCCAAGGAACGCGCCGCAGGCATCGCGAGGCGGATGCCCGCAGGTCCCATGATGACGGCCTGGTACTGCACCGCGTCCGCGCTGCGGAGGCGGAGGAAGACCGCCCCGTGACCGGTGCCGGTCGGGAGCGACGCGTGGGCCGTCCCCAAGGTGGCCATGGCGGTGGAGGTCCAAAGGGAACGACCTGAAGCATCCACCAGGGCCAGTTCGATCGCACCGTCCTTCGGGCTGGAAACCACAAGCTCGTTGCCGATCACCTGGGCGGCGAAGGCGCGGGTGGCGGGCGCCAGGATTCCCGTGGCACTACCGATGGTGAAGTTCCCGCTGGCGTCGGTCGTGAACTTCAAGTTTGCGGAAGAATCCAGCACGGTCACCGCAACGCCCGCGAGCGCCGTTCCCGTGGTGCTTTTCACCGTCCCGCTCGCGCTCCAGGCAGCGAAGGAGGATGTGGCACCGAACACCGCCACAGCGGCGATCAGCGACCGCCCTCGTATCGATCCAATTGGCATTCTCATGATCTTCTCCATCGTTTGGGAGCCCGTTTGAGGAGGCAAACATCGGTCGCTCTCGGTCCGTTGCCAAGATGGGCCTGCAATCCTGGAAACTTACGGCTTTGGGAATTAGGATACAGGCCATTTGGAAGGATTCCTGCCGGACTGCTGGAGGTGATTTTGTAAAAAAAACAACGCCCCGGAGTCGCATTACCGATCCGCTGCATGCGACCCGAAAGTTCGCAAGGCGACCAAGCGTCCTCGCGAACGGCCCTCGCCGTTTCCATCCGCCGGTTCCTGGGCCGATCTGGGTCAGCGGATCCTTGAAATTGGGGTGATTCGCCGATTTGCTGGGCACAATGCGGCGGATCCATGCACAAAAACAGAATGGCACGTCTGTCGCTGACAATGAGGGCAATCGGGGGACGCACCCGACCCACCCACTAGGAGAGACAACCATGAAGAAGATCTTGATCACCACCGCAATCCTCGCCGGTTTCACCTTCGCCGCCACCCCGATGGGTCCGGCGATGGACACCGCCAAGATCGACAGCCTCTACAAGGCTCGCGTCGTTCTCGTGGACTCCATCATGAAGGTCGAGAAGGCCAAGGACTCCACCCTGTTCGCCGACCTCCGCAAGGCCGTTCCGGATTCCCTCAAGGGCAAGTTGGACACCGCCGCCAAGGGCTGGAAGGTGGTCTCTGGAAAGGCTCCCGACTCCGCGAAGGTCGATTCTCTCAAGGCGGCTTTCACGGCCAAGCGCGATTCCCTGCTCTCCAAGATCAAGGACACGGCCACCGTCTCCAAGATCAAGGCCCGCATCGCCGTTCTCGAAGCCGATCGCGCGGCACTCAAGGCCAAGCTCGAGGCCCGCAAGGCTGACATCGACGCCAAGATCGCCGATCTGAAGAAGAAGTAAGAGTCCCACAGGCAGGAAAACCGGGAACGGGGGTCGGCGGGATTTATCCTGCCGGCCCTTTTTCATTTGAAGACCATCGCCGCCGATCCGCGGGTCCAATTCCTTCCCTCCATCGTTGACGGATTTGCTGGACGATTTTATCTGGATTGAACCTCCAGACCCGTAACGAGGAGCAATCCCGTGCTCGACTCCGATGATTCCCTGATCACCACCTTGGTCAAGACCCAGATCGACTCGTCCCGAGACACCATGGCGTTCTTCCGGAAAGTGCACCAGATCAACCGGATGGCGTTGGAAGAGATCCATCTCCCCCATGTGGTCGTTGTGATCGGGAAGTGGGCTGCCGCAGGAATCGGGATCTGGATCCTGTGGAATTTGATCCGACCGACCCTGGGTGGCCATCTCGGCCTCGGGCACTCGTCGGGGATCCGCCAATTTCCGTCAGCCACTCCAGGACCATCCCAGCACCACGGCATCGTCCGCGGAACGAAGTTTCCCCGGACAGCCACGGTTCCTGGTCCATCCCGAAAGCAAAAATCGGGGCTCAAGGTCTCCAAACGCCAGAAGCCGAAATCCGACCCCGGGCCAAGCTTGCCCCGTTGGTGATCGTTTGATTCTCGCGACCGGATCAAAGGCCAAATCTGGCCTGAAAACCTTCTCTGGAGAGAACAAAAGGATTTCAACATCCTTTTGTTCTCTTAAGGCTGGGCCTTCAATAGCCGACATCGGGTCGTTCCGCCTTCGCGGTACTCGATCTGGCTGGAGAAATTGGATACTCGCCGTTCACGGATGGGGAACAGTATTCCGTGAAGTTGTCGGCGTTGGGTGGCGTAAACGACCCTTTCGCATTAGCTTCACCCAAGTCGCCCGGGGGTAGAGGAAATGGACTGCTGCGTCCAGAAATGGACAAGGAGTTCCTTTCGGCCCTTGGCGTCCGATTCTCGTCCGAGAGGATCGATGATCCAGGAGGAACCAAGCCCATGTCCAGACTTCCAACAGCGATTCTGCTCGCCCTGACGGCGATGGCGGTTCCTGCGCTGTCACAAGTGGTGGATCTGGGGGCCACCATCCGGGACTTCAACAACTCCGACTCGAGCTTCAACAACGCGAAGCAGACCGGAACAGGATGCCCTGGAACCGGGTATGTGCTACCCACCCTGGGTGCCAACCGGAAACCGGTCCCCACCCACAAGATCGATTCGGCGTGCAATGTGGGCGATTCCTTGCGCATGACCAACGACTGGTTCACCACGGATCCCACCTACACCAACAGCGCCACCACCTGCATCAACCTCCCCATGTCGGTGGATTCCACTGGTCTCTACACGTACAACAACCCCAACTTCTTCCCCCTGGACACGTTCACCACCCTCCCCAACGGAAATCCAAACCCCTTCGACGTGACTTATGCCGGTGGTACACCAAAGGCGCAGCACAACTTCAGCTTCTGCCTGGAGCTGCACGGGACCTTCGACTACAAGACCGGACAGACCTTCAACTTCGCCGGCGACGACGACGTCTGGTTCTACATCAACAACCGTCTCGAAGTCGATTTGGGCGGGGTCCACGCCACGGAACCCGGCTCCGTGAACCTGGACACCCTGGGCTTGGTGGCAGGCCAGACCTACCCGTGGGACTTCTTCTTCTGCGAGCGTCACACCACAGGCTCGGACATCCTCATCAGCACCACCATGAACCTCCGGACCACGTCCAACTTCAGCATCCAGGATTCCACGCTCGGCGTCGCCAGCTACCTCTTTTCCCTTTGGGTGGACCAGTCCAACACGTCCAGCTGCGTCGCCCAGGCCACCCATTCCCCGGGTGTCGGCCAGTTCACCCTCACGGGCACCGGGCTTACAGGAAGCAGGACCCTGAACGCAGGAAAATCCTTCGGAGGGATCACGGTCGCCCAAAACCTCGGCTCCGTCGCCCTGGACAGCGCATCCATCACCGGTCTGGCTCCAGGCAGCTATGTCCTGCACATCTTCCAGCAGGGCAGCACCACGAGTTCCAAGGATGTTCCTTTCGTGGTTCCCGCCTATTCCCGCTCGATCAAATTCACGGATGCCAACGGTTCCAGCATCAACTTGGCCGCGGTGGTGACCGATGTCTACAAGGCCGTGCCGGTCTATCTGCAAGCGTATACCGACACCCTCCCCTGCACCACCTGCGGCGACATCGTCGCCCTGTCGGCGGGGAACCCGAACCTGCGCATCCTGAATTCGGCGACCGGCAACGCGATCACTTCCGTCACGCTGGTCCGTGGCAAGGCGGAGGTCTGGGTCGTATCCAACCTGCCCATCGCTTCCACCACGGTCACCGCGTTGTCCGATTCCGCGCCGGCCCCGGCGGTCCGGTCGCCGGTGACCGTCCTGGCCCCCACCCTGGTGTTCCTGGACTCGACAGGACAGATCCTGACCCAACTTCCCGCCCTGGACATTCCGCTGGGCGCGAAGACCACCATCCGGGTGGAACTGCTCACCAGCACCGGGGTGGTCTGCACCTCCTGCACGGATTCCCTCGCCCTGGCCGCCTCCACCAATCGTCTCCAGTTCCTGGGTCCTTCGGGACAACCGGTCACGAGCATCCTGCTCCAAGGAGGGAAGGCATCCTTCCAACTCACGGGATGGGCTCCGGTCCAGGCAGGTTCCTTCTCGGCGACCACGTACAGTCTGCAGACCGGTGCCACCTGGACCCCGGTCAGCATCGATCTCGGTCCGATCACCGGCAAGCTCGTGGATTCCAACGCCGACGGAATGGCCGATCTTCTCCAGCTGACGCTTCCTGTCGACGCCAGCTCGTTCAAGACCGTCATGGTGAGCTGGCCGGACACGAACGGAATTCTCCAAACACATACCGCCAGCATGCCTCTTTCGGGTTCGAAATTGACCATCGGCTTGGCCCCCTTCGAGTTTGCATCCACGAGTTGCCCGGCATCTGGTTGCGCTAACCTGGGCCAATTGGTGATCGTTCACGGTGCGGACACCGCCTTGATTCCCTTCCCGGTGCTGGACGGCGTGAATCCCATCCCCTCCTTGGCGCAGTACCGGTTTTCCGCGACGGGACTGTCTCCGGACACCGTGATCGTCCACTTCTCCGAGATGGTGGCCCAATCGAGCGCAGCCATGGACCCCTGGGTCTCCACGGGCAGGCCGAGCGCGGACAGCTTGGGGAAGGCGTTGGCCCCGCTTTCCCCCGCTTGGCTCGCCGACAACGGCCAGGAAGCGTTCTTCCTCGTGGACAGCACCTTCGGGCTCCAGTTCGGCGATTCCCTGCGCATCAGCGCGGCACCGACGGGTGCGCTGTCCGACACCGCCGGGAACACTCCCGGCTCCTTGGCCTGGTGGACCCCGATCGTATGGGGCCAGCCGCCGGTGAACCTGAGCCTGGACCTGCCCCACCCCGTGGTGCAATTCGGCGCGACTCCCGTACCGGCGGGAGAATCCCCCATCACCCTGCTGATCCATCCCGACATCACCCAATCCACCGTGTGGACGGCGCCCCTGGGGTCGACGCCCTCCGGACTGGACACCCGGTTCGGAGGCCCGGTGGTGCGCCTCAACCGGATTCCCGTGACCTTGGGCATGTACGTGTACGACAACCTGGGCGTGTTCGTCCTGAGCCAGGATCTGTCCAACCTGGACACCCTGATCTCCTCCGGAGCCCTGCAACGCGATCGCCGCGGCGACTACGAGATCTGGCTGGCCTGGAACGGAAAGGACGCCAAGGGTCGCGACGCCGCCACCGGCGTCTACTCGATCCGCATCTTCGGCTGGCTCAAGGACGGCGGCCAGACCTACCTGTTCAACGTGCTGAAGAAGCAGGGTCTGCACCGGTACCTTTCCAACTGAGACGGGTCGGCGGCAGGTCTTGACGGACTTCCCGACGACCCATCGATTTCCCGTTGCGGACGCGGTCCTCCGAATCTAGCTTCTGCGCAATTCCTGTCGATTCGAACCGGAGGAGGCGCAAGTGGAACTCATGGACCTCGGGACGCTGGGCGCGCGGCAGAGACCAGGGACCAAGATCGTCGATCTGGGCGTGTTCTTCCCCTGGATCGAGGCGGGCGCCGGGTACACGGTGGCCGTCAGGATCATCCACGAGTTGGACCAGTTCATGGAGCAGATCCCCGCCCTGTCCTTCGCGCTGTCCCAGACGAAGACGGATCCGAACTACGGCGCCTACTGGTCGGGAACGGTCGACATGGCCTCCACGCCCCCGCCACCGGGGAGCCACTGGGGGTCTCCGGGACGCCATGTCTACCGTTTCGTGGTCGCCCAGGGCTCGCGGCAGGTGGATTGGGTGATCGACCCCTTCGCCCGCGAATACGGGCCCGGGAAGATGTCCGCCTTCACCCTCGACTACGCTCCCTACGCCTGGAGCGCGGGCGAGAGCGCGTGGAAGGTTCCCGATCTGCGGGACCTGGTCGTGTACGAGCTGCATCTGGGGGAATTCAACAACGGCGTCCAGGGTGCGACCGACCGCCTGGACTACCTGGCGGACCTGGGCGTCAATTGCCTGGAGATCATGCCCATCAGCAACGTGGTGGAAACCGTGGAGTGGGGATTCCAACCCATCGGCTATTTCGGGATCGACGATCGATTCGGAAAACGCTCGGACCTGCAGGCCTTCGTGGACGCGGCCCACCAGCGCGGTCTCGCCGTGGTCCTGGACGTGGTGTTCGGGCACACGGGAGACAATTTCCCCTACAACTACCTGTACGACGCCCTGGGCATGGGGAACAGTCCGTTCTACGGAAGCACGTTCGGCGAGCAGTTCGGGTTCGGTCGCCACACCGACTTCTCCCTGCCTCTGGTGGTCGACTTCTACTACACGGTCTGCAACCACCTGTTGGACTGCTACCACGTGGACGGATTCCGTTACGACTGCGTTCCGGAGTATTGGGATCCGATCCTGATGCGCGGCTACCACGAACTGGTCTACCAGCTCCACCAGACCGCGAAGTCGAACATCGCCGCCGGCAACTGGACGCGATTCTCCGCCCCTGGCGGCGGTCCTTCGCTGATCCAATGCGCCGAGCAGCTGGAATTCCCGGAAAATGCGGTGGCCCAGACCTACGGCGACGCGACCTGGCAGAACCACACCTTCGACGCGGCCGTGGCGGTGGCCACCCAGTCCGGAGATGCCCAGGGAGGCGCCATCCAAAACCTGGGATTCAAGCTGGGACTGGACGGGTTTCCCCGGGTGGAGACCTTCAACGGAGATGTCCTTCCCAAGACGGCGTTCCAGTACACCGAAAACCACGACCACCCGCGGTTCGTGAACCTGTTCGGACAGGAAGGGGACGGCCTGTTCGCTTCGGGAGACCGCGGGAACTGGTTCCGGGTCCAGCCCTACCTCATCGCGCTCCTCCTCGCCGACGGAGTGCCCCTGCTGTGGCAAGGACAGGAATTGTGCGAAAACAACTCGCTCCCGGACAGCGGCCTCGGGCGCGTCCGGTTCTACCGCCCCGTCCCTTGGGAATACTTCTACGACGACCCCGGCAAGGGAACCCTGTGGCTGGTCCGCTCCCTCCTGGACCTGCGCAAGTCGGGAAGCCAGTTCCGGCAGGGCGAGTACTACTTCCACAACGACTGGTCCAACTACCTCTCCAAGGGGGTGCTGGTCTTCCACCGCAGCCTGGGGAACGTGGAAAGCTACGTGGCCGTGAATTTCGGACAGACAGACCAGTCCGTGTGGATCCCCTTCGCCATGGGCGGAAACTACAGGGAGGAACTCCACGGTCTGGCGGGCCTGTCGGCGGTGCCGCCGGGAAGTTGGCAGCAGGTCGTGGTGCCCAGCAACTACGGCAGGGTCTGGACCTCGACCCCCACCTGATTCACCTCTTGTCCTCTCCCGCGCGCAGGCCCACCAGGTGGATCTGGTCGTGGTCGGCCACCTTCAGTGCCACGGTGCCCCCGGAAGGAATCCCCGCCAGAATCTTCGCCAGCACCGACGGAGACGCGGCGATGATGCTGTTGCGGTCGGTGTCGATTTCGAGGATTGCCATTCCCGCCCGTATCCCCTTTTCCTGGGCTGGCGATCCCTGCGCCACGTCCACGACCAGCACTCCGCGGATGGACGCCGGCAATCCGTTTGCAGCCTTTTCCTTGTCGCCGAGCACGCCGAGCTTGAGCCCGAAGCGCGGCACGAGATAGGTGCCGTCGGGTCCTTCCAGACCGGCCATGGAGGAATCCTCGGTGGTGGAGCCCAGCTTGCCCAAGGTCACGGAAAGATCGGTCTCCTTGCCGTCCCGGAGAACATGCAGGTCCACCTTCGTACCGGGCCGCATCGCCGCCACCCGATTCCGCAGGTCCGCGGAACCCGTGACGGGCTTGCCGGACAGTTCGAGCACGATGTCCCCCGCCTTGGCTCCGGCGGTCATGGCGGGCGAACCGGGAGCGACCTGGACCACCTTGGCGCCGTTGCGCCCCGGAATGCGGAGGGCGTCCGCCAGTTCCGGGTCCACGTCCTCGATGACCATCCCCAGCCAGCCGCGGGTCACCACGCCGTCGTAGATGAGGTCTTCCGCGATGCGCTTGGCCATGTCGATGGGGATCGCGAAGGAAATCCCCTGGTATCCCCCGGAGCGGGACCAGATGCTGGAGTTGATCCCGACGACCTCTCCCCTGAGGTTCACGAGGGGCCCGCCGGAATTGCCCGGGTTCACGGCGGCGTCGGTCTGGATGTAGTCGGAGTAACCCTCGCCTTCCATCTCGTTTCGGCCCAACGCCGACACGATCCCGGCGGTCACGGAGTTGCGGAACATGTACGGGTTGCCCAACGCCAGCACCCATTCCCCGATCCGCAACTTGTCGGAATCCCCGAAGGCGGCCACGGCGAGCTTGGTCTTGCCCGGATCGATCCGGATCACGGCCACATCGGCCTTTTCGTCGATGCCCACCACCTTGGCGTCGAAGCGGGTGCGGTCCGGAAGTTCGACCTTGATCTCGTCCTGGTCCTTCACCACGTGGGCGTTGGTCAGGACGTACCCGCGGGAGTCGATCACGAATCCCGAACCGCCGCCCATCTCCTTGCGCTTCTGTTCCGGTGGTGGTCCCTCCTGCTCCTGCGGGAACCCGAACAGGAACGGAATGGGGATCCCCTGGGGCTGCACATCGATGGTCCTGGTCGTGTACACCGTCACCACCGCGGGTTGCACCTGCTGCACGACGGCGGCGAAGGCATCCGACAGTTCCTGTGCGACCGCGGGGGGCTTGGCCAGTTCCGGCCCGTCGCCCAGATGCAGGCTGCCGCGCACGGGGCGGGCGGTGTCGGACGCGGACCATCCGACGGTTCCCAGGAGCAGGATGCAGGAGAAGGTGGCTTGGAGACGCACGAGGGGGTCCTTTCCCTGAAGTTGGTGGGAGAAGAAATTAGATGGACGGAACCGCATCGACCCGTGTTCCCCGCGAACCCCGGCACCGGGCATTCCCGGGGATTCGGGGGGGTCCGATCCCGCGAAGAGTATTCTTCACCGTCGTCGCGTCCACGCTCCCGGGAGGTCCCATGCGCTCCATCCAGATCCTCGCCTTGGCCATCTCCCTCTGCGCGGCCGCCGAGCCCGCCCTGGAGATCACCGTGTACAACGCGGACCTCGCGCTGGTCAAGGATCGCCGCGGGATCGATCTCCCCAAGGGTCGGTCCAGCCTGCCCTGGGAAGGCGTGGCCCAGACCCTGGATCCGAGCTCCGCGAGCTTTTCCTGCCCGGGAGCCCGGATGCTGGAGCAGAACTACCGGTACGACCTGGTGTCCCGGGAGGTTCTGCTGCAGAAGTACCTGGGCCGCGAGGTCACCTTGGTGCGCGAGACCCAGGCCCAGGACGGCAGGACCGTGTCCACCGAAACCTCCGGGCGGATCCTGTCCTTGGAGGGCGATCGCATCACCTCCCTGGAGTCGGGCGGGAAGATCCTGCTGGATCCGCCCGGCCGGGTGGTGCTGCCCAGCCTGCCCGAAGGGCTTCTGGTGCACCCCACCCTGGTGCTGGATGTGGAAAGTCCCGAAGGAGGGAGGGCCTCGGCGGAACTCAGGTACCTCTGCCACGGAATGTCCTGGCGCGCCGACTACATCGCCGTGCTCGATTCGCTGGACCAGTCCATGGATCTCGACGGGCTGGTCACCCTCGTGAACCGCTCGGGCACGACCTTCCGCGACGCGAAGCTGAAGCTGGTGGCGGGGGACGTCAACCTGATCCCGGAAAATCCCAGACCCCAGGCGATGACCAAGGCCTTCCTGGCGCGGGGATCCGGAGCGGCCATGGACGAAGCCGCCCCGGCATTCTCCGAGCAGGGTCTCCTGGAGTACCACCTCTATTCCCTGGACAGACCGGCGACATTGCTGGACAACGAGCAGAAGCAGATCGGCCTGCTTTCCGCGCGCGGGTCCGCGGTGCGCAAGCGGTTCGTGTTCGACGAGTCGCTGGGCTCCAGGTACTGGTGGTGGAACCGCGACGCGGACACCAAGGACGGCCGAAAGCTCGCCGTCGTCGTGGACGTGGAGAACAGGGAATCCAATCGGCTGGGCATCGCCCTTCCGAAGGGGAAGGTCCGCGTGTACAAGGCCGACGCCTCGGGTCAGCTCCAGTTCGTCGGAGAGGACATGATCGACCACACCCCCCGGGACGCGACCCTGCACCTGTCCCTGGGCCAGGCGTTCGAGCTGCGCGGGAGGAGGGTGGTGGAATCCTCGGCCACCTCTGGATCGGAGAAGACGGAAACCGTCTCCGTCGACCTGACCAACGCCAAGGACCAGCCTGTGGTGGTGGAAGTCGTGGAGCACCAGACCTGGCCGTCCTGGAAGGTGAAGGAGTCCTCGCAGGGCTACCAGAAGAAGGACGCCTCGACCATCGTGTTCCAGGTGCCCGTGCCGGCGCGCGGAGAGGCCACGGTCCGCTACACCTACTGGGCGAGCTGGAAATAGACCGGGCGGCCCGCGATCCGCCCTAGAGGGTGGCGGGTCTGTGGCAGAACACCGGATGCGTGAGGAACCACTTCTGGTGGTAGTCCTCGGCCTTCCAGAAATCGGACGCCTTGGTGAATTCGGTCACCACCGGATCGCTCCAGGTCCTGGCCGCCACCAGGGAATCGCGCTCCTCCCCGGCTTCCTTCTCCTGTTCGGGCGTCCGGTAGAAGACGGCGGATCGGTACTGGTGGCCGTAGTCCGGCCCCTGGCGATCGGGAGTCGTGGGGTCGTGGGAGAGGAAGAACAGCTTCGCGAGCTTGCGATAGGAGATCCGCGCCGGATCGAAGACCACTTCCACGGCTTCCGCGTGCCCCGTGGTACCCGAGCAGACCTGCTGGTAGGTGGGATGGCGGGTATGGCCTCCCGTGTATCCCACCGTCGTGGAAACCACTCCCGGAGTTTCGTAGAAGACCTTCTCGACCCCCCAGAAGCAGCCGGCGGAAAAGATCGCGGTGTCGGTGCTCGGTTTGGGCGATGCGGGCATGGGCTTGAAGTCCAGGGAGAGGGAATTCACGCAGTAGCGCAGGCCTGTGGCCGTCGGGCCGTCTTCGAAGACATGGCCCAGGTGGCTTCCGCACCGGGCGCAGTAGATCTCGGTGCGCACCATGCCGTGCGACGTGTCGCGCCTGGTGCGGACGTTCGCCAGCGCCGCCGGAGCGTCGAAACTCGGCCATCCGCAGTGGGAATCGAACTTGGAATCGGACTTGAACAGCGGCAAGCCGCAGGCGGCGCACACGTACCAGCCGTTCCGGTTCTCCACGAGCAGCTTGCCGGAGAAGGGAGCCTCCGTCTCGCCCTTCCGAAGCACGGCGTACCGGTCCGGCTTCAGGTTGGCCATCCAGTCGGAATCGCTCCTGACCACCGGCTTCTCCGCGCGGGGCGCGGTCAATTCGCCGGAATCCGTCAAGTCCTGAAGTTCGCTTCCGCCATCTCCCATCCGGACCTCCGCGCGCATCTGCTTGGAACCGGCCACGGCACGCCAGGAAAGAAGCCCGACCACCGCGACCACGAATATGAAAAGGAGTCTCGATCTCTTCATGGCGATGAATCTACTGCCCCGCGACCTTCTCGACCAGTCCGCCGCGTCCGACCCGTCGGCCGTCCCCGAACGGGGCGTTCAAGCGGGGTAGCGGAAAGCGGAAAGCACCGATTGCAACGCCTGCGGAGCCGTGGCCCTCCCGGATTCCAACAAGGCCTTCGCCGCGATCCAGGCTTCCTTCACCGCGCCGGAACGGTTGAAGGAGTCGGCCAGGCTCTCCTGGGCCATGCTCCAGACCCATTCCTGGATCTGGTCGTGGCGCCGCCCCTCGAAGATTCCCTTCTCCAGGCAGTGCGCCCGGAAGGATTCGATCTCGAGCCAGATTCCGTCCAGTCCGTCGCCGGTGACGGCGCTGCAGGTGACGACCGGAGGCTTCCACCCCTTCGTGAAGGGTTGGAGCCCCATCACGGCCCCGTGCAGGACCGCCCTGGCCAGCCCCGCCCGCTGGCGGTTGTCGCCATCCGCCTTGGTGACGGCGATCAGGTCGGCGATCTCCATGATTCCCTTCTTCATGCCCTGGAGATCGTCGCCGGAACCGGCCAGCTGCAGGAGCAGGAACAGGTCCGTCATGGAACGCACGGTGGTCTCGCTCTGCCCCACCCCCACGGTTTCCACCACAACCACGTCGAAACCGGCGGCCTCCACCAGGAAGATGGTCTCGCGGGTCTTCCGCGCCACGCCGCCAAGGGCGCCGCTGGAGGGGCTTGGTCGGATGAAGGCCTCGGGATGGCGCACCAGATTCTCCATCCGGGTCTTGTCCCCCAGGATGGAGCCCCGATTGATGGAGGAGGAAGGATCGATGGCCAGCACCGCGATCCTGTGCCCACGTTCCACGAGACGGCATCCCCAGGCGTCGATGAAGGTGGACTTCCCCACGCCGGGTGGTCCGGAGATGCCGATGCGGATGGATTTTCCGGAGCTGGGGTAGATCAATCGCACGAGTTCGTCGGCCTGGATGCGGTGGCGAGGCGCATTGGATTCCACCAGGGTGATGGCCCGGGCGAGCATGCTTCGATCGCCCGCGAGCAGGCCTTCCGCCAACTCCCGGGGACCCGGAGGACTGGTGGAAGAGAACGGAACCGAAATGGAGGCGGCGGAGGCGACCCCAGGTGAGACGAAGGAGGCGAACTCCGGACCGGCCGTTTCCGGGGCCCACTCGGGTCTCGAGGCGCCGTCGGGGAGGGAAGGCTCGGGAAGCATGCGTTGGTTCCTCGCCTTGGCCGTCGACTCAGTCGGGACAGATCGTGAGGATCTCGGTCCCGCGGTCGGTGATGGCGATGGTGTGCTCGAACTGGGCGGACAGCTTACCGTCGGCGGTGACCGCGGTCCATCCGTCGTCCAGGAGCCTGGTCTTCCAAGCCCCCTCGTTGATCATGGGTTCCACGGTGAAGACCATTCCCTTGCGCAGGCGAGGCCCCGGGCGGTCGCGGTAGTGGAGGACCTGGGGCTCTTCGTGGAATTTCCGCCCGATGCCGTGTCCGCAATACTCGCGGACCACCGAATACCCCTCGGATTCGGCGATGTCCTGGATGGCGGCCCCGATGTCCCCCAGGAAGGCCCCGTCGCGCGCCACCTCGATGCCCGCCTCCAGGCAGCGCCGGGTGGAATCCACGAGCTGGCGTGCGGCGTCCGAGATCCTGCCCACCGGAAACGTCGCGGAACAGTCTCCGTGGTAGCCTTGGATGCAGACGGTGATGTCCAGGTTGACGATGTCCCCTTCGCGCAGGATCTGTCTGTCGGATGGGACGCCATGGGTCACCACCTCGTTGACGGAGGTGCAGATGCTCGCGGGGAAGCAGGAGGGATCGATGTGCGGCTTGCGCGGGTCGGTGGGTCGGCCTGGGTAGTTCAGGGGGCTCGGGTAGGCTCCGTGGTCCAGGATGAATTCACGGACCTTGTCGTCGATCGCGACCGTGGACACCCCTGGCTCCACGAGGCTTCCGGCGTAGCGCAAGGTACGGGCGGCGAGCAGCCCGGAGGCCCGCAGCAAGCGGATTTCCTCGGCGGTCTTCAGTCGGATCATGGAATGGAGCAATATACACCACAGATTCTAGATTCCCCGTGTTCTGGAGGTGTCCATGGGTTCCGAGTTCCGATCCGCCGACCTCGCGGGCGTGCATGTCGCCCTGTTCACGCCGTTGCTACGCGATTGCCCCAAGGGCTTGCGCAACAGCCTGGACCTGGAGAAGGCCGCGGGAATCATCGAAGACGTCCTGGCCGCGGGTGTGGACGGAGTCGTGCCCATCGGAACCACGGGACAAAGCCCGACGGTGACCACGGAACAGCACCTCGAATTCGTCGAGTTCACCATCCAGCGAGTCGCGGGGCGCGCCAAGGTCTTCGCGGGGGCGGGCAGCAACTCCACCCGCGAATCGGTGGACATGATCCTGGAGATCCAGAGGATCGCTCCGGGCACGCCCTGCCTCTGCGTGACCGGTTACTACAACAACCCCCCGCAGGAAGGGATCGCCGCGCACTACGAGACCATCGCCTCGGAAACCGGCGCACCGCTGATCCTCTACAACGTCCCGGCGCGCACGGCCAACTACATCGAGCCGGAAACCGTCGTGCGCCTGGCCCGCCATCCGGGCATCATCGGCCTCAAGCAGGCGGTGAACTTCGCAGACCCGGGGAAGTTCCGGGAAGACACCATGCGGATCTTGTCACAAACGGCCGGGACCGATTTCGCCGTCGTGTCGGGAGAGGATTCCTGGTTCGCGCAACTGCTGGAGATCGGAGGCGTGGGGATCGTCACCGCTTCCGGCAACATCCCCGAGGCGGCCAGGCTCTACCTGGAGATCCGCCGCCGGTTCCTGTCCAACGACCTCGAAGGCGCGCGATCGGCCCAGAAGGCGCTGGAGCCCATCGTGCGCTGGGTGTTCTGCCGCAAGAGCCCCATCCCGCTGGCGACCCTCTTCGATTCGCCGGTGTTCCTGCCCCTCGTGGATCTCGCGCGCACCGAAGGCGGTGTGGCCGCCGTCGCCGAGATGAAGGAATGGGCCCGCCGCGAAGCCCCCAGCCTGGTCCGCTGGTGGAAGGACTGAGCCCGGTCCTCGTCACCGGGGCCAGCGGCTTCGCGGGCCGCTGGATACTCCGCGAGCTGGCGGCCAGGGGGATCCCCGCATGGGCCGGGGTCCGCCGGAAAAGCGAGGTCCCCGGCGCGCCCGAAGTCGTGATGGACCTGGAGGATCCGGCGAGCATCTTCCAGGCACTGGACAAGATCCGTCCACGGGGCATCGTGCACCTGGCCGCGAAGGCGTCGCCGCACCTCTCCAACGCGAGCCCGGAGGCCACCTACATGGTGAATTTCCTGGGTACCCACAGGATCCTGGAGACCTGCAGGGTGCTCGGGATCGCGCCCAGGGTGCTTCTGGTCGGTTCGGCCACGGTCTACGGAACCGTCGGCCGCGACGAGCCCCCCATCCCCGAGACCCACGCCGTCCGGCCCAGCGACGCCTATTCGCTCGCCAAGGCCGCGGCGGAGATGCTGGCTCCCGTGTACGAATCGCACTTTCCCGTGGTGGTGGCCCGCTCCTTCAACCACACCGGTCCGGGCCAGGGTACCGACTTCGCGCTTCCGGCTTTCGCCTCCCAGATCGCCAGGATCGAAGCGGGTCTGCAGGAACCCGTGATCCGGGTGGGCGATCTGGGCGCCCAACGCGACTTCCTCGACGTGCGGGACGTGGTCTCCGCCTACGCGCTCCTCCTGGAACGCGGCGAGGCCACCACCACCTACAACGTCTGCTCCGGCACCTGCCGCCCCGTCTCGGAATGGCTCGAGCAGCTGGTGGGGCTGGCCGCGATCCCCGTGCGCATCGAGCGGGATCCCTCCAGGGTGTTCGCCCAATCGAGTCCCCGTCTCGTAGGCGACAATTCCCGTCTCAAGTCCCTGGGGTGGGCTCCCCGCATCGCGCCGGAAACCATGCTTTCGAGCCTCCTCGAGGATTGGCGCAACCGCATCCGCGAGTCGCCATGACCCTTCCCGGCCCGCGCAAGTCCCCGCGCCGCGCCAGGCTTCGCCGCTGGGTGTCTGGACTGGGCCTCTCCCTGGCCGTGTTCCTGGCGGCCATGGTGGGCTGGAGCGCGCTTCGCGCCGGCGTGCGCCAATGGATTTCCGGCCAGCATGTCGTGGGCGCCTGGGCATGGAGGATCTGGGGTGCCCGTCGCAAGGGATCCATCCTGGGTTTCGATTCCCTCTCGGTCCGAGGTCCTTCCGTGCGGCTTCGGATGCGTGGAGTCAGGATCCGGTTGGACTGGACCGAGGGGCCCTATCCGGTGCCCGCGACCGTGTCCGTCCGCGTCCAGAGGCTCGACATCCTACCGCTGCCCACCAGGCGGGACACCTCGGCTCCGGCATTCCCCAACCTGGGACTGCCGCTGGCCGTCCGCGCGGATCTGGACTCCTTGTTCGTGCGGATCGGTTCGCTGGACACGGGGCGGACCGCTCTCTCCATCCGCGGCATCCACCTGGAAAGCGAAACTCCGAACCGGGCGACCTTGGAGGTGCGGACCGCCGAGTCGCCATCGGTCGCGGCCGTCGTCCATGCCTCGGTGGTCGCCCAGTGGACGGAGCCCGACACCCTGCGCCTGCGCCTGCGAACCGTGGTGGCTTCCGGCTGCTGCGCCTCGGACACCTTGTCGGGAGACGCGTCGCTTTCGCGCCGGGACCTGCGAACGGGCCGGATCGGGATCCGTGGACGGATCGAGGAATCGCGGGGTTGGAGCGAGGTCCTTCCCGCTCTGGCGAAGGCTCCGGCGCTGCACGGGATCGACCTGGACCTTGCCGCCTGGACGGACCCTTCCGGGCCCAACCTGCGTGCGAAGCTCGGGTTCTCCACCGACAGCATCGCGGTCGTGGCGCCCCTGGTGTGGGACATCGAAGCCGACCTGGACGGTCGCAAGTCCAGGCTTCGCGTCCTCGGGAACCTGCCCGGTTCGAAGTCGCCCAACATCGACCTCCGGCTGGAGGGGATGCCCCCGCGTTCGAAGGGCATCGAAGCCACCGAGGCGACCGGAACCGCGTCTGTCCGGGGCCTGGGAATGCTGATCAACGGATTCGACCATCCGTTCGATTCGGACCTGAAGGTCCTCTCGCTCGACCGGACGGGCGCCAGGGTGGAGCTGGTCACGACCGCGGGAAGCGCCGTGCGGGGACAGGTGGTCTGGAGGGGACTGCATTGGATCCTGGACGGGGACATCGCCGCGGGCGAACCCTGGGCGATGGCCTGGGCCGATTCCCTGCGCGTGGACGGAGGAGGGCACGCGCACGGGGAGGATTCCGCCGGCACTGCGCTCTTCGACGTGGTGGCCCGAAATCCCGGAATCCGCATGGTCCATCTGGACAGCCTGTCCACCCATGTCAGGATCGCCTTGCCGGGACCGCGCCTGACATTTTCCGGGATCGAGGCGAGGGATTCCACGCATCTCTGGACGGGCAAAGGAAACATCTCCATCCCCGATTCCATCGTCCACTTCGACCTCTCCCCCTTCGGGGACACCTCCGCGCGGGCGGATCTGGACGTCCGGATCGGCGGTCCGGTCCTCATCCGGGCCCGCAACTTCCCCTCGGCGCACCTTCCGCTGCGGCTGGCCGGACTGCCCACCTTCCCCTTGCGCCTCGATGCCGAACTGCGTCGCGACCCGCCGGTGCCGGGAATCTCCGCGATCTCCCTGATCACCGCCACCGCGCGAGGCAGGCCGTTCCGGGATTCCCTCCACGCCGAACTCTCGATGTCCATCGCCGATTCCTCCCTCCGAATCGGTAGCGTCCTGGTGACGGTCGGAAATTCCCAACTGGACGGCGGACTGACACTCGGCCGGAATTCGATCGGTTGGACGCTGGACACCCTCCGCATGTCCACGGACAGCTTCGACCTGACCGGGCTGCACGGCCTGTTGCCCGGAATTCCCGATCTGGGCGGGCGCCTTTCCGGGCACATCCTTTCGAGGCGCGGAGAAGGCGTTTCCGCCGATCTGCACCTGGACAATCCCACGGTCTCCCGCCCCGAAGGAAACCTGGCCCTACCAGATCTCATGCTTTGGGGGGAGCGCGACACCTTGCACCTGGGAGGCTGGTGGCCCCTGGCCGGATCCCGCGCACCCTTCCGGATCACCGCCACCCACCTTTGGGACGCGAGTCCCGAGTTCGATCTCCTGGCCTTCTGGGGGGATGTGGTGCGCCTGCAGGGACATGCGGTGTTCCGGGATCGGCGGGATCTGGCTGCCGATGTCGTCGTCGACGGGTCCTCGGCGATTCCGGGAACCGAAGCCCGTCTCAAGGATCTCCTTGTCCAGGGCCATTTCCAAGGGGAGGTTGGTGCTGCGGGATTCGCCTGGAAGGCGCAGGTCGAAGGCAAGGAAGGTGAACTCCAAGCCCTAACGGGAAATCCGTTGGGACTGCGTTTCCACGCCCAGGCGGATCCAGCCGCCATCCGCCTGCTGGACGCCGAACTGGGAGGTCCCGAAAGCGGCACCCTGTATGCCGACGGGCGCTACGATCTCGTGAAGCGGGAACTCTCCCTGGATGGCCACGCCAGTTCGCTCCACTTCGATTTCGGGTCGGGAAAACGAATCGAACTCGACTCGCTGGTGGTCGCGGCCACGTCCGATTCGCGGATGACGCTGAAGGTGCAAGGAGCTTCGTGGCACCAGATTTGGAACCGGTCCGAAAGGCTGGATATCCGCGTCCCCACGGCGTCCCTGGCCTTGGCACAGGCAAAGGACTGGCGAAAATTGTCCGGCGACATCACCGTCGACAAGGTGCTTTTCACCCGCAATTTCGCCGATCCCAAGGAACTTTGGAACTCCGCGAGGCGGCTGTTCGGTCCCAAGCGCAGATCCTCCACCGCGGGTACGTCGTCCATCCCCACGCTGCTCGACGTCCGGGTCGCCTCCGAAGGCGACTCCATCCGGATTTCGGACAACCTGGGCCAGGCGCACCTCGGATTCGACCTCCAAGTGGCCGGTCCGATGGACGCGCCCCTCCTGAACGGCTTCCTGTCCGCCGACACCGAAGGCGGACATTTCGGATACCTCAAGCGCGATTTCCACATCGACACCATGCGCGTGGACTGGAACACCCAGCCCGTGGTCCAAGGGAGTTTCCAACTCGCCGGATTCCGCAACATCCTCAAGACCTGCCAGGAAACCAGCACATCCACCCCCACCAGCCCCGAGATGGCGCTGTTGGACAGTTGCGAACTGCGACTGTCTGCGCAGGGAAGCCTGGACCAGCCCCGCCTGCGGTCCATCACGTCCGACTGCGCAACCCAGCCGGGGGACGACGGGACCGTGGGTGCGGCGGTGGCGTTGGCCACGGGCTGCTACCCCCAGTCCGCCGGCGGCAATTTCGGGAACACCCTGGTATCCGCGGGAACGGACGTCGCCGTGAATTGGGGAATGGACCAGGTCAACGAATACGTGGCCAACGGGTTGCGCCGTACCCGCGAGGGACTGGTCTGGTTGCCGGATTCCGTCGCGCTCACCGACCTGCCCAACCCCACCAGCACCACCCGAGACCAGCTGGGACTCATCGCGCTCTACCACATCATGCCGGATCTGGACGCCGCCGGGACCTACCAGCACAATTTCGCGCAGGCCACAGCCATCGGCTCCATTCCCCAGCTTCCGGACAACTACGGTTTGAGCCTGAAGTACCACATCCCCTTCGGCTGGATCGAGGACACGGCGACCCGGGCCCGGCTTGAACACCGCGTTTTCCTGCAGCTCGACTTCGGCGAGGCTCTCGACAACAACTACCAGACCGAGTACGTGGTGCAACCATCGCTGCGCTACCATTGGGGATTCTGGTGATGCGCCTCCTCGCGATCTGTCTGGCCATCTTCGCCACCCGGGCCTGGTCCGGAATCTCGATCCCGGACGCCGGGCATCTGGGTTCCGGTCGCATCGAGGACCTGATCGCCGTCCCCGACGATCTGGCCAGAAAATCCCGCGACGACCGCGAAGCCTGGAGGCAGGAAGCGCAGGATGCGGTGGTTTCGGCGGCACGCGCCGAGGGGCGTCCGGAAGCATCCTGCGAGATCGTCCTTTCTCCGCCGGACTCCGCTTCCGACCGGCAGGACGTGCGGGTGAACTACGACGAAGGCCCGCAGTACCGGTTCGGACAGGTCCAACTGTTGTTCCCGGACAAGCCGGACTCCACGATCCCCCTGCCCAACTCCCTTCCCGCGCGACCCGGGCAACCCTTCCAGCAAAGCGGCATCAACGCACTGCTCCAGCAGACGCAGCAGTTCTACCGCCACAAGGGTTGGCTGGACGCCACCGTCCTGTACACCCTGGACACCCGTCCCGATTCGCATTTCGTGGACGTCAAGACGGAGGTCCGGCTGGGGAGGGTGGCGATCTTCGACAGCATGAAGATCGTTTTCCACGGCGAGAAGCACGTCACCATGGCGGGGGACACGATCCAACACCTCACCCCAGCCTCCCGCTTCCTCGGATTGTGGCAGGTGGGCCGCGGCGACACCATCCGCAACGAGGACATCGCCCTGTTCAACCGGAAGCTCGCCCAGACCCGCCTGTTCAGCCAAGCGCGCGTCACCAGGGTTCCGTCGGAATCGGATTCCTCAAAGACGGTAGTCGTGGTCGACATCGCCGAACGGACCCCGGGAAGCGGTGACCTCTCGTTGTTCTGGGAACCGACTTTCGGTTGGGGCGTGGGTGCCGTGATCCAGCACCGCAACCTCGGAGGCACATTCAACAATCCCTCCCTTCAGACCTCGATGGCGCAGGGCATGCAGACCCTGCGCTTGGACAACGGAATTCCGCTCCTCTTCGGGACTCCGGTGGCCCTGGACGTTGGCGGCGCCGTGCAGCAGCAGGAAGCCGGATTGGGGGACAGCTCCTTCTATCGGGAATTCGACATATCCACCGACGGAACCTTCAGCTACCAAACCGCCGACTGGTCCACCGTAAGTTTCAAATTGGGCGGCCAACGCGACACAAAGTACATGAACCCTCAGGACGGCGGCGGCTACCAGGTGGCCTACGAATACACGACGGATCTCGGCGAGATGGTGGATTTCCGCAACGAACCCTTCGATCCCACCAGGGGTTGGATGGTGCGCGGCGATGTGGGCTGGGGCGGACGGCTGTTCCCCAGCGACACCTCCTTCGTCTGGCTGCAGGCGCAGAGCCGGTACTACCAGCCCCTGTTCTGGAGGTTCTATTCGGCAGCGGCCCTGGACGGCGGGGAATTCCTGAATCCGACCACCTTCGACGGTTCCAAGATCTTCTGGCTCGGCGGCTCGCGCACCGTTCGCTCCTACGGCTTCGACGATCTGCGGGCTGTTCCGCCCGCTGGCTTCGGGCTCCAGCCGCGCTACGTGCGGGCCTCTGGCGAGCTGCGGATGGATCTCCCCTGGAACATGCAGGCCGTGGGTTTCCTGGACTGGGCCCGAATCTGGAACAAGGGGGAGAGCGCCGACCTGTTGGACCTCGACAAGGCGGCTCTCGGCTACGGCACCGGGCTGCGCATGCACATCAGTCTGCTCACCGTGCGACTGGACTACAGCTACGGGCGGGGTTCCGATTCCTGGGCCTTCGACCTGGCCCAGGCCATCTAGGGAAGGAGCACGGAAAATGTCCAAACCCATCCTGGTCACCCTGGGAGATCCCAACGGAGTGGGGCCACGGATCGCCGCGCGGGCCTGGGGACGCCCCGCGCTCCGCCGACTCGGGCTCGCGGTGGTGGGGTCGGCGGACACGTTCCGTCGCGCTCTCGCGGAGGAAGGCCTTCCCGATGCGGTGGTTCCCTGGACTCCCGAAGAACCGCTGCCGCGCACGGGAGCACCGGTCTGGAGCCCGGAAGAAATGCCTCCGTGCGCCATCCGACCCGGTGAAATCGACGCGGACGCCGGGTCGCAGGCGCTGGCCTGCGTGGAGGCCGCGGTTTCCGC
>Ga0209415_10004796_pt1 | contig 24664 bp, 22 predicted proteins | sample PeaSoiSIISIP2007_FD_187696 | JGI IMG/M metagenome (GOLD analysis project Ga0209415, IMG submission 187696) | Peat soil microbial communities from Weissenstadt, Germany - SII-SIP-2007 (SPAdes) (version 2) | ecosystem: Environmental > Terrestrial > Soil > Wetlands > Peat | place: Germany... | reverse complement strand
GACCTGCGGGTGATCCTGCAGGAAGCCCAGCGTACCAAGCAGATCGTGCAAAATTTGCTGAGTTTCGCCCGCCAGATGCCGCCGCAGCGCAAGCCGGTGGAACTCAATTCCATCCTGCGGCGCACCTTGCAACTGCGCGCCTATGACTTCCAGAGCCACGGCGTGGAAGTCATCGAGGAACTGGATCAGGGCCTGCCCTACGTCATCGGAGACTCCCACCAGTTGCAGCAGGTGTTCCTGAATATTGTGAACAATGCTTACGATGCGGTCCGTGAGACTGGCCGTCCCGCGCGCATTGAAATCCGGACCGCCAGCCAGGGAAATTCGGTTGAGATCTCGTTCCGCGACAATGGGCAGGGCATCTCGCAGCCCGAGCGCATCTTCGACCCGTTCTTTACCACCAAGGAAGTTGGCAAGGGAACCGGACTGGGCCTGAGCATTTGCTACGGCATCGTGCATGAGCACGGAGGAGAGATTCTCTGCCACAACAACGCGGGCGCGGAAGGCGCGACGTTTGTCGTGCGCTTTCCCGCCGCCTCAGAAGCGGCTTCCATCGGAGCCGCCGCGGGAGTCGTACAAAAATGAGCCTGCCTGCCACCAACCCTGCGATCTTGCCGGTGCTGCTGATTGAGGATGAGCCTGCCGTCATGGCCTACGTCCGCGCCGTTCTGGAGCGCAACGGCTATGCCGTGGTGTGCACCGCGTCTGGAGTCGAGGCGTTGCAGTTGCTGGAACGCGCGGAGTTTTTGGGCGTGGTCTCGGATATGCGCACCCCGGGAGGCGTGGATGGCGGCGACGTGTATGCCTGGATCGCGCAACATCGTCCCGCGTTAGCGCCCCGTTTGGTTTTCATCACCGGCGATATCGCCAATGAGGAAACCGTCGCCACTTTGCATAAAACCGGTGCGCCCTGCGTGGAGAAGCCATTTCGCGTGAAGCAGTTCATCTCTGTGGTCGAAAAAACGATCGGGAAGGCGCTATGAGCGAAGACCTGCGTATCCGGCTACTCATCGTGGACGACGAGCAGAGCATCCGCAAACTGTGCGTAACCGTGGGCGAGGCGCTGGGTTTTGCCTGCCTGGAAGCCGACAACGGCGAGTCCGCGCTGGCCTTGCTCGAGGAACAACCCGCTCACATGGTGCTCACCGACATGGTCATGCCCAACATGTCCGGTCTCGAGTTCCTGGAGAAAGCCAAGAAGTTGCTGCCGCGCACCGAGGTGGCGGTGATGACCGGCCACGGCTCGGTTGAAACCGCGGTCCAGGCCATGAAGCTGGGCGCTTACGACTACATCAGCAAGCCCTTCTCGCCCCTGGAAGAGCTGCGTCTCTTTCTGCGGCGCATGGCGGAGAAAATCCGGCTGGTGGAAGAGAACCAGTTTCTGCGGGAACGGGTTGATACCGAAACCGGGCTGCATGGCATTGTGGGGGCGTCCGCCAAGATTCAAGACGTGCTGCGCATGATCTCCCGCCTCAAGGACACGCGCACCCCGGTGCTGATCACGGGCGAAAGCGGCACCGGCAAGGAGTTGGTGGCGCGCGCCATCCATTTCCGCGGTTCTTTCGCCAATCGTCCTTTTGTGGCGGTGGATTGCGGCTCTCTGGTTCCCACGCTGATTGAAAGCGAGCTGTTTGGCTATGAAAAGGGAGCGTTTACAGGCGCCTTGAAGTCGAAGGCAGGGTTGTTCCAATCGGCCAGCGGGGGCACGATCTTCCTGGACGAAATCGGAGAACTGCCGCTCGAAATGCAAGCCAAACTGCTGCGCGTCTTGCAGGAGAAAGAAGTTCGTCCCGTGGGCAGCAACCAGAAAGTGAAGGTGGACGTGCGGGTGATTGCCGCCACCAATCGCGATCTGGAGGTGGAGTATCGCAAGGGAATGTTCCGGAAGGATCTTTACTTCCGACTCAACGTGGTGACCGTGTATGTGCCGTGCTTGCGGGAGCGGCGCTCGGATATCCCCATGCTGGCGCATTGGTTTCTGGAGCGCTACGCTCCCGGAAACTCTATCCAAATCACCCAGGCGGCCATGAAGTGCCTGTTGCAATACGACTGGCCGGGGAACGTGCGCGAATTGGAGAACTGCGTGGAACGTGCCGTGGCCCTGGGCGACCGGCGGACGATTGATGTCCCCGACTTGCCGCCTTCCATCGCATCTGCGTCGCCCGCCTTTGCTGAGCTGGGTTCATCAACCAGCGGTCTCACCACCACCGACCTGGAGGATATCGAACGGGCGACGATCCAGCGCGTTTTCGAGCAGGTCAACGGCGACAAAGTACGCGCCGGCAAGATGTTAGGCATCAGCCGAGCTACTCTCTACCGTAAGCTGAAGCGTTACAACATTGGGACCAGGCAGATCGCGGCGGCGACCCACACGCTGCAGTAGACGCTCAGACTTCCGGCTGGCGCGTGAGATACGTGTTTCACTATGAGACAAGTCTCCCATCCCGCCTGAGCACCGCACCGGCTGCATAAATGTTAATTCATCCCTAATCAATAACATAGACGCCCTCGCGCCGGTGGCGGACTTTGGCTGTGCTCTTGCATATTTGCTTGACGTGCGGTCTGGGCTGTAACCCCTCAGCCATGCTAACCGGCTGGCTCTGGGGACCCAGGCTGCGTTGAATTTCGAAAAAGTTGAGGTACGCCGTGCTCCGACAGGGTACAGCTCGTGCACGCTCCACCCCAGAAAGCACAACCGCCAAGCTGGCGAAATTTTTTCCTGAGGCGACTCCAGTGCGGATTCCGATTCAGCTCACCCGGCTGGCCGGGGAAGGCAACAATTTCAGCGAAAGCACGGTTATCGAGTTCGGGACCCCCCGCGAGGTTCTATTCGCTTCCACCCTGCCCTTGGAATTTGCCGACACCCTGCGGCTGCGCAACTCCGACGGCACCTTGGACGCCGAGGCTTGCGTCGTGGCGGTGCAGTATAACGCTGGACGTACCGCTGTGGCAGCCCGCTTTACCCAACAAGTTGCCAACTGGATTGTAAAATCATGACACCGCTACCCTACGCCAACGATCCCATCGCCGAGTGGCGCGCGGCCCGGCTGCTCTACTCGCTGTATAGAGCCCTGGGGCAGGAGTTCGCCATCGATCTGCCGGCCTGCGACGAGCTCGACGCCTGCGAGGAGGTTCCATCGCAAGAGTCCCGCAACGCGGCCGCAGTTTGGTTTGAGGATGTGGATCAGCTGATCCCTGTCCATCACCTGCGCCAGTTCCTGCAGACCAGCAGCTTGGCCAACGAGGAGTGTGTGCGGACTGTCCTCGAGCACCACCTGGGCAAAGCTGACCACGGCAATTCCGACCGCGACAAAATTGATTTCCTGCTGGTTCAGTTTTTCTCCGTCTGCGCTGCGTCGCCCCTGGAGGACGACAAGGTCACTCTGGAGTATGTAGCTCAGGTCCTGGAGCCGGTTTTGGGGAAGGTCGAGGTGAGTGTTTGCGAGTGGCAGCAGCCTCTTGACGAGCTTGCCCAGGGCGCGAATGCTTGCCGCAGCCTGCAGGAACTGTTTACCTGCGGCGTACTGGACAAGGGAAGAAAGCTCAAGATTTCGTCCGGCAAGGACTACTTCGCGCCGGCAGCACTGGTGACGATCACTCGCTTCAATTTTCTACTGCGACGCGTATTCTTCCGCTTGATGCATCAGGACCTCAACGCCATCCTGGACGGCCTGCGGGAGCTGGAACAGCGCGGAGTTGAGAGCCTGGATTGCCGCCCGGCGGAGTTCTCCGCAGAGGAGCCGGTGTCCCGGCTACGCATGATCTGCCAATCCTGGAAAGTCATGTTTCAAGCCGAATATTCTTCGGGCCAACCCCTGCGCTTACTGGTGGACCTGCGCGCGGTCATTGATGCTGCCCTGGAAGACAGCGCGCAGAACGCGGCCCGCCAAGCCCCGTCTTCTCCTGCTCCCCTGGCCAAGGCGGCGGCTGCGTCAGGAGGCGCCGCCACCGGCGATGCTTCCGCGACTCATGAGGCTGACCCCGGGCAAGATGACAACACCTAGCGCGAGCCAGCAGCAACGGAGAAAAGAGTCTTGGATCAGTCCACGGTATTGATCATTTCCGATGACGCGCAATTCTCCAGCGCGGTCACCGGCCGTTGGCAGTCGGAGCGCACCACCCCAACCTTCACGCTGATGGGCGGGGACCTCTGCCAGGGGCTGGATCCGGAGGCCTTCGAGGCGGCGATTGTGGGTCCGCTGCGTGCCGGCGCCCTGGCCAAAGTGTTCAAAGCCATTGACGCGGCCGCCAAGCCTGTCCTCCTGGTTTGTGACGAGAGTCAGACCACAAGAGGCATCCGCGAAAAATATCCGCGGGTGCTGGTGCTGCGCCAGCATGAAGGATGGCTGGATGCGCTGGTGCTGCTGGTCTCTGAAGTCATGCGGCGTTGCCAGGCGCTGGAGAACCTGCAACGCGCCGAGCGCGCGAACGCTCTGCTGGAACATCAGGCCATGTTGGGCGGCTACATGCTGGAGATGCGGCACAGTCTGAACAACGCGCTCACCTCGGTGCTGGGCAATTCTGAATTGCTCCTGCTCGAAGCCGCTTCGTTTTCGCCGGCCGCGCGCGCCCAAATCGAAACCATTCGCGACATGACCCTGCGCATGCACGAAATCCTGCAGCGGTTCTCCTCCCTGGAGAAGGAACTGAAAGTCGTTGCCAAACAGGCGGAAAAGGAAAGCGGCGCGAAATCCCGGGCCGCAATCGCTGGTTTGTAAGCCGGCTTGGAGTATAGTATTTCCCGCACGCGCGGTCTGCGTCACCCCATCAGACGAGGAGCGGTTGGCGGGTTATGCGAAGAGTATTTGGCATCCTGATCTTAGGAATCTTTGTGGTCTCAGCCTCGGCGCGATCCGACAAGGCGCCTGATTTGAACGGAGGCGAGTGGATCGACAGCGGCTCCGAGGGTCATAAAGTTCCGCATTCCATCAAAGGCTATCGTGGCCAGGTGCTGCTGGTCGATTTTTGGGAGTACACCTGCATCAACTGCATCCGCGACTTTTCGGCGTTGAAACGCTGGTATGGGAAATACCATCCCTATGGTTTTGAGGTCGTCGGAGTGCATTATGGCGAGTTCCCCATGGGCTATAAAGCGGAAAACGTCCGCCAAGCGGCCAAACGCTTTCGCCTGCCATGGCCCGTTGTCGCCGATCTTCAGGGCTTGATCTGGAAGGCCTACAACTCCGACGTATGGCCCAATCGATACCTGATTGATCAGAACGGCGACATTGTCATGCACCTGGAAGGCGAAGGCCATAACCAGGGGATGGAAGAAAAGATTCGCGCCCTGCTGGCGCCTGCCCATCCGGAAGTAAGCCAGCTCCCGCTCGATCCCGACGAGAACACCTTCACCCCGCAGTGTGGAGCTACCACGGACGAAACCTATGTGGGGGATTGGTTCAAGCGCGGGGCGTTGGAAAATCCAGAGGGCTATCGCGATGGCCTGGAGACTGGTTTTCACGCCAAGGTTGAACCCAAAGATGGGGGCGTGATGCTCGATGGCCACTGGGTCACAGCGCCGGAAGGCGCAACCTCAACCAGCAAGCAGGGCAGCGCCGAGCTTCGCTACCATGCTCGCTCCGCGTACGCGGTGCTGAGCGTAGAAAACCCCAAGAAGCCGGTGCGGGTCGACGTGCTACAAGATGGAAAGCCGCTGGCTAAAGACGAAGCGGCGGCTGACGTTCAATTCGACGCGCAAGGCTCCTACCTCGAGGTCAGCGAACCGCGGATGTACTACCTGCTGAAAAACTCGGTTTTCGGTTCCCACCTGCTGACCCTCAAGCCCCAGGACAAGGGTTTTTCGCTGCACTCGTTTACCTATGGCAACGACTGCCAGCAGGATTTCGCGCCCATGTGAAGTGGTTCGGGGATGCCACCGTGCAGGTGAGACGTCACAGCACCGACTCGGGAGCGCGGAGAAACGGATTTAGCACCTCGATTCCGTCCAGCTCTTGCCCGTCTTGCAAATCTTCCGTGAGCAGGTACCGGCAGGAGGACGCTTTTGCTGCGGCCACGATCAGTGCGTCCCAGTACGAGAGCTGGTAGCGGTCCTGGATTTTCCATCCGTGTTCGAGGAGCGGCCCGTCTGCGACTACCGGATTCCATGCCAGCAGGTCGCGAACCTCTCCGCGCGCCTCATCGCGGGCGGCAGGCAGAATCCGCACTGCGTTGACGTAGAACTCGCCGAGAACCTGAAAGCTTACACGTCCACGGCGGCCTCTCCACAACTCCGACCGCCAGTTTCGCGCTGCTAGTTGTTTCGCGGGGTCTGCCGCGTCCAGAGCGTAGAGCAAGACATTGGAATCAACGAAGACTGGCGAATTGCCCGCCGCCGGATCAGCGGAGCCGCGCGCGGTCATGAGCCTCCTCACGCGTCAAGTAGCGGCCCTTGCTGCGGAGAAAGGGCTTGCGGTCTAGCGCCCGCCGCATGGCTTTCTCGTAGCCGTCCCGAGCGGACATGCGTTCTTTGAGCAGCTCTCCCAGCAGCCGCGAGACGCTGGTATCCTGGCGCGCTGCCTCGATGCGAGCCCACTGGGCGACATCTTCTTCCAGGGTAACGGTGACGTTGCGTAAGCGATTCGTGGATGACACTGAAATAGTGTAACACGAACTTAGTGTAATCAGCTATTGTCTAATTTATCTATTTTGTCTAAAATAGACATGTATGAAATCTGTGTCCGCTACCGACGCTAAGCAGCGTCTCGCCGCGCTGCTTGATGCCGCCCAACGTGAACCCATCGTCATTCGCCGCCAGAACCGCGATGTCGCCGTAATCATGTCGGCCGAAGAGTATGAGCGCATTCGTGGAGTCAACAACGCCGAACTTAAGCGTCTGATGGACCGCATTGGCGGTCAGGCTGCGGCGCGGGGAATGACCGAGGAAATACTGGCTGACATCCTGAAAGACTGAGGCGCGCGCTTTGCCTCGCTTCGTCGTGGACACTAACGTCTTTGTCAGCGCTATCGTGCTGCCGCTTTCCGTCCCGCGTAAGTCCGTGGACAGGGCCCTGGATCAGGGCGTGCTTCTCTTTTCCGAAGCCACCATGACTGAACTGGCGGAAGTTCTGTTCCGACCAAAGTTTGATCCATACTGCGGCATTGAGGATCGCATGCTTTTTCTCAGTCAGCTCCGTAGCACCGCCGAATTTGTTCCTATCATTCAACTCGTGCGCGAGTGCCGCGATCCGAAAGACGATAAATTCCTGGAGGTCGCTCTGAATGGCAAGGCTGATTTGATTCTTATTGGGGATGCAGATTTGCTGGCGATGAATCCGTGGCGGGGGATTGCGATTCTGTCGCCCGCGGGTTAGCTGAAGCGGTGAGATAGGCCATCCTTGGCTTCGAATTCCTCGAAAAAGTCTCTTACCGGCCGGATTCTCCCTCTTCTTGCATGTTCCGCGCCCTGGCGGATACCTTCCTTGACATCGGCGCTGGCGGCCGCGTCCAGCAAGCGCTGGTAGGCTTCTGCATCCTGAACTACTGCCGCTGCTTTGCCGTTCACGGTCAGCACCACCGGACGCTTGTTCTTCTTGAGGAGCCTCATAAAATCACCGGACCGGCGGCGGAAGGTGGTCAGGGATTGGATGTCTTTGGTGATGTCGAGCACGGGTTTCTCCTGTAGAGCACCTTTTAAGGTGCAATCAGGAATTCACGCTGCTTGTCAAATGTGCGGCATCAAAGGCAGCGGCGCACCCTATTTCTCGCGCTCTTGCCCATTCTTTGCCCAAAACGTCGATAGGGGGATTTCTCTGAGTATTCCCTGTGCGTGTTTTAACTTGCCATCGTGTGTCATGTAATGTATACATATCTAGGTCCTATTCATGAAACCCCAGGCAAGAGGCAGGGAAGAATCCGGCTCGGACAGTGTCGTAGTGTCATTTCGTGCTCCTCGTTCCTTGGTCAAGGAACTTGATGAGATCGCGAAGGGGGATGATCGCACCCGCGCCAATTTCGTGGTACGAGCACTTTCGCATGCGGTCTCCTTAGAACCTGCCATTCAGACAATCGAGCAGATAGTTCCCCGGCTTGTGGAGGAACATGAGAAAAATCCCGACAGCATTCAGGCCGAGTTTTGGCGCGGCGTGCTGAGTGGGGCGCGCTGGATGCTAATGTCCTTCTTCGACAAGCGAGCTGTCCGTTGGGTAAACCAACAGGTCCGAGAAAAAACTAAACTACCAATGCCTCACGTTGTACCGATGCAGCCAGATGGCCACAGATACGGGTTTGACACAGAGGCGGATTGGATTTGAACCATGGCGAGGAAAAGGGTTTTCCTAGATGAACACCTCGAACACGAATTGAGATCTGTTTTTGGTGCGAAAGCCCACGTATACACCGCCAGAGATTTTGGCGTGACGGGAACACAAGATCCGCGCGTGATTGACAGAGCCGTTCGCGCAAAGTGTCTGATTGTCACGGCAGACAAGGGTTTTGTTCAGTATTACCGAGGCCATCCATCGCGAAAAGGCGCTTTATCATATTTCTACGGCCTGATCTTCCTGAAGCACAGCAATCAGCTACCGAGAAAAGAGCAACTCCGGCGTGCACTCAAGGAAATTGCCTGGAGAGAAACACGCGATCACGATGATCTGATCACTGTGCATGCTAACGGCTACACAGAGCACGAACGACTATGTCATCCGGGGTGCGCGAAAGAGTTTGCTGAAACAGAAGCGGCTTCCTAGTAGCGATTTCTACGCCTCAGGCGAACAAAAACTCTTTCGTCCTTAGCTCCTTGATCGTATCCCTTAGCTTTGCCGCCTTCTCGAATTCAAACCTTTTGGCGGCTTCGCGCATGTCACTCTCTAATTTGCCGATATAGACATCTAGCTCTTCCTGCGACTTGAATTCCGGAATGCCTTCCGCTTCGCCGCCGGTCAAGTCCGTGTAGTCAGCTTCGATGATGCCGGCCAGCGACATCTCCAGCGGGCGGACGATCGACTCCGGCGTGATCCCGTTCGCCTGGTTATAGGCTTCCTGAATGGCGCGCCGGCGGTCGGTTTCGCCCATGGCTTTTTTCATGGAGTCGGTCATGCGGTCGGCGTAAAGAATCGCGCGGCCATTCAAGTTGCGGGCGCAGCGGCCAATGGTTTGGATCAGCGATCCGGCCGAGCGCAGAAAGCCTTCCTTGTCGGCATCCAGAATCGCCACCAGCGACACTTCCGGCAGGTCCAACCCTTCGCGCAGCAGATTGATGCCGATCAACACATCAAACTCGCCCTTGCGCAAATCGCGTAGAATTTTCACCCGCTCCAGAGTTTCGATTTCCGAGTGCATGTAGCGGCACTTCACGCCCACTTCGGCATAATATTCGGCGAGATCTTCCGCCATGCGCTTGGTCAGGGTGGTGACCAGCACGCGCTCGCCGCGCCCTACCCGCTCTCGGATTTCGTGCAGCAAGTCGTCAATCTGACCTTTCACCGACCGCACTTCGACCGGCGGATCGACCAGGCCTGTGGGCCGGATAATCTGCTCCACCACTACGCCGGCGGACTTCGTCAGCTCATAGGGCCCCGGTGTCGCCGAGACGTAGACCAGCTGATTCATGCGGTGCTCGAATTCCTCAAACGTCAGCGGACGGTTGTCGAGCGCCGAGGGCAAACGGAATCCGTATTCGACCAGCGTCTCCTTGCGCGAGCGGTCGCCGTGATACATCCCGTGCAACTGGGGAACAGTCTGGTGCGATTCGTCGATGAACATCAGATAATCGCGCGGAAAATAATCCAGCAGCGTAGGCGGCGGCTCCCCCGGCAGGCGTCCGGTGAAATGCCGCGAGTAGTTTTCGATGCCATGGCAAAAACCCATGGACTTGATCATCTCCAGATCGAACATGGTGCGCTGGTGCACGCGTTGCGCTTCCACCAGGCGTCCCTGCTTCTCCAGTTCCGCTTCCCACCAGACCAGTTCCTCCTTGATAGTCTTCACTGCCTGCGATCTGGTTTCCTCTTTCATCACGTAATGCGTCTTGGGATAAATAGGCAGACGCATGTATTTCTGCTTCACCGTTCCGAACAGGGGATCGATCTGCGAGAGCGCTTCGACTTCGTCTCCCCACAGTTCCACCCGGTAGGCCATGTCGTCGTAGGTGGGGAAGATTTCGATGACGTCACCCCGCACCCGAAAAGTGCCGCGACGGAACTCGCTGTCGGTGCGTTCGTAGAGAATTTCCACCAGCTTGCGGGTAATGTCCTCCCGCTTGATCTTCTGTCCCTTCTCCAGGAAAAGCAGCATGCCGTAGTAAGCCTCGGGCGAGCCCAAGCCATAGATGCAACTCACCGAGGCGACGATCAGGCAATCACGCCGCTCAAACAGCGAGCGCGTCGCCGAGAGCCGCAATTTGTCCAGTTCGTCGTTGATGGTGGCTTCCTTCTCAATGTAGAGATCGGCGGCGGGGACGTACGCTTCGGGCTGGTAATAATCGTAGTAAGAAACGAAGTATTCGACCGCATTGTGCGGGAAAAAGTTCTTGAATTCGTGATAGAGCTGTGCCGCCAGGGTCTTGTTGTGAGCCATGACCAGGGTTGGCCGGTTCAGCCGCTCAATCACCTTGGCCATGGTGTAAGTCTTACCCGATCCGGTCACCCCCAGCAGAACCTGATGCTGCTCGCGGTCGAACAAGCCGCGGGAGAGAGATTCGATGGCCGTAGCCTGATCGCCACGGGGTTGATAGTCGCTGAGGAGTTTGAAGTCCATGGAGTTGTTCCGCCCTCTCTCGGCAGAGAATTCTAGCGAGTGGGCATCTCATGATTATAACGCGGTGCGGATCTGCTCCCGCGCGCTCTGCGGCTGTTCTCGGCGGTGTCTTCGCGTTGCAAGGCTTTGAGTAAATTCTCCGGCAAACCAGTCTTAAATCGCAGGCGTCGCGGAGAGCAGCCGCAGAGTGCGCGGAGATGGGGAATCACTTCCTAGGAATGATCGAGTTTGCTGACTGAGACACCGCCGGCTCACGGCAGATTGAAGTTGACCGTGATCGGGGTTTGAATTTCCAACGCTTGTCCGTCTAGCTGGTAAGGCTTGTATTTCCACTGGCGGACCGCATCCACGGCTGCGCGAGTGAGCAACGGATCGCCACTGAGTACCTTGATACTGGTGATATTGCCCTCTTTGCTGATGTTCGCCTGCAGCTGCACTGCACCCTCCACGTGCATCTGCTGGGCTAGCGTTGGATAGACAGGTGTGATCCGCTTCAGCAGCAAGCCCTCCGAGACCGACTGGGACACGTGTACCGCCTGCAAGACAGGTTTATGCGTGTTCGCCGGTGTCGCGCTGACGATTCCAGCGATGGTCTTATCGGTCGAGTCTGCGGTGCCGACGGCTAGCGGGGGCGGCACGGCCTGCTGCGCCTTGGCTAGGTGGGAGTTGGTATCGCTCTTAACCACGATGGGTGCTTGCGCTTTTTCCATCCGGCGAGCATGAGCTGTACCTCCCGCGGAGGACGTAGCCGGAGCGGGTGGCTCCGTCTGTTGAGCCGGAGTTTCCGGCTGGACCGGAGTTGCGTTTTCCGGAGTCACTTGCGGCGGCGCGCCGGCAGAGGCTGCGGCAGCGGGCTGCTGCTCCGGGCTCGACGGCGGAACTGTTTCCACGGGAGCGGGCGTGGGCGCTGGAGGCAAAGCCGGAGTAGACGCTTGAATTCCCACCGCGGTTTGCGGCTGCCGCTGGCCAAGGTATTTCTGCACCAATGGCAGGCTCATGACCGTGGGCTGTAAACGAGGCCACCCAAGATAGCCGATAGCAGCCAAGCAGAGGACCAGAAGCGTGGCGAGCAGAAAATTACTCTTGCTCTGCACTTCCTCCGAAGCTTCACGATCCTTTGCCGCACCGCTCCACGAAAAACCCGAGGCGTCCTCGGCAGCGGCCGCTTTGGAGGAAGTTTTCCTGACAGCCGACCGGGATTTGCTCCCACCTACGCTCTTAGTTTTCGGCGGCGCGGTTGCACGGGGGGCATCAATCGCGGTCGGGGCGAACACGTCCTCGGCGACCGGAGAGACATCCTTGGAAGGGGCGATCGCGGTTCCAGTACCGTCGCCGGAGGAAGCACGGCTCGAGGATCGTAGACCTGCTTTTGCCTCTGCAGCCTCAGTCAAACCGGCGACATCGAATGAAGCGCTTGAGTCCTGACCAACGGCGTTCGTGGTCTCGTCGGCAGCACTGATTTCGAGATGCGCTCCGGACACCGGCTCCGAAGACTTCCTCTTCACAGGCTGCCAGGCATAGGTCTTCGGGATCGGCGGATTCACCGCCGGCTGCGTCGGTTGTGCCGGAATGGCGTCTGCCATGGATTCGAGCAGCGCCGCTTCGGCTGGCCCCAATTCCGGAGTCGGATCTTCTTCTTCGACTTCCAGCGCCGCACTCGCCAACAGAGCCGGCGGGAGAGCAGTTTTAGCAGGCTCCGGAGCGAATGCTGGGTTCGGCGTTAGTGAAACTTGATCGAGCGGATGCAGAAGCTCTGGATTCTCGGCAGCAAAAAGGGCGGGTGATTCCTGCGACGGTGGCGCTACAGCGGCGGGTTTGGCAGATTCGGCTTTGCGCAGCAGACCTCGGGCCACTCGCAACGTGCCCTTCGATTGTTCCGCATTGATCGGCTTAGTCAGAACTAAATTCGCCCCGAGACGAAATGCTTTGGCGATTCCGCCTTGTCCTTCCACCAGCGCCACCGCCAGCGAACTGTGATTGGAGTTGGAGTTGCGCGCGGTCTTGAACAGCAGGGTTGCATTCTGCTCGTCTTCGCAGTCGACGACCAAAGCATCGTAGTGCCCGGTGGTAAGGCGTTTGACGGCGGCAAAGGGTTCGCTGCAAGGCTCAACGCTGAAATCCAATTCATTCAACACCTTGGTGACTACGCGAGCCGTCTTCTCGTCGTTGCAAAAAAGGAGCGACTGGTAACTCATATTCGCTCATCGTAGGTAAACCTATAAGCCCCAGCAAGTTACCGAGGTACTACCGCGTCCGTTCGCAGGCTGAGGAGGCGGTTGTTGGGAGTGCGGGTAGAATGGCCGCCATGCGCGTGCCCCTTTGGATCAAGGTGGGTTGGAGTATTTGGGTGGCGGTTTGGGCGCCGCTGTATGCGAAACAGTACGGAGCGCAGAACTTCCTGTATTTCTGCGACCTGGGAAACATCCTGGTCTTGGTTGGACTGTGGCTGGAGAGCCGCCTGATATTTTCCTGGCAGGCGACCGGTCTGCTGCTGTTCCAGACGCTCTACATCATTGATTTGGCGGGAGCCGTCTTGACTGGAAAACACATCATCGGGGGCACGGAATACATGTTCGATCCCCACCTGCCGTTGCTGCTCCGGCTCCTGAGTCTGTTCCATGTGGTGATGCCACCGTTGCTGCTATGGGCCATCTGGCGGCTGGGCTACGACTCACGAGGATGGAAGTGCCAAACCCTGACTGCATGGGTGGTGGTGCCAATCAATTATTTCTGGCGCCCGGAATACGACATTAACTGGGCCCGCGGACTTTTCCTGCGCCAGCAGCATCTGCTCCCCGGGTGGTTGTATCTTCTGGTGTATCTGACGGTTGTGCCACTGGTCGTGTATTGGCCGACGCATCTGGCATTAGAGTGGTGGACAACCCGCGGGCAAAAACTGCTTGGTCAGTAGCTGCTTTGTGTTTGGGTCGATGTACGTACAAAGGGTTGCGGCTACGGCTTGCCAGCGAGGGAGCAAATCACTCAGGAGGAGACAAGCCCAGTACTTCTCATCTCGGCGTCCACCCTTTCTGGCAGCGGGACTCCATGGATGGGGATACGCACGTAAAAGGTGGCTCCCTTTCCAGGCTCGCTCTCAAACGTCAGCGTTCCTCCATGTTTGTCCACGACGATTGCCCGCGCCAATGCCAGGCCTTGACCGCTGCCCTTTCCCACTACCTTGGTAGTAAAGAACGGCTCGAAGATGCGGTCCCGAATTTCGAGGGGAATCCCGGCGCCAGTGTCGGAAATCGCCACCACGGCGCAATCGCCCTCGGTCTTGGTCTCGACACGGATTCGTCCCTTGGTACCGCTCTGCTTGACGGTCTCTCCGATGGAGTGCGCGGCATTTACCAGAAGATTCAGGAAGACCTGGTTCAGGTCGCCCAAATGACACAGCACCGGAGGCATGTCGGCGAACTTGGTCTCCACCTCGGCGACATATTTCAATTCGTTGCGCGCAACCACCAGGGTGCTCTGGAGCGCGTCGTTCAAATCCGCCGCCGCTTTCTCCGGGCCAGAATCGGCGTGGGAGAATTTCTTCAGCGCCTGGACAATGGTTGCGACGCGCCTTACCCCATCCAGCGTTTGCCCCACCGCCGCCGGAATCTCCTTGCGCAAGAACTGGATGTCGGAGGCTTTCCGCGCCGCTTCCATCTCGTTCGACTGTTCGGTTGCGCCAGCCGCCTCCGTGGCCGCGTACAGGCGTTCGTGCACGTCGAGGAGTTTGATCAGGGCAGAGAATGCGTTGTGCAAAAAGCGCACATTGTCTCCCACAAACTGAATGGGTGTATTGATCTCGTGCGCGATCCCCGCAGCCAGTTCGCCCACGGCCTGCAACTTCTGCCCGTGCCGCAACTCCACTTCCATCTGGCTGCGCTGGGTGACATCCTGAGCCGCTACCAGGACAGCGGGGACACCGGTGAACCGCACCTGATGAGAATTGATTTCCACCTCGATGATTGTTCCCGCTTTCGTGCGGTGTTTCCAGCCGCGGGAGACCGACTTCGAGGGACGCGGCCGGCTAAGATTCTGTCGGAGGCGCTCCCGCTCTCCCTCCGGCCGAATCTCCTCAATGGTCATTTGCAGGAATTCCTCGCGGCTGTAGCCATAGTGCTCGACGGCCGCGTCATTGACCTCGAGGAATCTAAGGGTGGCTTGCTCGTAGAGCCAAATCGGCACCGGGATGGTGGCGAAAAGTTGGCGGAAGTGCTCCTCGCTGGCGTGCAGTGCGGCTTGCATGCGCATTCGCTGAATGAATTGGGCTATCTGATCGGCGACGGAAGCGAAGCACTCCAGCGTCGCCTTGCTCAGCGGCTTGCGGGCAAAGGCTGCGACTACCCCGACCACGCCGCCTTCCACGATCAGTGGGCATCCCGCGAAGGAGACCATGCCTTCGCGCTTGGCCCATTGCGGGTCGCTCACCTGCGGATCGTGGGCGACATCGTTGGTCAAGTGCGGCTGCCGCGACTGGGCGATTCTTCCAATCTTCATGGCGCCCACGGGTACCCGCCCGTGAGGACCATCGACGTGCGTGTACATACCCGCGCTGGCTTCCAGTTCCAGGATGGTGCTGGCTTCGTTGAGGGTCCAGACGCGGGCGAACGCCGCGTCGATGTAGGCTACGAAGGCTTCGGCGCACTGCTGCAATCCCGAGCGCAAGGTCGAGGCCCGGCTCAGCGCGGCTCCGATGGCAGCGCCCAGGGAAGCCAGGCGGGCATTCTCTCCGAGCGCCTGCTCGGCTTGCTTGCGCTCGCTTACTTCCGCGCGCAGCTCATGATTCGCCTTGGCGAGCGCAATGGTTCTTTCCCGCACCAGGTTCTCGAGTTCCTCGTGAGAACGCAACAAAACCTGTTCCGCCTTCTTGAATTCCGTAATGTCCTCGGCCAGGCCCGCGATTTGCATCAGCCGCCCGGCACCGTCGCTGACGGGAAAATAACGGTCACAGATCCAGCGGATATTTCCGTCCGGACGCACAATGCGATACTCGGTGGAACCGATCTTCCCTCGGCCCTGTTGCTGCAGCATTTCCGCTACCGCCTCGCGGTCATCGAAATGAATCGCGTCCCGCCAGGAGCGGGAGTCGGCGTAAAGGTCCTGGCGCGTGCGGCCCCACACATCCTCATAGGCAAGGCTGATGTAGGCGATCTCCTGGGTCACTGCGTCTCTCACCCAGAAGACCTGGTGAATGTTCTCCGCAATCTGGCGGAAGTGGGTATCGCTTCTCTGCAGCGCCTCCAGCATGATGTTGATGGCTCTGCCTAGATTCGCCAGTTCGTCGCGGCCCCTGACCTCAACCCGCTCCGAAAGGTTTTTGCGCTCCGCAACCCTGATAACCTCGGCATTCAAATGATTCAACGGAGAAAGAACCGCCTGCCTGAGCAGGAGCAGTGTCATCAAGCCGAAAGCCACACTCACCAGGGCGAGGGCCCCCAGAAAGTAGTGCAGGCTGGCCGCCCCCTGCTGGAACACGGTTCGCGGCGTGTCCAGCCGCAGTAGAAGAACGGGTTTTCCATGGGCGTCTCTTACCGAGGTATAGCCGGCGACGATCTGGTCGCTCAGAGGCTGAACGACAATGGCCTGATGGCTTGCTTCGATCGTTTCTCTCGCCTTGCGAAAATCTGGCGCAGCCAGAAGGCTGCCGTAGGAGCGAAAGGTTATGGATGACCGTGTCACTGCCATCCAATGGTTGACCCGGTCCCGGTTCAAATTGCGGGTCATTACCAGCACCCCGCGCGAGGTACCCGTTCGTTGACTGGTAAGAATGGGGCACGCCGCAACCAGAGCCGGCCCTTGGGGGAGAGCGAGAATCCCCGATCTTGGAGTGGACCCCGTTCCTGTCGCGCGCACCCAGAGGTCCGAAGCCAGCGCCGCTTCGCTCTCGGTTGGCACTTCCGCCTCGTGCTTTCCCAAGTCGTAGCGGATGAAAAACAAGATCTTCTGGTGATTGTCGACGATCAGGACCGAATCTATGCCCAGGGCATGCAAGGTGTCGCTTTCAAACTGCTGGTGAATGTAACTGCGCGAGGGCTGTTGCATGAACTGATAGGTCAAGTCCCACGCGGCATAGTCGTTGGCGGTGGCCGCCAGGCCGGAGAGATCATCGTTCAGGGCGTTCTCTGCGCGCTGGACTGCGCTCCGCGTCTCGTCTTGTTCCAGCGCCAGGAAACTCCGCAGCATCAGGATTCGGGTGGTGGCGTACAACACGGCCATCAGACCTACGACCGTCAGGAACACAATTGCCGAAGTCTTCTGGCTGAGACTCATGGAAGCATCCGATTTCCCGCCGCGAACCGGCAACACTCCGGCGTGGGGTGCGAGCCACACCTCATCTCATGAAACATCGGGATGGGAAGCACAATACTTTACGCGCCGGGTGGGGCAGTGTAAACCGCTGAGAGCATGTGAGTTAAGGCGCGTGTGAAGAAGGTCGTGCCTTACCGGCGCAGAGGGCGCGCCACGACAACTCGACCGCCGAATCCTTCAGCGCGGTTTGGGGCGGTATATGTCCGTGCTGGTCCCGAAGAACACTTCCGCGGATTCCATGAGGGTTTCGGACAACGTGGGATGGGGATGGATGGTGAGTGCAACATCTTTCGCCAGGGCCGCCATCTCGACGGCCAGAACTCCCTCGGCGATCAGTTCTCCGGCGCCGACACCCACGATTCCCACGCCGAGCACGCGCTCGGTCTGAGGATCGATGAGCAGCTTGGTCAAGCCTTCGGGCCGGTCGAGCGTCAGGGCGCGGCCGGAAGCGGCCCAGGGGAACTTGGCGACTTTGATTTCGCGGCTTTCTTTTTGCGCCTGAGTCTCGGTAAGGCCACACCAGGCGATTTCCGGATCGGTGAAGACCACGGCGGGAATGGCGTTCGGCTCAAAGGCGACCTTATGTCCCGCGATGGCTTCGACCGCGGTGCGTCCTTCATGCGAGGCTTTGTGGGCCAGCATGGGTTCGCCCACTACGTCGCCAATAGCGTAGATAGTAGGATCGTCCGTGCGCAATTGCTTGTTGACCTCAATGAAGCCGCGCGGGCCGACCTTCACTTGAGTCTTCTCCAACCCGGGGATCTCGGAGTTCGGCTTGCGTCCGACCGACACCAGAACTTTGTCGAACACTCTCTCGCGCTCTTTGACTTCGGGCCCGTCGAAGGTCACGCGAATTCCGTCCGCTTCTGCCTTGACCGCCGCGACCGTCGTGTTGAGCAGGATGGAATCAAAGATTTTTTCCATCCGCTTGTGCAAGGGAAGAACCAGGTCGCGATCCGCGCCCGGCAACAGGCCCGGCAGCATCTCGACCACTGAAACCTTCGAGCCCAGCGCGGCGTACACCGTGCCCAGCTCCAGGCCGATGTAACCGCCGCCGATCACCAGCAGGGTGCCGGGCACCTCGCTCAGATCGAGAGCGCTGGTGGAGTCCATCATGCGCGGGGTGTCGAGTTTGAGGCTGGGAATCACTGCCGGGCGCGATCCGGTTGCGATGATGATGCGATCGAAGCGCAGTGAATCCTCACTGCCCGCCGCCCGCGATACGCGCAGAGTAGTCGAACTCTCGAATGCTACCCGCCCCTGGATGTACTCGACTTTCCTTTGCTTGGATAACTGGCCCAGACCGCCGGTGAGTTTCTTGATCACGCCATCTTTGAAGGAGCGCAGGCGGGCCACGTCGATGTTAGGTTCGGCGAACTCGATGCCCCAATTCTTGGCGTGGCGCGACTCGTTGATCAGCTTGGCCACATGCAGCAATGCCTTGGAAGGAATGCATCCCCGGTATAGGCACACGCCGCCGGGATTCAGTTCCGGGTCAATCAGGGTGACTCTCAAGCCCAGGTCGGCGGCCAGGAACGCGGCGGCGTAGCCACCGGGGCCTCCGCCTACGACAGCGATGTGCAAATTGGAAGTCTCTGGCATAGTGTCAACCTGAAATTTGGCAGTCTGTCATGTTGAGCGGAGCCTGTGCGGTGCGGAGCACAGCGCAGGCGCTGTGGAAACATCCCCACCCAAGGGTTCTCTGCCGGGAGTACGGATTCCTCCGCTTTCGCTGCACTCAGGGTCGGAATGACAAAACTTCATCCTTGCACCGACAGCAAGAACGGTTGTTCGAAGGCTTCCGCAATCCAGCGCAGGAAACGCGCCGCGTCGGCGCCATCGATCAGACGATGGTCGTAAGAGAGTGAAAGCGGCAGCACCAGCCGCGGTTCGAACTTACCCTCGATCCAAACTGGCGCCATACTGGAGCGCGACAGGCCAAGGATTGCGACCTCGGGAGAGTTCACGATGGGCGAAAATCCGGTGCCGCCGACGCCACCAAGGTTGGTGATCGTGAACGTACCGCCTTCCATCTCCGCGGGCGTAAGTTTTTTCTCGCGGGCTTTCTTGGAGAACTGGGTCAACTCGGCGGCGAGTTCGACGATGTTCTTCTTGTCCACATCGCGCACCACCGGCACCAGCAGACCGCGGTCGGTGTCCACCGCGACGCCGATGTTGATGTACTGCTTGTAGACGATTTCCTCTTTCGCCATGTCAATGCTGGCATTGAACTGGGGAAACACCTTGAGCGCCGAAGCGCAGACTTTCAGCGCGATGGCGGTCACCGTCATCTTGCCGCCGGCCTCGGCGGCGCGCGGAGCAAAGCGCGCGCGCAAGTGTTCGAGTTCGGTGATGTCCGCCTGATCGTGCTGAGTGACGTGCGGGATCGTGGTCCAGGCCTCCCAGAGGTGCTCGGCGGTCTTGCGGCGCACTCCGCGCATGGAGACACGCTCGACTTTTCCCCACTTGGTAAAGTCCGGTAATTGCGGCTCTGCGAAGCGAGCCCCGCGGGGCGCTTGCGCCGCCGCGGCAGCCGAGGCCAGCAGCGCTTTAGCGTGCGCCTTCACGTCGTCCTTGCTGATGCGGCCGCCGGGGCCGGAACCCTTGACTTGGTGAATGTCGACGCCCAGTTCCCGCGCCAGGCGGCGCACGTGAGGCGCCGCGGGTACCGGTTCTCCATGTTCCACGCCCGCAACTTTGCCGAGTTGCGCCGGCATACTGAAAGCTTCGTCCACAGGTACCGGCAGATCGGGAGGCAGCGCTTGTTCTTCCGTCTTGCCTTCAGCCCGCATGGCCGTCTGGAAGGCGAGGCGCGCCGCCTGCTGCCCGGAGATGTGTTCCACGGGGACATATTTTCCCGGTTCGGGCTGCGTGGCGGTTCCGCCTTCCAGGGTGAAAACCACCTGGCCGACTTTGACTTTTTCGCCTTCTTTGACGCGGACCTCTTTCACCACGCCGCTGACCGAGGAGGGAACTTCGACCACTGCCTTGTCCGTCTCCAACTCCATCACCGGTTGGCCTTCGGAGACCTTCACGCCCGGCGCGATCATCAGCCGCACCAAGTCGCCCTGGGAGATGTTTTCGCCTAGTTCCGGCAGCCGGAATTCGCTGGCCTGGTCGGCCGCATCGGCGGAGCGCCTGCGCTCGGGCGCAGGAGGGGGAGTGGGCGCAGGTTCGGCTTTGGGCGCGGGTGCCGCAAGCGGAACGGGCCCATCGGCTTTGAACTTTATAGGCTCGGGCTGGGGTGCCTTCGCGGCCTTGGCCCCGGCGCCGTTTTCCACGGTGAAAATGACCTGGCCGACTTTAACTTTTTCGCCCTCCTTCACTCGAACATCGGTTACCGTGCCGCTGACCGAGGAAGGAACTTCCACCACCGCCTTATCGGTTTCAAGTTCCATCACAGGCTGGCCCTCGGTGACACTGGCGCCCGGCGCAATCAGGAGCCGTACCAGATCGCCCTGCGCAATGTTTTCGCCAAGTTCGGGTAGTTTGAATTCAATCACGTAAACGATTCTCCCTAGATGTAGCAGCGGCCCCACGCGGGTGTGCCGAGGGCAGCAAGCCTCTCGCACGTGGGCACGATCGGCGCGACTTAGCTGATGGCCGGATTCGGTTTCTCCGGATTGATGCCCAAATCCTTGACCGCCTTCTGCACCGCTTCCGGTTTGATCTGTTTTTCGCGGGCCAGCGCGGTCAAGGTTGCCAACACGATGTGTTTTGCGTCCACCTCGAAGAAGTCCCGCAGCGATTCCCGATTTTCGCTGCGGCCAAACCCATCGGTGCCCAGCGCCGTCAGCCGGCGCGGCACCCACTGGGCGATGGACTCGGGCAGCACTTTCATGTAGTCAGATGCCGCGACGAATACACCGGGCGCATCTTTAAGTTGCTGGGTGACAAATGGAACACGCGGAGTTTCACCGGGATGCAGCATGTTCCAGCGCTCGCAGTCATTGCCGTCCCGATAGAGCTGCTTGTAGCTGGTGACGCTCCAAACGTCGGCGGCGACGCCGTATTTTTCTTCCAGAATCTGCTGCGCCTTGAGCACTTCGTACATGATGGTCCCGCTGCCCAAAAGCTGGGCGCGCAGCTTGCTGTCTTTTTTCTGCGATAGTTTGAAGCGATACATGCCTTTGAGAATGCCCTCGCGAACTTCCTTGCCCGCGGGCATTTCCGGCATGGGCAGCGGCTCATTCGTGACCGTCAGGTAATAGAAAATAGACTCCTGGTCCACGTACATGCGCTTGATGCCATCCTGAACAATGAGGGCGATCTCATAGGCAAAGGCCGGGTCATAGGCCAGCAGGTTGGGCACGGAGAGGGCGGTCACGTGGCTGTGGCCGTCCTGATGTTGCAAGCCCTCGCCGGCCAGCGTGGTGCGTCCCGCCGTGCCGCCGACCAGAAAGCCGCGCGTCCGTTGATCCGCCGCCGCCCAGATCAAATCGCCGATGCGCTGGAAGCCGAACATCGAGTAGTAAATAAAAAACGGGATCGTATTGATCCCGTGATTGGAATACGCGGTTCCGGCGGCGATAAACGAGCTGATGGAACCCGCCTCAGTGATGCCTTCCTCAAGAATCTGTCCATCCTTGGCCTCTTTATAGTAGAGCAGAGTGGCCATATCGACCGGCTCGTAAAGCTGGCCCACGCTGGAGTAGATGCCCACCTGGCGGAACAGCGCTTCCATGCCAAAGGTGCGAGCTTCGTCGGGAATGATGGGCACGATCAGTCTACCGATCTCCGGATCGCGCAGCAGCTTGGAAAGCAGGCGGACGAAGACCATGGTGGTCGAAACTTCGCGTCCGTCGGTGCCTTTGTAGAACTCCTCGAAGTGCGACTCGGAAACCGGGGCGATCGGTTTGGCGCGTACCGTGCGCTCGGGCATGTAACCGCCCAGTTGCTTGCGCCTCTCCTGCATGTAGCGGATTTCCGGGCTGTCGTCGGGAGGGCGATAAAACGGAGCGTCGTGCAGTCCCTCATCCGGAATTGGAATCCCGAAGCGCGACCGGAAGATGCGCAGCTCATCCTCGTTCAGCTTTTTCTGCTGGTGAGTAATGTTCTTGCCTTCGCCCGCTTCCCCCAGCCCATAACCCTTAATGGTCTTGGCCAGAATGACGGTTGGCGATCCCTTATGGTCCACCGCGGCTTTGTAAGCGGCATACACCTTGAGCGGGTCATGACCGCCCAGGCGGATGCGGGACAATTGCTCGTCTGAAAAGTGCTCCACCATCTTCAGCAGCCGCGGGTCGGTGCCAAAGAAGTTTTGCCGGAAATAGTCCCCACTCTCCACGAAATACTTCTGGAATTGGCCGTCCGTCACTTCTCCCAGGCGCTTGACCAGCAGCCCATCCCGATCATTCTCCAGCACGTTGTCCCAATCGCCGCCCCAGATCACCTTGATGACATTCCAGCCGGCGCCGCGGAAAATGGCCTCTAATTCCTGGATGATCTTGCCGTTGCCGCGTACCGGACCGTCCAGCCGCTGCAAATTGCAGTTGATCACGAAGAGCAGGTTGTCGAGCCGTTCGCGAGAGGCTAACGTGATCGATCCCAGGGATTCCGGCTCATCCATCTCGCCATCGCCCATGAACGCCCAAACCCGGCCGCTGGTGCCCTTTTTCAGCCCTCGATTTTCCAGATAGCGATTGAACCGCGCATGATAGATGGCCTGAATCGGACCCAGCCCCATAGAAACTGTTGGAAACTCCCAGAACTCCGGCATCAGCCAAGGGTGGGGATAGGAGGACAGGCCGCCGCCCGGCTTCAGCTCGCGGCGAAAGTTTTCCAGCTTCTCTTTCGGGATGCGGCCTTCAAGATAGGCGCGCGAATACATTCCCGGCGCAGCGTGACCCTGGAAGTAGACAATGTCCCGGTCGCCATCTTCCGTTTTCGCGCGCAAAAAATGGTTGAAGGCAACTTCATAGAGGGTAGCGGCGGAGGCGTAGGTGGAGATATGCCCGCCGATGCCTTCCTGCATCTTGTTCGCGCGTACCACCATAGCCAGTGCATTCCAACGCACCAGGCTCTTAATGCGGCGCTCCATCGCCTGACTGCCGGGAAACGGAGCCTGTTGCCGCACCGGAATGGTATTCACATACGGGGTGGTCGCCGTAAATGGCAGGTTGACCCCGGACTGGCGCCGGGCGTGTAGCGAGAGCTGCTGCAGCAGGCGACCCGCGCGCTCCGGCCCGCCACTGGCCAAAACATAATCGAGCGAGTCGATCCACTCTCTGGTTTCAAGCACTTCCGATCCATTTGCTTGGGTCTCTGCCACGTCTGTTTCTCCCTGCTATGAGTACAAACATTTAATAATAGTCAATAATCTGGAATTTTGCTGGGATGAAATCCGAGGGGTGCGTTCTTTTGAGCCCCTCCGCGAACCCAATCCAGGAACTCGTATCCGGCAACTCGCATCTAGGAACTCGCGCTCGAACCCCTAAATTGCCCATGCCATGAACCGCAACCACCGGTGCCGTCATCCAAGAACTTGGGCTGCGGTGCGATTCACTGTAGAATCCCGCGTCAGCTCCCCACGCCAGTTCACACTAGAAGCCCACGCGACACTAATAACCGATAGGAGGATTCCGATGACCAAGAAGACGATCTCTGGCAACCACCAGGGTAAACCGAGTGCGCAGCCGCGCTTCCATCAACGGGCGCCCGAAATTCAGGAATACGGAACCGTTACCCATGCTCTGCTCTTGGAGCTGGAAGAACCGGTCCGCCTGGAAATGACAGAACAGCTCAACCAGTTACTGGCCGACACCATGACACTCCGCGACCTGTACAAGAAGTCGCACTGGCAAGTCGCGGGGCCGACGTTTTACCAGCTTCATTTGCTTTTCGATAAGCATTATGGCGAGCAGGCTGAGCTGGTGGATGGCATTGCCGAGCGCATTCAAACCCTGGGTGGCATAAGTTTGACGATGGCCCACGACGTTGCGGAGACGACCCAGATCGAACGCCCGCCGCGCGGGCGGGAGGAAGTGCCGGTGCAGCTTTCCCGTTTGTTGGACGCTCACCAGATCGTCATCCGGCAGTGCCGCACGCTGGCGGGACGCGCCACCAAATTGGGCGATGATGGGACCAACGATCTTGTGGTCAGTGATGTTTTGCGCACCAACGAACTGCAGGCATGGTTCGTCAGTGAGCATCTGGTAAACATGCCCCTGGTGGAGGCCGAAGCCGGACCGCATGCCCTGCCGACCAGGCAAGCTGGCTAACTTCTAGGCACGGCTACAGAAGGGAAGAAAAGGCGGGCCGGCGTGTCCACCGGCCCGATCGAGATAGTCACGTTTACCAGCGGAGGGCGAGCCTGACCGCAGTCTCATCTTCTGGCCTTCTGAACTTATAACCTTTAGTTTCAACAGGATTGGGAACTGGCCGTTCAAGCCGGGGATCGAAGTGGCCAGGTGCTGCTTAGGAGCTTCCGGGCTGTGCCGGGGATGTCCAACTCCGAGAAATCTAGCCGGCAGACCCGATTGACGATTTCCGGGTAACGAACAAAACGCACGCCTGGTTCCTCGCCTGCAATTTGGTGTCTAGCCGGGGGCGGGTTCACCTGTATCGCCCCAGCAAGAATCTCCAGAAAGCAACCCTGCTGCTGGCTGGCTCGGGCCATCCTGATTTACCTTGCGGAGCGGCCGCCTTCCGCTTTAACATTTCTTACAAG
>Ga0209415_10004795_pt1 | contig 24665 bp, 25 predicted proteins | sample PeaSoiSIISIP2007_FD_187696 | JGI IMG/M metagenome (GOLD analysis project Ga0209415, IMG submission 187696) | Peat soil microbial communities from Weissenstadt, Germany - SII-SIP-2007 (SPAdes) (version 2) | ecosystem: Environmental > Terrestrial > Soil > Wetlands > Peat | place: Germany... | reverse complement strand
GCGTCACCACCGCCTCGTGCACATGGATCGCGCCTTTCGGCCGGCCGGTGGTGCCGCTGGTGAAATGCAGCAGCGCGCGGTCCTGCGGATCGGTCGGCGGAATGACGAAATCGGCGCTTTGCCCGTCCACCAGTTGGTGCCAGTCGAGCGTATCGGGCACCTCGGTGGCCGCGGTTTCCTCGGACACCAGGATCACGTGTTGCAGCGACGGCAACTGCGCCCGAATCCCCGCCACCTTGCGGCGATACAACGGCTCGGTGGTCACCAGCACGCGCCCGGCGCCGATGCCGAGCCGCGTCGCCAGCGGCTCCGGACCGAAGGCGGAGAACAGCGGCGAGACGACGCATTTCGCCTTCAGCGCGCCGAGCACGCCGATGTACAGCTCAGGGATGCGGCCGGCCAGCACGAAGACGCTCTCGCCCGCCGATACGCCAAGCTGGCGCAGGGCGTTGGCGAACCGGTTGGTCTCCGCGCGCAGGTCGCGATAGGTAACCACGCGCCGCGTCCCGGTGCGGCCGAGCCAGCGCAACGCCGCACGGTCGGCGCGCGGTCCGGCGGCGTGACGATCCACCGCCTCGTGCGCGATGTTCAGGCCCTGCCCGCCCGGCAGCCCATCGAGGCGCGCGCGCGCCGCTTCCCAGGTGAAATCACGGCAAGCCGTGGCGTAATCGGTCAGATTGGGCGGCACGCGCAGCGTCGCGCGCGGCTTGACGATGCGGGCATAAAGCTCGGTCAGCAACGGCCGTCCGGCCGCCTGGGCGGACATGGTGCGTTCCTCCGCTGAATTAACGGAGACTTAAGCCCGGCCGTCCCTGGCGGCATTGATCGAGATCAAACCGGGAGCGAGTCGGTGTTGGCCTTACCCAGTCCCCGTACGGGCCGTCACATCGGCACGATACCCTCGCCATGCCGACAATGGTCGGCAACCACGGCTTTCCGCCATGAAATCGACATGGTCCTGGGTAGCAAACCTTTGCCCACCATGATCGGACAGTGGCGGCCGATGAGCCAACCTAGCCGGCGGTTGGCCTTACCCCCGCACCGCGAGCTGCTCCCATTCCGGGTGCGGAATGCTTGGCTGTGCCGTCGTGGCCAGCGGACCCCGCTGCAGCCCCACTGGATGGAAGCGCGTCGCCGACCAGCCGGCCATCTCCTCGTAGTTGCGATATTTCTCATGCACCGCCGCCTGGGCCGCGGCAAGCAATTGCTCGGCCTCTTCCGGTCGGGTCTGCACCAGCGAGCGGTAGCGGATTTCGTTATAGGCATAATCGCGGAACGGCAGCGTCGGCCGCGGGCTGTCCAGCACGAACGGGTTTTCTCCCCGACCGCGCAGCGCCGGGTTGTAGCGGAACAGCGGCCAGTAGCCACAGGCCACCGCCAAATCCTGCTGCTTCATGCCTTGCTGCATCTCGATGCCGTGGGCGATGCAATGCGAGTAGGACAGGATCAGCGACGGCCCCGAATACGCCTCGGCCTCGCGGAACGCCTGCAAGGTCTGCTGCGGATTGGCGCCCATCGCCACCTGCGCCACATAGACATTGCCATAGGCGATCGCCTGCAACGCCAGGTCCTTGCGCGCCACCCGCTTGCCCGCTGCGGCAAATTTTGCCACCGCGCCCAACGGGGTCGCCTTCGACGCCTGGCCGCCGGTGTTGGAATAGACCTCGGTGTCCAGCACCAGAACGTTAACATCGCGCGCGCTTGCCAGCACGTGGTCGAGCCCGCCATAGCCGATGTCGTACGCCCAGCCGTCGCCGCCGACAATCCAGACACTGCGCCGCACCAGGTGATCGACCACCGACAGCAGGTCCAGCGCGCTGGGCGCATCTCCCAAGGCCCGCAGCCGCTGCGTCAGCACCGACACCCGCACCCGTTGCGCACGAATTTCCGATTCACGTACTTGTGGCGCGTGCAGAATCGCCTGCACCAGTTCCTCGCCGAGTTGCGGGGCCATCCACCGCGCAAGGTTGTGCGCCAGCGCGACATGCTGGTCGGCCGCCAGGCGGAAGCCGAGCCCGAATTCGGCATTGTCCTCGAACAGCGAGTTCGACCAGGCCGGCCCACGGCCCTCGCGGTTCTTGGACCACGGCGTGACCGGCAAATTGCCGCCATAAATCGAGGAACAGCCGGTGGCGTTGGCTATCTGCAGGCGGTCGCCAAACAATTGCGACAGCAATTTCAAATAGGGCGTCTCGCCGCAACCGGCGCAGGCACCAGAGAAGACGAACAGCGGTTCGAGGAACTGCACGCCGCGTACATTGGCGAAATCGATGCGCGCACGATCGTTCAACGGCAGCTCGGCAAAAAACCGCGCATTCTCCTGCTCCGGCTCGATCAGCGGCAGCTTGTCGTGCATAACGATTGCCTTCGCGGCGCCATCCGTCGGGCTGGACGCCGGGCATGCCTCGTAGCACAGGCCACAGCCGGTGCAGTCCTGCACCGAGAACTGCAAGGTGAAGCGCACATCGGGAAAGCCGCGCACATTGATCGGCGCCGACTTGAAACTTTCCGGCGCACCGTCCAATCGGGCGGCATCGAGATAGCGCGCCTGGATCACGCCATGCGGGCAGACGAAACTGCACTGGCCGCATTGGATACACAGATCCTGGTTCCAGGTCGCCACAACGTCGGCGACGTTGCGCTTTTCCCAAACCGCCGTACCGGATGGCCAGGTGCCGTCCACCGGCAGCTTGCTCACCGGGATTTCGTCGCCGCGGCCTTCCAGCATCATGGCGGTGACCTCGCGGACGAAGTCCGGCGCATGGGCCGGCACCGCCGGCGGACGTTCCCAGTTGCTGCTCGGCGCCAGCGGGACCGACACCTCGAACAGGTTCTCCAGGGCCGCATCCACCGCGGTGAAATTGCGTGCCACCACGTCTTCGCCACGCTTTTCGTAGGTCTTGCGGATTGCGTGCTTGATATGCGTGATCGCCTGCACCCGCGGCAGCACGTTGGACAACGCGAAGAAGCAGGTCTGCAGCACCGTATTCGCCCGCCCGCGCAGCCCCGCCTTCGCCGCCACGCCGGAAGCATCGACCACAAAGAACCGCAGCCCGAGATCGATAATCCGCTGCTGCATCGCGCGCGGCAGGTGGTCCCACACCTCATCCGGCCCGAACCTCGTGTTCAGCAGCAGCGTGGCGCCTGGCGCGGCCAGGCGCAGCATGTCGAAGCGCTCGACGAACTGGAACTGGTGAATGCCGACGAAGCTGGCCTGCTGGATCAGATACGGTGCCTGGATCGGCTGCGGCCCAAAGCGCAGATGCGATACGGTCTGCGCGCCCGATTTGTGAGAGTCGTAGACGAAATAGCCTTGTGCATAGAGCCCGGCATCCTCGGCGATGATTTTGACGCTGTTCTTGTTGGCGCCCACCGTGCCGTCCGAGCCCAACCCGTAAAACACCGCGGCGACGACATCCCGCGGCTCAACGCGGAACGCCGCGTCCGGTGTCAGGCTGGTGTGCGTCACGTCATCGTTGATACCGATTGTGAAGCTGTTGCGTGGCACCGCGCGCGTCAGCTCATCGAACACCGCCTTCGCCATCGCGGGGGAGAAATCCTTCGACGACAGCCCGTAGCGCCCGCCGATCACGACCGGCATGCGGCGTGATCCCGCAGGCGCGGCCTGGGCCAGCGTGGTGACCACGTCCAGATACAGCGGCTCGCCGGTCGCGCCAGGTTCCTTGGTCTGTTCCAGCACCGCAAGCGCGGTCACGGTTTCCGGCAATGCCGCGAGGAACGCTTCGGCTGCCCAGGGCCGATACAGCCGGACCTGCAGCACGCCGACTTTCTCGCCTTGTTGCCGCAGCGCCGCCGCCGTGGTGCGCGCCGTCTCGGCGCCGGAGCCCATCAGCACCAGCACGCGCTCAGCATCCGCCGGCCCGTCATAGTCGAACAGATGGTATTGCCGCCCGGTCAGCGCCGCGAACCGATCCATTGTGTCCTGCACTACCCGCGGCGTACGGGCGTAGAACGGGTTCACCGTCTCGCGCGCCTGGAAGAAGGTGTCGGGATTGTGCGCCGTGCCACGCACCACCGGGTGTTCCGGCGTCAGCGCACGGGCCCGGAATTCGCGCACCAAGTCGTCGTCGATCATCGCGCGGATCTGCGCGTCGTCCAGCAGCGAGATCGTGCCGATCTCATGCGAGGTGCGGAAACCGTCGAAGAAATGCAGGAACGGCACGCGGGTGGCCAGCGTCGCCGTCTGGGCAATTAACGCCGCGTCATGTGCCTCCTGCACCGAGGCGGACGACAGCAGCGCAAAACCGGTGGTGCGGACGGCCATGACGTCGGAGTGGTCGCCGAAGATCGACAGCGCCTGGGTGGCGAGCGCGCGCGCCGCGACATGGAACACCGTTGGCGTCAACTCGCCGGCGATCTTGAACATATTGGGGATCATCAGCAGCAGGCCCTGCGATGCGGTGAACGTCGTGGTCAGCGCCCCAGACTGCAACGCGCCGTGCACCGCGCCGGCCGCACCGCCCTCGCTCTGCATCTCCTGCACGACCGGCACGTTGCCCCAGATGTTGGTAAGGCCGCGCGCCGACCATTCGTCGGCCAGCTCCGCCATGGTGGAGGACGGCGTGATCGGGAAGATCGCGCAGACTTCGTTGACCCGGTAGGCGACATGCGCCACCGCGGTATTGCCGTCCATCGTCGCGGGATTACGCAGCATGAAGAGTCTCCTGGGGACGCGAGGCGCTGTGGCAAGGACCGGTGGCGAGGGCTATTGACTCCCCCTCCCCTTGAGGGAGGGGGTCGGGGGGAGGGGTTCGTGCGCCCCGGACCCCTCCCCCCAACCCCCTCCCTCAAGGGGAGGGGGGAGTCTCCTTGTCCTTCTTCTTTTCGCTTACGGCGGCTCGACGAAGTTCGCCTCTTGCACCATTTCGATCGCGTGGCAGGGGCATTGCTCGAAGCACACCGCGCAGCCGGTGCAGCGCATCGGATCGACACTATAGCCGTTGCCCGGCCCGAGCTTGGCAATCGCCTGCTCCGGGCAGGCGGCGTAGCAATTGTCGCACTCGAAGCACACGCCGCAGGACAGGCAGCGCTGTGCCTCGTGCCGCGCCGCCGGCTCTGACAGACCGGCCATCACCTCCTCGAAACCGGTCAGCCGCTCGGCGTCCTCCAGCCGGCGCTGCTGCGACACATCGACGTCGCTGAACACCGGCAGATGCAGCATCGGAAACGTCACCACCGCCGGCTGTTGCGGCGCATCATAGGCACCAGAGCGCAGCCAGGCATCGATGTTGCGCGCGGCCAGCTTGCCATGACCGGTCGCCACCGTGACGGTGCGCTCGCTCGGCACCATGTCGCCGCCGGCGAACATGCCGGGATGACCGGTCATCATGTGCCGGTCCACCTCCACCACGCCGTCCGGCTTCACCGCCACGCCGGCCACGTTGCGCAGGAAGTCGCTGTCGGTCACCTGGCCCAGCGCCAGCACGACGGAATCCGCCTGCAGCGTGTCGAATTCGCCGGTTGGCTGCGGCCGGCCCTTGTCGTCCATGACCATGCGTTCGACCGTCAGCGTCGGGCCGACGATCTCGCGGATCGTGGTCAGCCATTGGATTCGGACACCCTCCTCGAGCGCCTCGTCCGCCTCGAAGCCGTGCGCCGGCATGTGCGCGCGGTCGCGCCGATAGACGATCAGCGCCTCCTCTGCGCCAAGGCGACGCGCGGTGCGCGCGGCGTCCATCGCGGTGTTGCCGCCGCCATAGATCACCACGCGGCGGCCGAGCTGCGGCTTCTCACCGGTACCCATGTCGTGCAGCAGCGACACCGCATCCAGCACGCGAACCGCGTCGCGCGCAGGGATATCGACGTGCTGCGCCACGTGCGCGCCGATCGCTACGAACACCGCGTCGAAATTTCCCGCTGCGCGCTCTGCCAGCACGTCGGTTACCGGATGGTTCAGCACGATCTTCACGCCGAACCGCTCGATGCGCGCGACCTCTTCCGCCAGTTCGGCGCGCGGCAGGCGATAGGCGGGAATGCCGAATTGCAGCATACCGCCCGCCACCGGGCCGGCCTCGTGGATTTCCACCGCGTGCCCAAGTCGGGTCAGATGATAGGCGGCGGACAATCCGCTCGGCCCAGCGCCAACCACCAGCACGCGCTTGCCCGAGGGCGGGGCGCCGGGGGGGAATTCCCAACGTTCCGCCTTGGCCGTGTCGCCAAGGAATCGTTCCACTGCATGGATCGACACCGCAGCGTCGAGATGGCCGCGATTGCAGCCGGTTTCGCACGGATGGTAGCAGACCCGCCCATGCGTCGCCGGCAGCGGGTTGTCGCCGACCAACAGCTCCCAGGCCTTGCGGTAGTCACCGGCCTGCGCCAGCGCCAGCCAGCCCTGGATGTTCTCCCCGGCCGGACAGGCATGGTTGCACGGAGGCAACAGGTCCACATAGACCGGCCGCCGGGTGCGGAACGGGCCAGTGCCCGATCCTGGGCTGAAACCGACGACCGGCGTCAGGTCGCGTGCCGGATGGTCCATGGTTCAGCCAGCCAGGGAAGCGGGGATCACCGGCTCCGCCTCGGGCTTTGCCGGCATCTGCAACGCACGCGATGCGACGATGCCCTGCCAGAGCGTCAGGACCGCGTGCGAGGTCGCCTCCGCCACGAAGCAACGCCCCTCGCGGTCAACCGCGCAGATCATTGCCTCGGGATCGTGGCGGACGTGGCGCAGAGCGTCATTGATCACGTCCAGGCACTCGATCACCTGCGCCACGGATTCCAGCCGCGTATGGCGCAGGATCTCGGGGAGCCGGAACACCCGCATGCCCTGCACCGGCACGCTGGCATTCTCCCGCCCCAGTTCGAAGAACACGCTGACCACCGGCAGAATGTCCTCGATTTGCTCTAGCAGGGCCTGCGCCTCGCCCGGCGTCAACTGGGCGAGATGCCGCGGCTCCGACGCATGCGGCTGCGCTTCGGCCGCTGGCGCGAACAGGGTGGCAACTTGTTGCTCGATCCAGTGGCGCACCTCGGGCGGCGCCGCGCGGATCTGTTCTGCCGTCAGGCTAATGCCGACCATGTTCTGTGCCCTCCGAACTGCAGCCCCCCGGACTGCGATAGCGTGATGGGCGCACCGCAAGAGGATCGCATTGATCCTGATCAATCCGTCGCGGCCGCTGATCGGTCAGGATGGTGGCCGAAGTCGCACACGGAGCGGTGCCATGCCGCCACGCCTCATCACCCTGACCCTCAACCCGGCACTGGATATAGCCTGTTCCACCGACCAGGTGGTGCATACGCACAAGATTCACACCAGGGACGACCACCTGGACCCCGGCGGCGGCGGCATCAACGTCGCGCGCGTGCTGCATGAGCTGGGCGGCGACACGCTGGCGGTGATCATGGCCGGCGGCGTGACCGGCGCCCTGATCGAGGAAATGCTGGATGAGGCCGGCGTGCCGCGCCAGACCGTGCCGATCAGCGGCCGCACCCGCATCTGCTTCAACGTGTTCGAGACCTCGACCAGGCTGGAATACCGCTTCGTCCAGGAGGGGCCGGACGTCACCGACGCCGACTGGCACCGCATGCTGGACGTGCTGGAGACGATCCCGGGCGACTGGCTGATCGCCAGCGGCAGCCTGGAGCACGGCATGCCGGAGGATATCTATGCGCGCGTGGCACGCGCCGCCGGGCGGCGCGGACAATTATTCGTGCTGGACACCTCTGGCCTTGCGTTGCGCACGGCTCTGGGCAGCGGCATCGAGATGATCAAGCCGAGCCTCGGCGAGTTGGAGACCCTGGCCGGACGCAAGCTGCCCGACCCGCGGGAGCAGGAGGCGGAGGCGATGGCCTTGGTGCGGGCGGGAGCGGTGCGGTTGGTGGCGGTGACGCTGGGCGAGCAGGGTGCGTTCGTGGCCTCGGCCGAGGGGGTGATCCGGCTGGCAGCGCTGCCCTGCGAGTTGCGCAGCGCCGTGGGCGCCGGCGACAGTTTCACTGCGGCGATGACGCTGGCCCTGGCGCGCGGCGCGAAGCTGGCAGACGCGCTGGCCTGGGGTGTCGCCGCCGGCACCGCCGCGGTGGCCTGCGCCGGCACGGCTCGCATCCGGCGGGCGGACGTGGAAATGCAGTACCAGCGGCTGACCGAGGCGGTGCCGGGATAACAGCCTCTCCCGCGAGAGCGGGTCGGGGCGCGAGAGCGCCGAGGGTGAGGGCGATCGGGTCGGCACGCCGAAATCCTGCGTCACGCTTGCGCGGAAGGTTTGCTATGGGCGGCCCGATCACCCTCACCCACCGCTGCGCGGCGACGCCTCGCACGTCGCGGGAGAGATTCTTACCTTAGCCAATACGCTTGAATGCATCGCGCGATAATGCCCGGTCACCTCCGCGAACGATGTGATCCAGCGCCCAGTCGACATGCCGCACCGCCTACCTGCCGCCCCCCGGGATCCGTTCGTAACGGCGCCGTTCCGTATCGTCGTTGCTGGCCATGGCCTGCAGGAACTGGGTCACCTCGCCGCGCATCGTCTCGGCATCACGTCCGACTTCATCGGCACCGGCCAGCACCATGCCGCTCGCCGCATCCGTGCTCTCGGAGATCGCCGAGACCTCCTGCACCGCCTTGGTGGATTCGTGCGTCGCGGCGGTGACCATCTGCACGCTGGCAGCGATTTCGCGCGTCGCCGCGGCCTGCTGTTCCACCGCTGCGGCGATCGCCGTGGCGACCTCGCTGACCTCGCCGATCGCCACGCCCACCGCGCGCACCGCGGTCACGGCTTCGCTGGTGGCCGAACGGATCGCCGTGATCTGCGTGGAGATCTCCTCGGTTGCCTTGGCGGTCTGCGTCGCCAGCGCCTTCACTTCGTTGGCGACCACGGCGAACCCCTTGCCGGCCTCGCCGGCGCGCGCCGCTTCGATCGTCGCGTTCAGCGCCAGCAGATTGGTGCGCCCGGCAATGTCGGTGATCAGGCGCGCAACGTCGCCGACACGATCGGCCGCCGTCGCCATGCCGGCCACCTTGGCATCCGTCGTCGAAGCGCACGCCACTGCCTCGGCCACCGCCTGCGTCGCACGCGCCACCTGCTGGCTGATCTCGTTGATGCTGGAGGACATCTCCTCGGACGCGGCGGCCACCGCGCCGAGGTTGCTGGTGGACGTGGCGGAACCTTCGGCGGCGCGCGCCGCGCTGGCTCGCGTCTGCCGCGCCGCCGCCGTCATCTCCGCCGCGGTCTTGCGCATCGTCTCCGCCGAGCGCGCCAGGCTCGCCATCACGCTGGCCGCCGAGGCGCCGAATTCCTGCGTGTAGCGATCCATCGCTGCCTGGCGGCGTTCCTTCAGTGCATGGTCCTGATCGGCCTTGGCCTGCAGTTCACGCGCCTCCTGCGCGTTTTGGCGGAACACCAGCATCGCCTGCGCCATCTGGCCCACTTCGTCCGTGTGGTCGGCGGCCGGTATCGCGGCGCCCAGGTCGCCGCCGGCGAGGCGTCGCATGGCGGCGGTCATCGCCACGATCGGCCGCGAGATCAAGCGGCTGAGCAGCGTGGAAACAATGAGCAAGAGCAGTACCGCGATACAGGCGCCTATCGCGATGGCGAGCAAACGGGCGTGCAGCATCGCGGTCATCTGCTTGTCCAGCACACCCGCAAGCCCGATCGTCGTCGCGACCAGTGTAGAAACGTCCTGCTGCGCCGCCGCGAACTTCAGTTCGGCGTCGGTCATGAACATGGTGGCGTTGAACGCGTCCTCCTCGACGAAGGAAGCAGCCTGTCCCGCCGCGCCAGCATAAGCATCGACCGCCGTGGCCGCCTTGGTCGCGAGTTGTGCGTCGATCGGCAGACCCGCCAGCTTGAGCGTGGCGAGGCTCTGCTTCGCGCGATCGATCGCCTGCGACGAGTCATTCTTCGCCGCTCGGATGAGCGCCACCTCGACATTCGAGGATTTCAGGTTGATCGCCCGGTACAACGCTGCCTGGCCACGCGCCAGATCGATCCAGGCATCGCGTGCCTGGCTCATCAGGTCCACCGCGGCACGCTGCTCTTCATGTGCCGAGCGGACCTCGACGAAGCTCGATATCGACAGCCACGCCATGGCGGCCAGGACCAACGCACCGATCAACGTCGATACCACCGACTTGACGGTGATCGAGGCGTTGTTCAGCGGCTTCAGCAGGTTCATGATCTATCTCACGCAAAGGAGCAAGCAATTGCGTCAGGCAAATGGCGCCCCCGGCCGGTGCGCGCTGTAAGATTCAAGCCGTGGGGTTAGGGGTCTGCCGGTTTCATTCACTTGGCATAGGCGCCGACGCCGACAATGTAGTCGCCAGCGCGGACGACGTACATCGTCTTCGGCTCGACCGCCTTGGTCAGTGGATTCTGCCATTTGAAGTTGACCCAGCCGGCATCCTTCATGTCGTGGATGTCATGATTGAACGGCTTGCCGTCCACATCCTTCAACTCGAGCACCGATTTCCCGATCAGGCCGGGATTTGTCCCATGTGCCACCATGACGCCCTGGTTGCTCTGGACGGTCACGTAGAGGTCACGGTCGCGCCAGGGGCCATCCTTGGCATCGAACTCGGGGAAGGCCTTTTCCGGGCCGACCGATTGCAGGTACGCGGCAGCCTTGACGGCCATCGCCTTCGCCTCGTCCGGTGTAGCCTGACCAGCGGCCCAGGCCAGCATCGGCACGACCAGCATGGCCGGAATTGCCCACAGCATGTGCAGTTTGCGTCGCATGGCGACCTCCGAAGCTAATGTTCGCGCGGCACGATGAAACTGCGCATGTTGAGATAGCGTTAACGCAACGCCGGTAACGCCAATTGCTGTATCGTCAGAGCGAGATCTATGCCCGCGGGGGGTTCGAGCTTGACCGCTCGACGCTGGGCGATTGGGTGGGCCAGGCGGCCTGGTTGCTCGCCCCGGTGGTGGCGGCGATCCGGCGCCACGTCTTCGCGGCCGAGAAGATCCGTGGCGACGATGGACTAATAGACCTAGCAGCCTGTCGGACTTAACCAACTTTCCGGATTTTGGAATGTTATTGCGGTCGTATGTGAATCGCCATATTATTGTCACTCAGGAACGTCGCTGTTCGGCAGAATCTTGTGCGAAAAGCTTAAGTCCGACAGACTCCTGGTGTTCCGCTCCTAACGGGTGATTCCCATTTGGGCCAAACCGTGCGAATCTGGCGGGATGAGGATGACACAAGCATGTCTCTGGCTGTCGGCTGCGGATCGGACGACGCTGAAAGGGGAGGGTAGAGTCGGTGCGGTAGCGGCCACGACGTGGATCAGGGTTTGCGAGGACAACACTGACGCCCTTGCTTCCAAGTGTGGCGATCATGAATTCACACTGGTGAGCACGGCATACTGCGGCGCTTGCGAGCACTGGGCGGCGGCGCGGCGTTCACGCCAGTTTTGGAGAAAGCCTGACGACGACGAAGCCGTGCCGCTCCGGCACGGCTCCCCTGTCCAAAAAATGATCAATTTCAAGATGGCGATCTGCGCCAGCCGGATCAACGGCTAATTTACGTAGGCGCCGACCCCGACAATGTAGTCGCCCACGCGAATCTCGTATGTCGTCTTCGGCTCCACTGCATTGGTCACTGGGTTCCGCCACTTGAAGTTGACCCAGGGGGCGTCGGTGATTGCAATGATTTCGTGGTGGAACGCCTTGCCATCGACGTCCCTGAGTTCGAGTACCGACTTGCCAATCAGACCGAGATTTGTGCTGTTCGCGACCATCACGCCCTTGGAGTCGTCCACGAACACGTAGAGATCACGATCGCGCCATGGTCCGACCTTGGCGTTGAACTCGGGGAAGGCCTTTTCAGGGCCGACCGATTTCAGATACTCGGCCGCCTTGATCGCCATCGCCTTGGCCTCGTCCGGTGTCGCCTGACCGGCGGCCCAGGCCAGCATCGGAACGACCAGTATAGCCGGAACGACCCACAGCATGTGCAATTTGCATCGCATGGTGACCTCCGGCGTTGATATGAGCCTGCCACGGTGGGCCGACTTGCTTAAAATTGCGTTAGCGCAGATGCGCATTATGTCCGAGCATGTTGCATTGTCCGGCCAGGGCGAAGGCCAGCGGGGCCGTTGGCGTCGGCGCGGGCAAGGCCCGATACAGAATTTGTACCGCAGTGAAACCGGCGCATTTTCCGCGGCCCGCCAATCCCCGGCGACCCTTGGCTCGACGTGCTACAGCCTTCCGCGCAATCCCGCGGCGGTCACCGCCAGCCGATCGCCGATGCCGCGCCGCGCCGGCGCCACTCTGGGCCACCGCGCCAGGTCGCGCCGCGCCAGAACCGCAGGCAACGCCGCGGCGATCGCACCGCTCGAGCCCGGCGCGCTGGTCCCCTGCCGCAACAACGCCCGGCCTTCGTCGGCCAACCGCGCCAGCACCGCACGCACCGGCGCGGAGCCCGGCGCGGCAATCGCCTCCGCCACCGAGGCGCCCTGCGCCGCGAGCAGGTCCGCTGGGAGCAAGCAGCGTCGGTGCGCTGCGAGCAACTTCATGCTGCGCAGCAATCCGGCCACGCCATAGGCAGCACCGAGCGGTCTTAATGCCTCCGGCTCCGGCGCCCCGAGTAATCGGGCAGCGGCGACTGCAATCCCACCCGCACCGCCCAGCACGTAGGCGTGCCAATCGGCCAAGGTGGCGATCTCCGGCTCGGCCTCGATCTCACGCGCGTCGATCAGCGCGTGCAGGTCGGCACGGAGCAGCGCCCCGTTGTCGATCGCAGCGGCCAGCGGTGTCGCGACCGCGTGACGGCGCGCGGCACCATCCACCACCTCGCGCCACCATTGCAGGCGGATCAGCGCCAGCGTCGGCTCCGACGCCACTTCGCGCGCTCGCGCCAGTTCATGGTTGAATGCATACAGCGCGAGCAGGGCATCGCGTTGTTCGGGTGGGGCGAACAGCGCGGTGAGGAAGCGGTCGGGATCGTGCTGGCGGACCAGTGCGGCGAGCGTCTCGTCCATGTTGCGCGAGGTGGCTCGGATCGGCGGGACACGCAAGCGTGATGTCCGGGCAATCATCGCCCCGCCTCGCTTGCGCCGTGGGGAGGGGGCTGTATCCTGCGTCGCGCCGGCGCTGACGGGGAACCGGGACGCGGGTAACGGCACTGACACCAAGCGGCGCCGCGTTCGCCCGGCCGATCCATCGGCCTCGTCGAACCCCTAATGTTTCACTGCAACCAGGCGGAGGATGCCAATGGCTTTCGAACTACCGACCCTGCCCTACTCCAAGACTGCCCTTGCGGACCGGGGCATGTGCGAGGAAACGCTCGAGCTGCACCACGGGCGGCACCATCAGGCCTATGTTACCGCACTGAACGGCTTCGTCGAGAAGGACGCGTCGTTACAGGGCAAGTCGCTCGAGGACATCGTCAAGAGCACGAATGGCGTCGCGGACAAGGCGCCGGTGTTCAACAATGCCGGTCAGCACTGGAACCACATCGTGTTCTGGCAGTGCATGAGCCCGCACGGCGGCCGCATCCCGGGCGCGCTGGAGGCGAAGATCAACGCCGACCTGGGCGGCGTGACACCGTTCAAGGACGCGTTCAAGGCGGCCGGCGTCAGCCAGTTCGGCTCCGGCTGGGCCTGGCTGGTGCTGGCTTCGGACGGCAAGTTGAAAGTGACCAAGACGCCGAACGGCTCCAACCCGCTGGCCACCGGCGAAGGCAAGGTGCTGCTGGGTTGCGACGTGTGGGAACACAGCTACTATCTGGACTTCCGCAATCGCCGGCCGGACTACCTGCAGAACTGGCTCGACAAGATCGCCAACTACGAGTTTGCCGAAGCACAGTTGAAGTCGGCCTGAACGCTATAACGGCGCGAGGCGCGGTCGTCCATGCAACTCCGCCGCTGGTCCAGGCCTGCGGCGGGGTTTTTTTGTGTTGCTTGAATTTACGGATAATTTATGGTTGCCTGTGGATATTGCGTTCGGACTCGCGAATCGAGCTGACCAGAGGCAAACAACGATGGCGGAATCGGCTGATACAGTATTGGGATTGACGGCGCAGATCGTCAGCGCCCATGTCGCCAGGAACACGGTGGAGCCGGACAAGCTGGCGGAGCTGATCCGCGAGGTGTACCGAACGCTGGCCACTGTCGGCGAGGAACAAGCGGAGTCGGCAAAGCCGAAGGCCGCCGTACCGCCCACCAAATCGGTGTTCGCGGACTACATTGTGTGCCTGGAAGACGGCAAGAAGATGAAGATGATGAAGCGGCATCTGATGACGGACCACAAGCTGACCCCGGATCAGTACCGGGCGCGCTGGGGCCTGCCATCGACCTATCCGATGGTGGCGGCAACTTATGCCAAGACCCGATCCGCCCTGGCCAAGAAGATCGGTCTTGGGCAGAAACGTTCCATGCCGCGCAAGGCGGGACGCAAGCGGGCTGCCAAGGTGTGACGTCATTGCGGACTGGCTGGCTACCGGCAACACCGTCAGGTCCGTCCCCTCCCCTGCCGGCCTCATCGTTTCGCGCAACGCCGTCGTGACCTGTTTGTCGCCGTTCAATTCGATCAGAACCATGCTGCACATGGCCGGTGTGCAGGCAAGCTGACGGTCGACGTGAGCTATGACGAGTTCCTCGCGCTGGTCCGCGCGGTGCTGTCGGCGATCGAGGTCGACGAAATCTGGTACCTGGCGAAATACCCGGACGTTGCCGAAGGGATCAAGGGCGGCGAGATGGTGTCGACGCGCGATCATTTCATGCATAATGGCTACTTCGCAGACCGTCTGCCGTTCGCCATTCCGGTGGATGAACGCTGATACCTCGCCGAGAATCCTGGTGTGCAAGCTCTTAATCCGGAGGCGGTGCGAGAACCGCAAAGGGCCAGGAGAGCAATGTCATTACGAGGAGCGTGGCGACGAAGCAATCTTCCGCGAGAATCGCTTCGTCGCTACGCTCCTCGCAATGACGATAATTCTCCGTGGCCCTCCGGGGCTCTCGCACGTCCTCCGGGTTAAAAACTTGCCTTGCCGCCATCATCACAATCATCGCCTGATAATCCCCGGTCCCCCCGGCGCAGGCGGCAAATCAGGCGGCGGTGCGACCGCGCCCGGCGTCACCGACCCGATCAGCCAATTGCGAAACAAGGCGATCTTCGGCGTGTCGGCGGTCTCCTCGGGCGCGACGATGTAGAACCCGGCATCCGCCGGCAGCACCACGTCGAACGGCACCACCAGCCGCCCCGCGGCGATATCCGTCTCGACATATGGCGTGCGCCCGAGCGCCACGCCCAGCCCGTCCATCGCCGCCTGCGTCGCCATAAAGCTCTGATCGAAACTCAGCCCGCGCCGCGTCGCCAGCGCGGTCGGCAATCCGGCCGCGGTCAGCCAGAGCTGCCAGTCCTCGCGCGACACCGTGGCATGCAGCAAAGTGTGGTGCGCCAGATCCTCCGGCCGGCGCAGCGGCTTTGGCGCGTGCAGCAATGCCGGGCTGCAGACCGGGAAGATGTCCTCGGCCATCAGCCACTGCGCCCGCAATCCCGCCCAGTTCCCCCGCCCGTACCGCACCGCCATGTCCACCTGCTCGCGCCGGAAATCGACCAGATGCGCGGAGGTAGTGATGCGCACTTCGATGCCGGGATGCGCGTCCTGGAACGCCGCCATCCGCGTCACCAACCATTTCGCCGCCAGCGATGCCGTGCTGCTGACAACCAACAACTCATCGCGTCCGGGTCGCTGCAGCCGCGCGGTGGCCTGACGCAGGTCTTCGAAGGCGGCGCGCACCGAGGGCAGGTAGCCTTGCGCCTCGCGCGTCAACGCCAGCCCGCGGTTGCGCCGCTCGAACAGGCGTATCCCGAGCTGTTCCTCGAGCCGGCGGATCTGATGGCTGATCGCGGTCTGCGTAACGTTCAGCTCGGCGGCGGCGAGCGTGAAGCTCAGTCGTCGCGCCGCCGCCTCGAACGCGCGCAGTCCATTGAGTGAGGGCAGTGTAGCCATGCGGTCAGTCTACACATGATATTGTCTCATGTGAAGCCTGACAAACTATCCTTTGCCGGATGTCGGCATGGCGTCCATGTTTTCGTCAGCACACTCAGAGATTGGAGGTCGGTCATGGCCACCCTGGTCCATCAGTCACTGACAAATTGTCAGGCACTGCCAATTCCCTCGCGCTTCGCCGCGCCACCGCGACCCGGGCTGTTCGCCCGGCTGACCGCAACGCTGCGGCTGTGGCACCGCCATACGCGGGAGCGACAGGAGCTCGCGCGGCTCAGCGAGCGCGAATTGCGCGACATGTACGTCTCGTCAGCCGATGTCTGGCACGAAATCAAACAGCCGTTCTGGCGCTCGACGCTGCCGCGCTGACCAAACATTCGCACAACAAACCAGGAGGACCCGAGCATGAGCACCCATATCGACGACCTGCCACATGTCGAGGCGGCGCTGCACTACCTCGCGCCGATGACGGAACGGCCGCGCAACTATACCTATGATCCGCCGCCCGGCGTGCCGCGCTCCAACAGCGTCGCCGAGGCGCATGTCGTGCCGATCCTCAGTGCCCGGCCGATCGCCGCGGAGATTTCTCTCGACCGCGAAGGCTTCGCCGTGATGCGGCACAACAGTGCGGTGCGCGACTTCTACGACGACGACGAAGTGCGCCGGACCTACTACGCCGAGGCGGAGCATGTGCTGGCCGAGGCCACCGGTGCGCGGCGCGTGTTCGTGTTCGACCACACGGTGCGGCGTCGGGTGCGCGGCGTGGACGACCGCGCCCCCGGCACGCCGCGCCAGCCGGCGACGCGCGTGCACGTCGACCACACAGAGAGATCCGGCCCTCAGCGCGTGCGCGACTTGCTCGGCGACGAGGCCGACGCCTTGCTGCGCGGGCGCGTGCAGGTGATCAATCTGTGGCGGCCGATCCGCGGCCCGCTGCGCGACGCGCCGCTCGCGGTGTGCGACGCGCGGTCGGTGGCGCCGGTCGACCTGGTGCCGGCGGACCTGGTGTATCGCGACCGGGTCGGCGAGACCTATGGCGTGACGTTCAATCCAAACCATCGCTGGTTCTACGTGCCAGACATGCAGCCGGACGACGCGCTACTGCTGAAGTGCTATGACTCGGCGACGGATGGGCGGGCGCGCTTCGCCCCGCACACGGCGTTCGAGGATCCGACCGCCTCCCCCGACGTGGCGCCGCGCGAGAGCATCGAGCTGCGGACGTTCGTGTTCCACTGAGAAAACCCCTCTCCCGCTTCGCGGGAGAGGTTGGGTGAGGGTATTGCGTGCCGCACGCAGCACCCTCACCCTACCCTCTCTCACTTCGCGGGAGAGGGATATGCTGGTCGTCGATGCACAGGTGCATATCTGGGGCGCCGATACGCCGGAACGTCCCTGTCCCGCTGCGGGCCATAATTACGCGCATCGCGACACGCCGCTGGGTAAGGACCCTCTGCTGCAGGAAATGGACGCCGCCGGCGTCGATCGCGTGGTGGTCGTGCCACCCTCCTGGGAGGGCGACCGCAACGAGCTGGCGCTGCAAGCCGTGGCGCAGTTTCCGGACCGGTTCGCCATCATGGGCCGGCTGCCGTTGCACCCGGCCAGCTCGCCCGCGCTGGAAACCTGGCGGCGGCAGCCCGGCATGCTTGGCCTGCGCTCCACCGCCGGGCGCGAGAGTGGCTGGCTGACCGATGGCAGCGCGGAATGGGTGGGGCCGGCGCGCAACGTCATGGCCTGCCGGTGATGATCTCCTGTCCCGGTCTGCTTCCCGTCATCGACGGCATCGCCGAACGCTATCCCGGGCTGCGCCTGGTGGTCGGCCATATTGCGTTGCGCCGCGCCAAGGACGACGCCGCCTATGCCGACATTCCGTTGCTGTGTTCCCTGGCGAAACGACCGAATGCCGCGGCGAAGGCGTCGGCCACGCCGAGCACCTCCACGCAGCCCTATCCGTATCGCAACATCCACGGTTACCGCCAGCAGGTGTTCGATGCGTTCGGGCCGCTGCGCATGTTCTGGGGCACCAACCTCACCCGGCTGCCCTGCACCTATCGTCAGGCGGTGACGATGTTCACCGAGGAGCTGAAATTCCTCTCGCCAGCGACAAGGAATGGATGATGGGCCGCGCGATCTGCGCTTGGCTGAGCTGGCCATGACCGGCGCGCCAGTGCCCGGCGGCTGGCCCGCCGGGCGACCGTTGGCGGTGTCGGTCAGCGTCATGCTGGAAGGTTGGGCCGAGGGCAGCGCTCCCGGCATCGGCCCGATGGGCAATCCGCTGAAGCCGGGCGTGCCCGATTTGCAAGCGCTCTCCTGGTCCGACTACGGCCCCAAGGTCGGCGCGCATCGCTTACTGGACTTGCTCGACGGCGCCGGCGTCCGTGCGGTGTTCTACACCAGCGGCGTGGTGGCCGAGCGCTATCCCGAACTGCCCGCCGCCATCGCCGCGCGTGGCCATGAAGTGGCGGCGCATGGCTGGAGCCAGGGCACGCTGCCGCCCTACCTCACGCCCGAAGCGGAACGCGACGATATTTTCCGATGTGTCGATGTGCTGCGCGGCACGGCGGGGCGCACACCGCAAGGCTGGCTCAGTCCGCGCTGCACGCCGAGCGCGGTCACGTCGCAGCTTCTTGCGCGCGCCGGCTTCCGTTGGCACGCTGACATGTTCGACTCCGACCTGCCCTACCGCATCGACACGCCGGATGGCGCACTGACCGGGATGCCGTTCACCATGGAGGTGAACGACATGCCGCTCTATGTCCGCTACGGCAACGAGCCGGATGCGTTCACCCGCACGCTGGCGCGCATCGTCGAGGGCTGGCCGGCGCTGGGCAGTCCGTTCGCCTGCCTCGACATCACCGTCCACGCGCACGTGTTTGGCCGGCCGTACGGGGCGATCGCCTTCCTGGAGTCGCTGGCCTTGGTGCAACGCGACGCGTTGTGCTGGCTGACCAACCACGCCCAACTGACGGCGCTGTACGGCAACGCCCCCGACGGGCAGAACGGATGAAAGTCGCGATCCTGGAGGACTGGTTCGACACGCTGCGCGGCCTGCCATGCTTCGAGAAGCTCGGCGGACACGAGGTGACGATCTGGAACGACCACGTGCAGGAATAAAACGTCACCAGACCCGCTATGGACCGCGTGCACTCCGCCGATAAGAACGGGCGGCTCTCCGAGCCGTACAGGTCGCGCCTTACGGCCCGACTCGGTCCAGCGTGAACATGTACACGCAGCTCGAGCTGCTTGACCATTTGCCAATTTCGAGCTGACCAACAAACCTGCCTTCTTCGAATTGCCCCACCAGCCACTCAACGCCATGGTGCATCTGCACCCCGCCGTCCGGGTCGATCGTGCCGCGGAATCCATCCCACCGCGCGCGGTTGCCACGCACTTCGAATCCAGTAATATTCTGCCTGCCAAAGCACCGGCCTGCCCCACTGGAAAGCACGGTCGAGATGCCGCGATAGGTCCCGTCGTGGCCAGCCGCGTGCGCCGGCGGCGCGGCCGAAGTCGGCACGCTGGTCGCCGGGGGCGATGCAGTCTGGGGCACCACCCCTGTGGGAGTGTAGAACGGCGTCGAAGTGCCTGGCTCCGAGCATCCGGGCAACGACAGCGCCACGCCGACAAGAGCCACACGTAGGGAATCGAGGGGGATGGAAGCACGATTCATCCGATCTCGCAGCGCCCACATGGCCCGCCTCCTGCTCCGCACTCGCCGACTTCAAACTGGATGCGACACAAGCGCCCAATGCTCCATCGGACATGCAACACGTCCGGCGCCCCCACGCACCGTAAACATATGAAGCGTACCCCACTTCCGTTTTCGGATCAACTTTCTAGCAACATCCCATTTCGGCGAAATCGATGATCCTAGATCCCTCGTGCTGCAGATACCACGGTGGGCGCGCGAGCCATCCGGTGCCCAGGCGCGCGCCGACAGCCACACCATGGCGCCGAGCAGGGCCGCGTTCTTCGCTGAGGCGCGACATCATTTCGCTGCACATGCGGTTGGTGCCGGCGACGCGCGGCATAGTCACCGCGGCCTATGTGGCGTAATTGCTCACCCCCCAGCCCTGTGAGACCGGCGGAGCGAGCGCCACGATGACCGCGCGGGGCGATCGCCTTGCTGGGGTCGCTGGCCTTGGTGCAGTGCGACACGTTGTGCCGGCTGACCAACCACGCCGAACTCGCTGCGCTGTACGGCAACGCCGCCGAAGGACACAACGGATGAAAGTCTCGATTCTGGACGACTGGTTCGACACGCTGCGCAGTCTGCCGTGCTTCGACAAGCTGGGCGGGCACGAGGTGACGATCTGGAACGATCACGTGCAGGAGGTCGATGCACTGGCCGAGCGGCTGCGCGACACCGAGGCGCTGGTGCTGTTCCGTGAGAGGACGCAGGTTCGCACGCCATTGCTTGAGCGTCTGCCGAAGTTGCGGCTGATCAGCCAGCGCAGCGTCTATCCGCATATCGATATCGACACCTGCACTCGGCTCCGGGTGATCGTGTCGTCTAACCAGCACGCCGATACGCCGTCCTATGCCACCGCGGAGCTGACCTGGGGGCTGATGCTGGCGGCGATGCGGCAGATTCCGCAGCAGATGGCGTCGCTGCGGGCGGGCCGGTGGCAGTGTGGGGTCGGGACGTCGCTACGTGGCAAGACCCTGGGTATCTATGGCTACGGCCGCATCGGCAAGGTCGTTGCCGAATTCGGCAGGACCTTCGGCATGCCGGTGCAGTTCTGGGCGCGCGAGGTGTCGCGAGCCCAGGCACGCGCCGACGGCCAGGTGACGGCGCAAAGTCGGGCGGCGTTCTTCGCCACGTGCGACGTCATTTCGCTGCACATGCGGCTGGTGCCGACGACACGCGGCATCGTCACCGCAGCCGATCTGGCGGGCATGAAACCCGCCGCGTTGCTGGTCAATACCAGCCGCGCCGGGCTGATCGAACCCGGTGCCCTGGTGGCTGCGTTGCGCGCCGGCCGTCCCGGCATGGCAGCGGTGGATGTGTTCGAAGACGAGCCGCTGCACGACACGCAGCATCCGCTGCTGACGATGGACAACGTCGTCTGCACGCCGCATATCGGCTACGTCTCGCGCGACGAATACGAAATCCAGTTCACCGACATCTTCGACCAGATCAACGCCTACACCGCCGGCGCACCAATCAACGTGGTGAACCCTGACGCGCTGCGGGCCAGTCGGTAACCCGGAGGCGCCGCGGGTCGATCGGTAACCCGGATGCGCTGCGGGTCAGTCAGTAAAGCGCGTCGGAATGCCGGTCTGCGCGGTCAGGCCACCATCCGCCACGAACGCCGCGCCGGTGACGTAGGACGCCAGGTCGGACGCCAGGAACAGCACAACATTCGCCATCTCCTCCGGCCGCCCGAGCCGGCCCATCGGAATGGCGGCAACGGTTGCCTGGGCGAAACCCTGTATCGTGTCGAGCGAGCGGCGCAGCAGCGGCGTATCGATCGCACCGGGGCAGATGCAGTTGCAGCGGATATTTCGGCCCGCGTATTCCATCGCCACCACTCGGGTAAAATTCACCACGCCCGCCTTCATCGCGCAGTACGCGGCGATGCCGTAGTCGCCGAACAGCCCGGAGATCGACGCGGTGTTGACGATCGCGCCGCCGCCCTGTCGTTGCATGATCGGCAGCACACTGCGCGTTGCCTGCATCACCGCGGTCAGGCCAACCTGCAAGGTATGATCCCACACACCCTGATCCAGCTCGGCGATCCGTGCCATGCGCCGGCCCTGCAATCTCGGCGGCACACCGAACGCGTTGTTGTGCAGCACGTCAAGACGGCCATAGGCCTCGACCGCGCGGTCCAGCATCGCGTCGATTTCTCCCGGGTTCGTCATGTCGGCGGTGACCGCGATCGCGATGCCGCCGGCCGCGGTGATTTCCCCGGCGACCGACGCAGCGCTGTCGCCGTTCACATCGGTCACCACCACTTTCCCCGCGCGCTGCGCGAAGCCCATCGCCGTGGCGCGTCCGATGCCAGAACCAGCACCCGTCACCACGCACACTTTTCCGTCGAAGCGCATCACGCCGCCTCCCTTCCCGCGCGGATTTCCTGGATCACCTCGAAGCCTTCGAACTCCGGATGACCGAGATAGAGCGGCCGGTTCTGCCCGGCACCGCGATGCGCCATGCGGAACGCCTCGGACTGCGTCCAGGCCTCGAAGTCGGCGTGCCTGCGCCAGATCGTGTGCGAGGAATAGAGCGTGTGGTCGTCGCGTTCAGGTCCGCGCAGCAGGTGGAAGACGACGAAGCCGGGCACGCCTTGCAGATGGGTGTCGCGGCTGGTCCAGACTTGCTCGAAGTCCGCTTCCGCGCCGTGCACGACCTTGAAGCGGTTCATCGCGATGAACATGGGCACTCTCCTGGCAGTTCTGGGGCAGGGTGACGCCAATTCTACGCTGCTGGCAACAGAGCGGTTAGCCTTCAGCGATACACCTCGCGGCGATGCCCGACGCGGAGCACGAGTACAACCAGCACGTCGTCTTCGAACGTGTATATGACCCGCCAATCGCCGACGCGGAGCCGGTAGTGGCCCCCCACCAACGCCTTGATGTTTGCCGAGTCGCGTGGTGCATCGGCCAGTCTGGCCAGTGCACGGGCAATCCAAACGCGCACGCTACCGTCACGGGCGTCGAACTTGCGTTCAGCCCCTGGGGTGAAGACGATGCGGTGGCTCACGCGTCCGGCGCGTGCAGGTCTATTCGGTGGCGCTTAACCAGCTCGTCGAGAGCGGCGCCCAAAGGGCGGCCCGCCGCTTCCCATTCCGCCAGCGCCGCCGCCGCGGCTGCCGCATCCTCGGCATCCTCGATCGCTTCCAACGCGGCCACGTCCGCAAGCGACACCAGCGCAGCAACCGGTTTGCCGTTGCGCGTCAAAATGACCCGCTCGTTGCCCGTCTCGGCGCGGTCCACCGCCTCCGCAAGCGGAGCGGACGCCGGATCAGTCGGGACGGTAATATCTACCGCGATAGACACCGCAAACTCCATGCAACGACGTCACAATACCATACCCTGGACGCCCGTCGAACGCGAGGACCGCGCCTGCGCCGTCGGTCATCCAATATCGGTCAGACGGCAAGCCGGTCGAGACCAGCGGCGAAAACAGCTCGGCGCGTCACAAGGATTCCCTGGCCATTCTTCAGACGAACAACCGCCGTCGGTGCGATGCCGATTATCACCACGTCCTCTATTTGAGCGCGGTCGACGCAGTAGGGGTCGGGGTGCCACGGCAAAGCCGACTCCAGAGCCACGACAACTGGCATAGGGATTTCCTAACAAACAGCCGGGGAGCGATGCACCGGGGGGCCCGGTGCCGCCCGGGTCGCCACCAGTCGACGACCGCGCTCACAGCCCTCTACGTAGAGTATATTTCCGCAAAGTCAATATAATATAGATTACACTTCAACTCATTTCTGAGAAGCGTTCCGACTGCTCCGCTAGCGCTTGCTCTGTGCTCGCTATCAGTCCACCCACGCCAATCACCCCTTCCGCCCCGGCACCCGATGCCGGAACGCCAAAGCCTCCGCGACATGCACGCGCCCCACAATCTCCGCACCCACCAGGTCGGCGATACTGCGGGCGACGCGCAGCACGCGCGTGTAGCCGCGCGGCGACAGGCGCAGCTTGTCCATCGCCTGGCTCGCCAGTGCCTGTGCGTCCGGCACCAGCCGGACCGCCGCCATGTCGACCTCGGCGTTGCACAGCGGCCCGTCGGCACCGTAGCGCGCGAGCTGGGCCGCACGGGCGCGGGCAACCCGGGCGGCGACCGCGGTGCTCGGCTCGCCGGGCGGCGCGCGGGACAGTTCGGCAGCGGAGGCCGGCTGCACCTCCACCACCAGATCGATGCGGTCCAGCACCGCGCCGCTGACCCGATGCTGATAGTCCTCGCCACACCGCGGCGCATGGCCGCATTCCCGCGTCGCATCGCCGAGATAGCCGCAGCGGCAGGGGTTCATCGCCGCCACGAGCTGGAATCGCGCCGGATACGTGATGTGCGCGGTGGCACGCGACACCGTGGTGCGGCCGGTCTCCATCGGCTGGCGCAGCGAATCCAGCGCCGGGCGGGGAAACTCCGGCAGTTCGTCGAGGAACAGCACGCCGCGATGCGCCAGGCTGACCTCGCCCGGCCGGGCGCGCTGTCCGCCGCCGCTCAGCGCCGCCTGTGAGGCGGAATGGTGCGGCTCGCGGTACGGTGGCCGCATGACCAACCGGCCGCCTGCCAGCAGCCCGGCAACGCTGTGGATCATGCTGACCTCCAGCGCCTCGCGCGGTGCCAGGTCGGGCAGCAGTCCGGGCAGCCTTGCGGCGAGCATCGATTTGCCGGCGCCGGGGGGACCGATCATCAGCAGATTGTGGCCGCCGGCAGCGGCGATCTCCACCGCGCGGCGGGCGGTTTCCATGCCTTTCACGTCGGCCATATCCGGGCCGCGACAGGCCTCCGCCACACCGGCGGGATCAGGCGGGGTCAGCACTTGCGTGCCGCGGAAATGATTGATCAGCGACAGCAGGTCGGCGGGAGCCAGCACCTCAATGCGGCCAGCCCAGGCCGCCTCGCCGCCCTGGCCGGCCGGACAGATCAGCCCGAGCTCACGCGCCGAGGCGCCGATCGCCGCCGGCAGCACGCCGGCCACCGGGTTCAGCGTGCCATCGAGAGAAAGCTCCCCCAGGGCGGCGTAGCCGGCGATCTCGTCGCGCGGCAGCACGTCCATCGCGGCCAGCACGCCGAGCGCCAG
>Ga0209415_10004793_pt1 | contig 24675 bp, 23 predicted proteins | sample PeaSoiSIISIP2007_FD_187696 | JGI IMG/M metagenome (GOLD analysis project Ga0209415, IMG submission 187696) | Peat soil microbial communities from Weissenstadt, Germany - SII-SIP-2007 (SPAdes) (version 2) | ecosystem: Environmental > Terrestrial > Soil > Wetlands > Peat | place: Germany... | reverse complement strand
TTAACTCTTCTTCGTCGAATGAATTAAACCACAAAGAGGCCCGTCGCGCGCGGGGGCTAAGAATAATTCGGGCTAGGCGGGAACAGGCGTAGAGGATGACGCCTAGGAGAAAGAGCGATAGGCCGAGGAACATCAGGAGTTTGGCGAGGTCTGGCATGGCAAAAAGGGTTCAAGGGTTCAAGGGTTCAAGGGTTTAAGGGTTCAAGGGTTTAAGGGTTCAAGGGTTTAAGGGTTCAAGGGTTTAAGGGTTCAAGGGTTTTGTGGGGGCTTGGGAAGGTACTGGGTGAGCATGGCTTGGAATTCCTTGGATATGGCTGGTGGGGCGTATTTGGGGCCGCGTAATGGGGATCTACGAAGGTAGGCGATCAAATTGTTCAACATCGCGCTGATGCGACGACAGTCGCCGTGAAGACGGGCGGCGGCCTGGGAATCAATATACTTCTGATCGGCGGCGATCATCAATTGGGCGCGAACCTCGCCGCAGGATCCCTTGGCAATGTAGAGAAACTGGATGAGTTCGACATTGCCGCCGCGCTCGAAGCCTTCGGCTATGTTGGAGAGAATGGAGACGGCGGCGCGGCGAATTTGATCGACCAAGCCCCGGTCGCGGCGGAATTCCGGGTGGCGAGTGAAGCGGTAGACCTCGTTGGCCAGTTCGCGCGATCGCTTGAAAACGGCCATATCCTCAAATGTCTTCGCGGCCTCGGGCATCCATAATCCTCGTCCCTTGAACTCTTGAGCCCTTGAACCTGCGGCTTCAATCGTAATCGTCGGGGATGGAATCGAGGTCGCGATGGCTGCGCGGCCGGATGACCGGCTGCGGGGCGACGGGTTCGTCCTGGACGAGATGATGATCGGCCGAGCCGGTTCGAGTGAGGGTAGGCTCCTCGCGGGCGCGGGGTTCATCCTGGCGCGGGGAGGGCGCTGCGGGGGGCAAGCCCCCCGCCGGGGCTTGAGCGGAGTCGAGGCGTCGGCCGCGACGGCGTCTGCCGCCGCGACGGCGGCGACGGTGAGGTGCGCCGTCGGCTGAGTCGGGGAATTTCTCGGCGGGGAATTTTTCGTTGCCGGGTTCGGGGACAAAATCATCCGGGGGCAACTCGGCGGTTTGTTCGATTTCGCCGTGGGAGCCGGAGACGGATTGGTCGCCGGGAGATTGGGGAACTGGCGGTTTGTTTTGGAAGTCGGGACGGCCTCTTCCGCGTCCGCGGCCGCGCCGGCCACGTCGGCGGCGCCGTCCGGCGGGAGGTTGCTCGTCGCCGGAATCGCCGGCGCGTTCTGGGGATTCTGGAATCCCGTGGGTTTCCTCACGAGCTATTTCATCGGTGACGGGTTCGGCGGGAGCGACTGGCTGGTCGTCGGGCTGGGAAGGGGCGGCATCGGATTCGGAATCACTCACGGCCTGATCGCGGCGATCGAGTTCGTCCTCGACGTTCTCGATGTCGAATTTGTCTTCCTCGGATTCTTCGGGGAGAGGCTCGGGAGGCCGGCGATAGGGGCGGAGATCGGGGCCGCGCTGTTGCCGCTGATCGCGCCGTGGGGGCGGCTGGCGGAAGCGTGCGTCGCGGCCAGACCGCGGAGCGGGATGGGCCAGCGCGGGCGGGGCCATTCCGAGTTCCGGGAGATAGACGTGGGAGTTGTGGGCGTCGAAAAGCTCGAACCGGGCCTCATCGAGGGCGACGGTTGTATCGGGACGGATGACGATCTTTTTATTGAACTGTTCTTCGAGCTTGACGATCTGCGCGCGCTTGCGGTTTTCGAGGTAGAAGGCGACGTCCGGGCAGACGGTCATTTCCACGTGGGCGACCTTGAGGTCGTTCATGGAAATGGCGAGCCGGCGCATGACGTCGAGGCTCATGCTTTCGGGGGTTTTGACGAGTCCGGCTCCGCGGCAATGGGGGCAATCGAAATAGATGGAGCGTTTGAGGCTGGGGCGCATGCGCTGGCGGGTGATCTCGATGATGCCGAACTGGCTCATGCGCAGGACCTTGGTCTTGGCGCGGTCCTTCTGGAAATTGAGATGGAGGCGGTTTTCGAGTTCGCGGCGATGGCGTTCGAAGCGGAGGTCGATGAAGTCGCAGATGATGACGCCGCCGAGATCGCGGAGGCGAAGCTGGCGGGGGATTTCATCGGCGGCCTCCATGTCGGTCTTGAAGGCGGTGGTTTCGGCGTCGGCGTGGTCGCGGAATTTGCCGCTATTGACATCGATGGCGACAACGGCTTCGGTGCTGTCGATGACCAGGGAACCGCCGGAGGGAAGGGGAACGTGGCGGCTGTACATGAGCTCGATTTCGCGTTCGATGCCATATTTGTGAAACAGAGGCACGGGGCCTTCGTAGAGTTCGACCTTGTTTTTCGTGCGCGGGTTGGCGAGCTTGATGACCTCCTTGACCTGCCTGGCGACGTCTTTGTCGTCGACGACGATGGAGTCGATGTCGCTGGTGAAGACGTCGCGGACGCTGCGGGTGACGAGGTCGCCCTCGGCGTAGAGTTCCATGGGACCCGGCCCGCTGTCGCGTTTCTTGACGAAGATTGTCCAGAGGCGGGTGAGATAGGTGAGGTCTCGCTGGATTTCGGTTTTGCTTCTGCCGACGCCGGCGGTGCGAATGATGAACCCGACGTCCTTGGGGGGCTTGAGGGAATCGAGAATCTGGCGGAGTCGGCGGCGTTCCTCGTCGTCCTCGATTTTGCGGGAGACGCCCATCTTGGCCATGCCGGGCATCATCACCAGGATTCGGCCGGGGATGGAGAGATAGGTGGTGAGGGTGGGTCCCTTGGTGCCGATGCCTTCCTTGATGATCTGGACGATGATTTCATCGCCGCGGCGAAGGCAGCGTTGGATGGGAGGCCGGTCGCGGCGGGAGATTTTGCGGCCGACGCTTTCCTGCATGTCGGAGCCGGCGCGGCCGAAATAACTGGGCATCAGGTCGGAGATATGGAGGAATCCGTTTCGACCGAGTCCGAAGTCGATGAACGCGGCCTGAATGGAGGGTTCGACGTTGGAGACGCGGCCCTTGTAAATATTTCCGACGTGACTGGTGGCGCTGGCGCGCTCCACGTAAAGCTCTTCGAGCCTTGCGTCTTCGACCAGGGCGATTCGGCATTCCTCGCCCTGGGAGACGTTGATCAACATTTCTTTTGCCACTCTAGAGGGCCTCCGGATCGATTTTTTGTGTTTCGTCGCGCAGGTAGTGCATGACCTGCCGTTCGCTGTCGAAGCTCATGACTCTTCGAGCCACCTGCCTGGCATGCTCCATGGTGGTGGATCGGATGAGTTTTTTGACTTCCGGGATATCGGGGGAGTTCATGCTGAACGTCGTCAACCCGAGTCCCAGGAGAAGCAGAGTGTACAGGGGTTCGCCCGCCATTTCACCACACATGCTCACGCCGATGCTTCGGGAGCCCTTGCGGATGACGTCGCGGACGAGTCCGAGGACGGCGGGATGGCCTGGGCAGAAGAGGCCGGCGACCTTCTCGTTGGTGCGATCGACGGCCAGGGTGTATTGGATGAGGTCGTTGGTGCCGATGGAGAAGAAATTGACTTCCTTGGCGAATTTTTCGGCCATGAGGGCGGCGGAGGGGACTTCGATCATCATGCCGATGGGAATATCGCGGTTATAGGAGACGCCTTCGTCCTCGAGCTCTTCCATGACGTCGTTGAGGAGCATTTTGGCCTGTCGCAGCTCCATGAGGGTGGTAATCATGGGGAACATGACGCGGACGTCGCCGAGGACGCTGGAGCGCATGATGGCACGAAGTTGGCGTTTGAACATGGGAATGTCGTGCAGGCACATGCGGATGGAGCGGTCGCCGAGGAAGGGATTGCGTTCGGGATTGTGGAACTTGGCCTGGGTGTATTTGTCGGCGCCCAGATCAAGGGTGCGGATGACGAGGGGGCGATTTTTGAGGCGGAGCAAGGCGTCGGCGTAAGCGCCGTAATGTTCCTCCTCGCTGGGTTCGTGATCGCTGGCGAGATAGAGGAATTCGGTGCGGTAAAGACCGACGCCCTCGGCGCCGCGTTTGAGGGCATCGTCGACCTCGTTGGGGAATTCGATGTTGGCCATGAGGCTGATGAGGTGCCCGTCGAGGGTTTGAGCGGGCAATTCGTGGAGGGTGGCGCGTTCGCTTTCGAGCTTGAGACGGCGAATCTCCGCGCCGCGGTTTTCCTCGAGAATCTGGGGGTCGGGGTTGATGATGACGATGCCGTGATTGCCATCGACGATGACCATATCGCCGGCGGAGACGTCGGAGGTGATGTCGGTGAGACCGACGACGGCGGGAATTCCCATGGAGCGGGCGACGATGGCGGTATGGCTGGTACGGCCGCCGGCGTCGGTGGCGAATCCCTTGACGTGGCGGCGGTCGAGGGAAGCGGCCTGACTGGGGAGGAGGTCGTGGGCGATGATGACGACGTCGCTGGTCAGATGGGACAGATCGAGGCGGTGCTGGCCGAGGAGGCGTTGGAGCAACTGGCGTTCGATGTCGTGAATGTCCTTGACCCGCTCGGCAAGATAGCGGTCGCTCATGGTGGAGAAGACGGCGGCGAATTTTTTCATGACGACGCCGACGGCGTACTCGGCGGTGCTGAGATGCGAGCGAATCTCCTCGTCGATCTGGTCGATCAGGGACTTGTCCTGGAGGACGCCGATGTGGAAATCGAGGATGGCGGCGACTTCCTTGCGTTGATGGGCGAGCAGTTCATCGCGTTGGTGGGAGAGGTCCTGGATGGAATCGTTCAGGGCGTGATGGAAGCGTTCGATCTCGGGGTTGACGTTGGCGACGGGGATAAGGCGGTGGGGAATGACGAGATTCTCGGCATCCAGCACGATGGCGGTGCTGATGGCCAGCCCGGGTGAAACGGCAATTCCTTTCTTTATTTCCATCGCGTCATTCTTCCCCGAATTTATCCTGGAAAAGCCGGGCGAGTTTTTCGACGGCGGCGTCGGCGTCGTCGCCCTCGGCGCAAATGCGCAGGGGCGTTCCCTGGGTGGCGGCGAGGATGATCATCTGCATGACGCTCTTTCCGTCGGCGTCGTAGGGTTCGCCGCCTCCCTTGCTGACGGTGACCTTGGAACGGAACTGGTTCGCCAGATCGACGAACTGCATTGCGGGCCGGGCGTGCAGTCCGAGGGAATTGCTCACAATAATGTCGCGAGAGGCGGTAGACATGACCGGTTGAGAATCCTTTGTCGTTCCAGCTCAGGGGCGCTGGTCGGCCTCATCCAGCAGGTCAACGATCGCCTCCCGCGTGGGGCTTTGCCTCAGGAACCTCCGGAACATGTCCCTTTGCAGATTGCTGAAGACGATGTTCATGGCCTGGAGGTGTTGCTGGGGCTGGTTTTCCGGAGACAGAAGCAAGAAGACCATGAATACGGGCTGATGATCGAGCGCGGCAAAGTCGATGCCGGTGACGCTTCGACCGATGGTTCCGGCCATGCGTTTGACGCTGGGGTGCTTGACGTGTGGGACGGCGACGCCCTTGCCGAATCCGGTGGAACCGTTCTGCTCGCGTTTGATGAGAGCGGCGACGACGGCATCGACGGCGGACGGGGGCAGGGCCTCGGCATGCACCAGGGCATCGGCGAGTTCGCGCAGCGCGCCGTCGCGGTCGGTGGCCGCGAGCTGGGGAACAATTGCGTCAGTCACGATGAAATCCTTCAACTTCATGGGAATTACAGCCCTTTCATTTGCGTTGATTCCTGGGGATGGAGCGCCGGGACGGCTTTGGGGCGGTCCGCGCCGCGGCGCCGCGCATTTCGCGTTTGTCCTCGCCCACGGAATGTTTGCGATTTCGAAATTTCTTCTTGTGGTCCGACAACTGGCGTTCGAGCTTGCCGATGCAGGTGTCGATGCAGGCGTAGGCATCGGCGTTGGAGTCATGAGCGATGAAGCGGTTGCGGCGCTCGGCGCCGACGATGATTTCCACGCGCATGGCATTGCGCGCATTGTCGAATACGACTTCGATGTCCTGAATGCGGTCGTAGTAGCGGGTCAGCTTGGAGGCTTTCTGTTCGGCATAGGCCTTCAGGGGAGCGCTGACGTCCATGTGTCGTGAAGAGATAGTGAACAGCAAGCAAACCTCCTTAAACCCTCCGGGATCATTGTACAGCAAACGGGGCGGAAGGCCGCATGGGCGCTTTTCCCTATCTCCCGGTCTCCCCTTCCGCCCGTCCGCCGATCTTCCGGAGAAGGGGAGTAGGGGTGAGGGGGAGAATGGTTGAGGGGGCGACGGGGATTGGGGCAGCGGAGGCCTCGGCAGTGGTCTGTTGCGGGGCGGTCTTGTCCTGCTCCGGCACGATGAGCCCGCCGGTGACCAGCAGCCGCATCGCCTCTTCCACGGTCATGGGTAATTCGACGACCCTGCTCCGCGGCACGACCAGCACGTATCCGCTGAATGAGGTTGGAGTCGAGGGAACAAAGACGGTCATCATTTCTTCCGGGCCGTTGTCGCCAAGGGTCCAGTGGCGGGTGCTGGTGACCAGTCCGATGGACCAGATATTCTGCTCGTGGGGCTGAACGGCGACGACGCGGCTGCCCTGGAACTGATGAGACCGGTCGGCCAGCACAAAATCCGTCACCTGTTTGACGGCAGGATAAATCGCCCGAACCAGGGGAATCCGCAACAGGGCCCGTTCGGTGACGCGCCAAAAGGCCCGGCCGATGAGATTGCCCACGAAGACCCCGATGAAATAGACGAGCACAATGGACAACCCAACGCCCAGAATCCGCGTGGAGAATTTGGATTGATCCAAGGCCCAGGAATAGATGTAGTGCGGCGATTGCGGCTGAACGCCCAGCCAGCCGCTGTCGCCGGCCTCGTACCAGAGGAATGAAATCAGATTGATGACGTATTGACCGATGTTGTCCCAGAGGAAATTCCAGGCCCAGATGAGTAGCCAGAGGGTGATGAGAGTGGGCAAGAGGGTGGCTAGTCCGCGGATGAAAAAGCGTTTGAAATCCTCGACGAAGCCGACCCTTTTTCGGCCTTGACCGGAGGGAGGGGAATCTTCGGCCGGAGGCGGCGAAGGATGATTTTCGGGAACGGTCACGGCCTGATCCTTGACAATGCGCTATGGCGTGTCGGAGGTCTGGGACGTTGGAGGAGCGGGCTGGGGCGCTGGAGCGCTGGGCTGCGTCGCAGCCACCTGGAGCGACTGGGAAAGCGCTTCGGCGTAGGACTTGATGATCGGGTCCTTATCGGCCGAGAGCTGATCGGCAAGAGCGATTCCCTTGGTGTCCATGTTACCGGCCAAAATAAGCGCCAACAGTCGAGTTTGCCAATGCTCATCGGCGATCATTGCGGCCAAGGAATTGGCTTGATCGTCTCCTTGGGCCATGATGGTAAGGAGGTATTTCTGATAGGCCTGAACGGAAGGATTGTTGCCGGTATCGACGAGATTAATCTTGGCGACGAATTGATCGCGGATGGGTTTGGTCTGTGGATCTTTCATGGTGCCGAGGACCTGGATATAGGCGGCGATGATATCCATCGCGCGTATTTTTTCGCCGCCATCATCCGAGTCCAATCGCTGGAAAAGCGCGGTGCGTTGCTCGGGGCTTTCAATGGGGATGGACTCGCGGGCGAAGGTCGGCGTAAGCTGAGCGTAGCCGCCGATGCCCGGCTGCGCCTGGGGAGATTGAAATCGGACGGCTTGCTTGACTTGAGTGGGATTCAAGACCAGGGACAGATTCACCATCAGGTCGAACTGGGGTCTGCCGGCGAAAACCTGGTGCAGAGCGTCCTGGTCGACGCGAAGAACGGTGCTGACAGAATCGCCGGGAGCCAGGACAAGCCGCTGATCGAGCCGGCCGATCGCCGCGCCATAAATCCCCTGATTGAGCATTCCGGTCAAACGGGCGTCGAACCAGAGTTCGGGATGAATCGCGCAGTCGTCGCCGATGGCCAAATCCACGCCGCTGACGTTCTGCAAGACGACGCGCACGAGGACGGGTTCTCCAAATTCAAAGGAGGGCTTGAGAGGCGTGACCTGAACGTCGTAAAAGGTTTTGGGCGCACGGAGCAAGGCGAGAAAGGACTCGGGCACGGCACTGACCAAGGTGGCGACGGTTGCGGAGGCGGGGGAAGGATCGATCTTGACGTGAAGCCTGGCGAATTCCGCCCAGAGCACGGCGCCGATGACCCCCGAGGGATGTTGGTTAATCAGGCGCTGGGCGTGGAGGATGGCCTGGCCCTTGGTGCGGGGATCGTCCAGTTCGATGAGGATGACGCCAAGCTGCGCCAGCGGATCGAGTTCGCCCAGGGCTTTGAGCTTGGGAAGAGCGCCCTTGGCATCACCGCCGACGTATTGCTGCCAGGCGCGCAATCGCTGGAGCGTGACATCGTTGTCGGGCACCAGGCGGGCCAGAGTGGCAATGAGAGGGGTGGCGAGGCCGGGGGCGTGGCGGTAATACAGATCCAGCCAGGCCAGCGAGGTCAACGTCGCCTCGTAGGGAGGGAGGATTTCGCGAGCGCGGGAGGCCTTTAGACGAATGTAATCGTCGGAGAGGTCGGGCAGGTCGGGATAATCGGGCGAATCGATGGGCTGGGTCGTCGCGGTTGCATCACCGGAGATCTTGCGGATGGATTGCAGGCGATTGGAAATGGCGATGGAAGCCTGGCGGATGAGGGCGGCGTCTTCGGCCTGCATGTCCTGGTTGCCGGGAAAAATGGCCAGTTGAAATTTCAGCACCGAAAGGGAGATGAACCAGCCATCGGCGTCATCGGGCAGAGTGGCGTTATATCTGCCGGTGAGTACCTTGGCCTCCTCGGCGTGCTTGCCGATAAGCAATTGCGAACCGGCGCCGAGCACGAAAGCGGGGTCGGGCGGCGTTTTGGTCGCGGAATAGAGTTCGTTGGCCAGTGCGTACCAGGTGATGGCGGGGTCGACCAACCCCAATTGCGCCAGTTGTTCGGCAAGGCGGGATGCCACGACGGGATCGGCGGGATTGGCCTGCAAGATTCCCAGAAGCTGCTGAATGCGGTCAACGGGCAGAGCCGTGTCCTGAGTCATGATATAGCGAATTCGCAGGGCTTGCAGATTCATGGGGTTGAGGTAGCGGGCGGAATCGAGAAGCTTCAAGGCCTGGTCGTTCTGACCTTTGTCCATCAGCAAGCGTGCCATGCGCAGGGCGATTTCGCTCTTGACCGGAGGGGAGATGGCCTGTTTCTTGAGAAGGTAGCGAAGGTAATTCAGCCGCTCGTCGACCGATTCCATCGCGTCGGAAGAGAGGTAAAGGTCGATGACCTGCACCTGGGCGGTTTGATCGTTGTAATTGTCAAGGACGAGATAATCCTTCAGGGCGTCCATCGCGCCGGGGGCGTCGTCCAATTCCAAGAGGACATCCGCCAGCGCTCGTGGGAATCGCGGCTCCTTGGGATTGAGGGTCATGGCGGCGCGATACAGGTCGGCGCTGAGTTGCAGGGCCTTGGCGGGAATGCGTTGCTCGCGGAAGAGCTGATGGGCGAAGGTGGAAAATCGTTCGGCCAGCGCAATAGAACCATCGGGGTCTTGGGAGGATGTGTCGACGTCGTCCGCCGGGGCGCGTCCCGCGGCCACGGCGAGAATCGCGATGAAAACTGCCAGCACGAATCGGTGCTTCATTTCGTTCCTCAAGCAAAAACCAAAGCGTCGGGAATCTTCGGGAACGGATGGGAGGGTCCCGCCCGGAATCAGCCCGGCAGCCGAAATATCTCCTCAAGACCCGGCAGGCCGGCGGCGATTTCCTGGGGGTCGGCCAGGAGTTGGGCGCGGCGGCGAAGCCATCGGGCCAGTTCGATCCGGTTGGTCTTGAACGCCGCGGCCGCCAACAAGGCCTGCGATTTGGCCGCATTGAGACGGGGCATCAACTCGCACATCTGCACTTTGCCGCCGATGCCTTGCAGCACGGACTCCCATGCGCCAATGCGCCAACCGTAATCAAGTTGCAGTAATTGCAGGACAAGGGCCTCGCCGAGGCTGAGGCGATAACGATATAAACGGGTCATGGCGGTGAAAGCGCCGCGGAGATCGCCGACCTGGAGCATGGAATCGGCCAGGAGCAAGAGGGAATTCCGCGCCAAACCCTGCATGTTGCCCAGTTTCTGCGACAAGACGGCCTGGGAAAGGAGGGCCGATTCCCGCCAGCGCTGCTGGGCGTGTCTGAGTACGGCCAGATGATGGAGGCTGAGGATCTTGGCGTTGCGGAAAAGGGAAAAGGAGCGAAGGGAGGCGTCGATGTGGCTTTCGGCGCGTTCGAATTCGCCGGCGGCGATCAGCGAGGGGGAATCGGCCGCGATCCTGGTTCCCTGCATCGAGCGGTAGCTGAGCAACACCCAAATCCCGCCAACGACCAACAAGACGTACATCCAGTCCTGATGCAACCCAAACGGTTCGGCAAGGACGCAGAACATGGCGGCGGCCAGGAGGGAAATGCGCACGAGTGCGGCGATGGTGAGATCGCGTCGGAAACGGGTGATAGCGACGTCAACGGGGAGCATGGATCAAGCCACCTCCGCCGGCGCGGGCGCGGGCTTGTATTTGGAGGCCAGGGGGTTGATTTCCGGATACCGGCGGGTCAATTCGGCCAAGGGCATCAGGACGGTGGCGTTTTCGTAGGCGGCCTGGGCGTCGCCCGGGCGATCGAGCAGGTCGTACGCCCGCGCCGCCAGCGCCCATCCATCGGCGACGCGATGGCCAAGCTGGCGGCGGAGCACGTCGCGGCGTTTTTCGAACATTTCGACGGCCTCGGCGGGATGGCCGGTCTTCACATCGCGATAGATTTCCACGAGGGCCAAGCCGGCGGAATCGACGCCTCGGCTGGTGCGGCGAAGCTCGGAAATGGCGCGGTCGGCGTCGAGAAGATTGTCCTCGCGGAGCATGGCCATGGCCCGGCCAAGGCGGACGACGTGATCGGTCGCATCATCCAGGGGTATCTCGTCGAGGATGTAGTCGTGAACGGAGACGGAATCTTCGAAGCGGTGATAGCGCGCCAGGACCAAGGCCAGGAAAAGCAGGGCTTGAGCCCGCGCCAGCGGGGAACGTGCCGGGCGGGACAGGAGCGATTGCAACAGCAACCCGGCCTCGGGCCAGCGGCGAAGCTGGATCAATTCGTCAACGGCGCCGACGGCGGCTTGCTCGGCGCGAGCCCGGCGGACGCCGAGAAATCCGGTCAGGGTGATGCTGGCCACGAAACCCATGAGTCCGAAGGCAATCACGGATTCGAGCATGTCTTGCGTTTGCGCGGATTGGGAGGAGCGACCGACAAGCCAGGACAGAACGATCGTCAGCACGAATCCGCCAATGAGAAAATGCAGCCAAGGCGTCCTGGGCCGCGGCTCGCTGGCCTCCAGCAGGGTCGGAACGTCGAGAAATGGGGGCGAGCTTTCCATAAGTTCAATGGATTCTAGGCGAAGCGGCCAAGATTGGAAGCGGGCAAATGCGTCGAGGCGATGGGCCGCGACGAATCGGCGCCAAATCCACGGACGGTTTGGGCGATGTCTTTCTGAATCTGGAGTTTCAGAGGCTCGACGCCGGCGTAGGCGCGCTGAGGGCGAATCCAGTCGACAATCTCGACGCTGAGCGTGGCGCCGTAGAGATCGCCGTTGAATCCGACCAGATGGGCTTCGATTTGGCGGTCGTTGTCGCCGAAAGTCGGCATGGTGCCGATGCTGAGGGCGGCGGGATAACTTTTGCCGGCGACGGTGCAGCGGCCGACGTAGACGCCGTCGGCGGGGATGAGTTGGTCGTCGCATTTGAGATTGGCGGTTGGGACGCCCAGCGACTTGCCGCGGGCAAAACCCTTCTGCACCGTGCCGTGAAGGGCGTGGGGCCGGCCCAGGCAAATCGCGGCATCGCGAACGCGCCCGAAGGCGAGCAGAAAGCGGATGATGGAACTGCTGACAGTGACGATCTGCAAATCCAAGAGTGGGACTTGAACGGATTCGGCCACGTGCAGCTTCACGTTGGAGGAGGCCGACCATTGTCCGAGCATGGGAACGGTTCCCAGCGCTCCGCGGCCGAATCGGAAGGAAGCGCCTTCAACCAAATCGGAAACGGCGATCTGGTCCTTGAGAATGTTCCAGAAATCCTGGGCGGTCAGATTGAGCACGGATTTTTCGGGAGGAAGAACGACGAGATAATCCGGCCCCTCGGCCTGGAGCAAGGCCTGCTTGACGTCGGGCGGCGTGAGCCGCGGCGGCACGGCCTTGGGGCGAAGCACGGTCAGGGGATGCGGCTCGAAGGTAACGAAGACCAGTTGGGCTTTTCGCTGCGCGGCGACGTCGCGCGCGGTTTTAAAAATGCGATGATGGCCGAGATGGACGCCGTCGAAATTTCCGACAGACATGACGGATTGTTTGGGGATTTTGAGCAGGCCGTCGAGGCCGTGGAGAATCTGCATGGTGCTGGGAGTATATCGGCTGGGGGCGGGCGGGGAACGGGGGAATAAAGTCATTGCCTTTTCGGAAGAAACCCTCGGATGGCCATCCGAGGGCTTGGGGGCCGTCATTCGGCGGCCTTTTGGGCCAGATCGGAAACGACGGCGATATTTTGCGCCAATTCCTGCGGAAGATGGTGACGGGCACGCAGGTAATCAACGGAGTTGTATGAGATCCACACTTTGCCGGCGACGTCCTCCCAGACCAAGAGCTTGAGGGGCAGATCGAGGGCGATGCTGGGCGCGGCGACCATCAGCGGCGTACCGGCCTTGGGACTGCCGAAGATTAGCAGTTTTGTGGGGGGCATCTTCATGCCGGCTTTCTCCGCCTCGCCGCTGTGGTCAACGAGGGCGAAGACGGCGACTCCGCGATTGCGGAGCATCGCCTGCAATCGTTCAACGGTCTGGGCGACGGAATGATTGCTGGGACGATCGACTATTCCGGCGTGTTCTTGCAATTCCATGGGTTTGCTCCCAAGTGCGGGTGAAGGAGTCTTCAAATGTACGAGAACGAGGTAGACCGCCATGACCAGGCCGACAAATGCCAGGGTTACGGCAACGGCAATCGCCAGTTTTGAAGGACGATTGAGAACGGAACGGCCGTGTCTCAGGCTGCGAACGAGATGCACATGATGTGTTGTGGCGGCGGCGTTGACGAGGACACCGATAATAAGGAGGGCCACGCCAAACCAGATGGAAACACCGAATTGCTGCGGGGGCGCTTCTTGCCGAACGGCCTGGATTTCCTGAAGGAACAGTCCAAAGCGGGCCAAGATGAATCCGAATCCCATCAGTGCCAGGCCGGTGCGAATCCAGGCGAGAAATGTTCGTTCGGCGGCGAGATAGACGCGAGCATCGGTCGTTGCTCCCGAATCGATGGGGTGGGAGGGTTCCATGCGGGTGCTCTGCTGGATATTGCAACATGGAAATCGCGTACGGGCAACGGTCAGAATTTTGGGATTTGCGATAGCTTAAAACATTCTGGCGCGAAACCCTCGGATGGCCATCCGAGGGCTTGGTTGGCGGGGTTTGACATCGCCATGGAGTTGGAGGGAGGATGCTTTCGTTCCGCGTGCACATTCGGCGAGGGTGCGGTGAAGGTGAATGGCGAGCGTTTATCTCGGTCGGTGAAGCGCGTCGCTTTGGCGGCATGGTCCGTGGGGGTGGTGTTGCTGATGCTGACGGCGCCGGCCGGCGCAAAACAGTTCTTCGACCACGCGGAGACCCTGGCGGCGTCCACAAATAATACCGAACGTTTCCGGATCTCGATTGATCGACCGGGAACAGAGTTTGAGGTGCGGGGCAGCATCCAACTGAGCGGCGGGCTGATTTACGTGCGTGTGCTGGATGCGAGCGGGGTGGTCAAGACCTCATTTTCAGCTCGGGTGTTCGAGGGAAGGGGCACATCGGCGAAACTGGAACCTGGGGTCTATACCGTGGAAGTTCGGGCCGAGAATGCGGTGGGCAACTGGCATCTGCAAGGCGATGACAGTTCGATCGAGTTTCGCCCGGCTGAAATGGCCGGTGGCACAGTCATGGTATTGATCGGACTGATTGCGGCGGCAATGGCGAAATGGGTGTTGCGGATACAGTGGCGGTGGCTCTGGTGCGGCGCGCTGTTGTGGACGATTGCGGTGGCGGCGAAACTGATGATCGCATTGGTGCTGAATCGGCCGTTGCTGGGGGCGTTGAAGAACCACCTGCCCAATCCTCTTTATCTGACACTGGGTTCGAGCTACATCGGGTTGCTGACCGGGGTAACGGAGGTGGCGATTACGCTGGCGGCGGGAATGATCTGGCGGCGGCTGGCATTCGATGCGCGGCGTGCGGTCGGGATCGGATTGGGGGCGGGAGCGATTGAGGCGGTATTGCTTGGACTGACAGCGGTGGCCGGGAATATTGTGATGAGCGCCCAAGGGATGAGCCCACCGATAGTTTCTGCCACCACGATCCTGGCTCCGGCAGTGGAGCGGATTATGACGATTCCTTGTCACGCGGTAGTCCGGGCGATGGCGCTGTACACGGTTGCGACGGGGCGCTGGTCGTGGTTCTGGGGCGGGTTCGCGTTTTTCAGCGCGGTGGATGCGCTGGCCGGATTTATTTATCTGACCAATGCGGTCAATACGCTCAATCCTTGGTTCATTGAGCTTTCCTTCGTGGTGTTTCCGGTTGTGGCGATACCAATCCTGAGGTACCTGTGGCGGAATTGGCCGGCCGGTGCGGTTCAGGAAATGGCGCTGAATACGACGGAACGGTGAGGGGTGGGGATTCCCAGGGGGCAAGCTCCACTGGGCTTTGGAGGCAAATCAATTACTGGGCGGCGCCGGCCAGGGGCTCGGGGCGGAATATTGCGAGCAAGGCGGAGCGGAAAGTCGCATGCTTGGATTTGGGGGTGCCGGTCACGTCCAAAATCAGGGCGAACAGCCACAGAACGAGGATCGAGAAAAAGGCCATGGAGATTTGCCAGGCGCCCATTTGCGGCCAGGCAACGGCCAGTGCGCCCATGATCTCGACAACCCACAAGTGCAGGGCATAGACGGGCAGGCTCTTGCGGCCGAGGGTTTGAACGAAGGCGGCAAAGGAGGTTTCTGCAATATACGGCCAAAGAAGGTCGGTCGTGGTGATGATGCTGAAAATAATGCTCAGGTAACGCAAGGCTTCGGCGGTTGAGAGGGGCGTCTTGGTGAAGGCGACGCCAAAACTCAATTGCGGCATCCCCCATTGATAGCTGTATTCCATGACAAAGAGACAACCGGCGACGAGCCAAGATGCGGCGGCCAGGGCGGACTTAGCGGTGGCGGTCAGGGCGTTGTAGCGTGGCCAGGCAAAGCCGAGGAGCAGGCCGAGAATGAAGATGGCCTGCCAAAGGACCGGGGGAAAGCCCTGATGTTGTGCCGGGGCCAGGGCCCAGGGGTGCCACAGTCCCCAAGTGAAGAGGGAGACGCTGGCGACGAGGAGGCAAATCCAACCCCATTTTCGCCGGAGGGCCTCCATGAGAAACGGCGAGATGGCGATCATCATGACGTAAAATGGAAGGAGGTCGCCGCCCTCCCGGAGCAGAAATATGTCGCGCAACAGGTAAAAGGGATTGACGAAATTTCCACGATCGCCGTGGAGGATTTCCATCATGACCAGGACCATCGCGCAAAGGTAATTGACGCCGAGGATGAAAACCGAACGTCGCCAGAGGTTTTTGTAGGTGGAGCCGCGCTTGCCGGGATCGGCGGCGCGGGGCAGGAAAATGACGCCGATGCTCAGGCCGGAGACGAAGATGAACCCCCCCGCCGCGAAGCGGGTGTAACTGCCGAGCAGGTTGCCCAGAAAATTGCCGAACTGGACGTTCTTGGAAACCAGGTGAACCAGAAGCATGTCGACGAGGCATAGCCCACGCCAGAAGTCGAGGCGTTGATCGCGAGACAGGGATTGGCGGGAAGCGGGCATGATGCAATAATAATAGGCCGTCAGGCTACGGTGCCCCTGGAGCGTTGGTCCGATTATGGTACTGCACAAAAGCGAGCATATCAAGTTCAATCGACGGAGAAACGATGCAAAACTGCATAAAAATATTTTTTTTAATTTTTTTAATTTCGGTTCCCGGCTTCGCGTACGGAGAAATTGTGAAAACCACGGTTCATTATCGTCAAGGGGACACGGACCTTGAGGGATTTTTGGTTTATGACAACAGCGTTCAGACCCCTCGGCCGGGGGTGCTGATTTTTCCGGAATGGTGGGGATTGAACGATTATCCCAAGCACCGGGCGGAACAGCTTGCCCAACTTGGCTACGTGGCCTTTGCAGCGGACATGTACGGCAACGACCAGGTGACGGACGCGGCCGACGAGGCCGCCAAATGGATGGGCGGAGTCAAAGGCGATGTGGATCTGATGCGGGCTCGTGCCAAGGCGGCGTTGGACGTGCTGGCGAAGGACCCGCACGTGGATCCGAGCCGGATCGCGGCGATCGGGTATTGCTTCGGGGGGACGGTGGCGCTGGAACTGGCCCGGAGCGGGGCGCCGATTGCGGGGGTGGTGTCGTTCCACGGGGGGCTGGACACGACCCGGCCGGGCGATGCCAGCAATATCAAGGGAAAAATCCTGGTCTGCACGGGCGGGGACGACGCGTTCGTGCCGGCGGCCCAGGTGGAGGCTTTCGAGGACGAGATGCGGCAGGGCCACGTGAATTGGCAGGTGATCGTGTATGGGGGGGCGCACCATGCGTTTACGAACCCCCAGGCGGATTCGCATCACATTCCCAATATCGCCTATAACGCGGATGCGGACCGGCGGTCGTGGGCGGCGATGCGGGGGTTTTTTGAGGAGGTTTTTCATTGATTGACGTGGAGAATGAGGGCTGGAGGGGCGATTTGGGACATGAAATGGGGTGGACAACGTCTATAATTCGAAGAGTTCACAGTGGAGAGTCCCCATGGGCGTTTTTGCGTATGAGGCGATGAATTCGTCCGGACAGGAAGTGAAGGACGAAATCGAAGCGGGATCGACCGAGGAAGCGATTGCCAAGATTCGCGGCAAGGGTTTTTTCCCCACCAAAGTCCGCGAGAAGGCGCAGAAGAAATCGCAGAAGAAGAAATCCGCGGCCGGCGACACGGCGCCATTGCAGAAGAAGCGGAAGATGCCGATCTCGATCGGCGGCGTGCCGCGAAAGCAACTGGTGATGTTCACCCGCCAGCTTTCGACGCTTCAGGACGCCGGGCTGCCGATTCTGCGAAGCCTACAGATTCTGGAATCGCAGCAGAAGCCGGGGCTTCTGAAGGCGATCATCGGGGGGGTGGCCGACGAGGTGGAAGGCGGAGGCAGCCTGTCGGACGCGATGGCGAAATATCCCAAGGGGTTCGACAAGTTGTACGTGAACATGATCAACGCCGGGGAGGCGGGCGGCGTGCTGGACCTGATTCTGGCGCGTCTGGCGGAGTTCATGGAGAAGGCCGCCAAGCTGAAGAAAAAAGTCATCGGGGCGATGATTTATCCGTGCGTGGTGATCAGCATCGCGGTGGGCGTGGTGTCGTTGATCATGATCGTGGTGATCCCGAAGTTCAAAAACATTTTCGCCGATTTCAAGACGGAATTGCCGCCGATTACCAAGATGCTTTTGGCGATCAGCAATTGGTTTGCGACGCAATACGGTTGGGCGTACGTGCTGGTATCGCCGCTGCTGCTGGTGGGACTGCTCAAGCTGATCCAGCTCAGCGAGGGGGGGAAATATCTCGTGGACGCGGTGAAGCTGAAGATCCCGGTTCTGGGCGGGATCCTGGGCAAGACGGCGATCGCCCGATTCACGCGGACGCTGGGAACGCTGATCAGCGCCGGCGTGCCGATCCTGGACGCGCTTAACATCACGAAGGAAACGTGCGGCAACGAGGTTTACACCCGCGCCCTGGCCAAGGTTCACGATGCCATCCGGGAAGGCGAATCCATGGCCGACCCGCTCCGCGCCACCAAGGTATGCGACGCTATCGTGGTCAACATGATCGACGTCGGCGAAGAGACGGGCGACCTGGACAAGATGCTCATCAAGGTCGCCGACAACTACGACAGCGACGTGGACGTGCTGGTCGGCTCGCTGATCAGCATTCTGGAGCCGATCATGGTTGTGGTTCTGGGCTTGATCGTCGGCTTCATTGTCGTCGCGCTATTCATGCCGATGGTCGCCCTGATCGAGACGATTTCCGCGCCGAAACATTGAAGTCCGGAGCTATCTTTCGATCTGCCGCGGATGCAGGCCCCGCATTTACATGCGGGGCTACGGCGCGGGCCGCGTTCACATTGATTGAAACCCTAACGGCGGTGGCGATTCTGGTGATCGTGGTGGGGCTGATGGTGAGCCTTTCGCGTCACGTTCGAGCGGCGTCGGCGGACGTTTTGACGAAGGAGGTGCTGCGGCGGCTGGATGTGGCGATGGCGGCGTACGTCCGCCAGAACGGCACGATTCCGGTTGTCCCCGCGTTCATCGGCGATCAACAGATCCTCCCGGAGATCCAGCTGCGCCGCCCGGCCGAGCGAAACGACGAGGCGTTCGTGCGTGCGCTGAAATCGGCGGGGCTTCTCACCGGGCAATTCGACGATCTTTCGATCGCGTATTACGACGAGGCGCGGGTCCGCGACGCCTGGGGAAGTCCGATCGTTTTCATGTCGCACATGCACCCGGCGATCGGGATGAACCCCAAGGGTTGGTTTTTCTTCAGCGGCGGACCGGACCGGCAATATCTCACCCGGGACGACAATTTATATAGTTACGATCAGCCGGTCGTGCAGCCGTAAAAGGGCTTGTCAATGAAAATGTGGCGAATGGGGGGAGCACGCCCCTATCATCGGATTGGTCATTATCGGGAGAATTGGACGAAATGAGTCATCCTCGCGCTGCGACGGTCGGGCAATTGAAGGAGTCGGGGTATAAGCCGTGCTCGGTAAAGGACGAGCTGCGGGGGAACATTATCCGCAAGCTGAAGGCCGGGGAGGAGCTTTTTCCGGGGTTGGTGGGATATCGGGATTCGGTGATTCCGCAGATCGTCAACGGGATTCTTTCCAAACACGATCTATTGTTTTTGGGTCTGCGCGGGCAGGCGAAGACGCGGATTCTGCGGATGTTGCCGATGCTGCTGGACGAATGGATTCCGGTGCTGGGGGGCACGGAGATCAACGACGATCCGCTGGAGCCGGGGACAAAGACCGGAAGGCGGATCGTGGCGGAGCAGGGGGACGACGCGGCGGTGGAATGGGTGAATCGGGAGGACCGGTATCACGAGAAGCTGGCGACGCCGGACGTCACCATCGCGGATTTGATCGGGGAGATCGACTTGGTGAAGCATGCGGAAGGGAGATATCTTTCGGATGAGTCGACGATGCATTATGGGCTGATCCCCCGAAGCAACCGGGGGATTTTCGCGATCAACGAGTTGCCGGATTTGGCGCCACGGATTCAGGTGGGATTGTTCAACGTGCTGGAGGAGCGGGACGTGCAGATTCGGGGGTATCCGATCCGGCTGGAGTTGGACGTCTGCCTGGTGTTCAGCGCCAATCCGGAGGATTACACGAACCGGGGCCGGATCGTGACGCCGCTGAAGGACCGGATCGGATCGGTGATCCGGACGCATTATCCGGAGACGGTGGCGGAGGGGATTCAGATCGCGCAGGAGAACGCGTGGCTGGAGCGGAAGGGCAAGTCGCAAAGCGACAGCGACGTGGTGGTGGAGGTTCCGGCGTTCATGAACGAGATCGTGGAAGAGGTGGTCCGGCTGGCACGGAGCAGCCCGCACGTTTCGCAGGCGTCGGGAGTATCGGTGCGGACGAGCATCGCGAACCTGGAGACTGTGGTAAGCAACGCGGAGCGGCGGGGACTGGCGACGGGGGAGAAGCGGGTGGTGCCGCGGGTGTGCGATCTGAATTATCTGGTGGCCAGTTGCCGCGGGAAGATCGAGATGACCCTGGCGGAAGAGGAGGGGGCGGAGGACAAGCTGATCCGGGCCTTGGTGGGCGAGGCAGTGAAGGCGGTGTTCGGGCGGCACGGCGACGCCGAGGGATACGAGTCGATCACGGAACAGTTCAAAGGGAATTTGACATTTCCGGCGGGTGACGATCTGTCGGCGGAGGAATTCGTGGCGAATATGAAAGCGATCAAGGGTCTGCCGCAGGCGACGGCGCAGTTGGCCAAGGAGATGGAATTGGACGGCGGCGACCCGGCGATGCTTGCCAGCGTGGGGGAGTTTTTGCTGGAGGGGTTGTACGTGAACAATCGGCTGAGCAAGTACAACGCGAGGGGGAAGACGTTTTTTAAGAGGTAGGAAAAAGAGAGTGCAAGCGGCAAGTTGCAAGTGCAAGTTGAACTTGTAACTTGTACTTGCAACTTGAATTCATGCGGATTTTTGGTATTCTGGCCATAGTTCATGGATGAACGCCCTTTGGTTGTATCGGACATGGAGGTCCGGGTCATGCAATTCTTTTCGTTTGATCGCGGGGTTATTGTTGCGCTTTGTTTTGTGCTGTGGATCGCGGCGGCGGCCCTGATTTGCTGGGCGCTGGTGCCGAGGCAACTGCCGGATGATTCGATGACGGTCACCAGCCCGTCGGCGGTGGTCCATGCGCAGCCGGCCGGCGCGGCTACGCCGCGCGGGCAGGTTTCGCTGGCGCAGAGATAAGAAGCGGTGGTGGACGGAGGGCGAGATTCGTTGACATCGCGGGGGGTGGGGTCTAGCTTGAGGTGATGGTTCCGCTGACGCGTCATGGGTGGCGGGAAATGCTGATCGGGTCGCTGGTGCTGGCGATCACGGCTTGGGGTTTGAAGCTGTTTTTTTGGCCGCTGGCGCTGATTTGCGTTCCAGTGCTGATCTGGCTGTTCGCGTTTTTCAGGGACCCAGAACGGAAAATTCCCGCGGAGCAGCATGCGGTGGTGTCGCCGGCCGATGGGAAGGTTTCGGACATCACCGAGATCGAGCATGACGAGCTGATCGGCGGGCCGGCGGTGCGGGTGGGGATTTTCCTGTCGGTGTTCAACGTGCACGTCAATCGGTGTCCGTGCGATGGGAAGGTGGTTTCCGTTTTTTATAAGAAGGGGAAGTTTATCAATGCGATGAATCACGGAGGCGCGTCGGAGCAGAACGAATCGAACACCATCGTGCTGGCCGAGCCGAGGGGAGGGAGAAACATCGTTGTGATCAAGCAGATCGTGGGGATGATCGCGCGGCGGATCGTGTGCACGGTGGTCAAGGACGAATTTGTCCAGCGTGGGGCGAGGATCGGGATGATCAAATTTGGGAGCCGGACGGAATTGACGATCGCCAAGTGGCTGGAGCCGAAGATCGAGGTGGAAGTGGGCCAGAACGTGCTGGGCGGGACGGACGTGATCGCGACGCTGGGCAAACCGATTCACACGGAGGAGGCGGCGGCGAGCGAGGAGTTGGAGCCGCTGGTGCCACGGGAGACGCCGGCATGACGCGAATCGGCAAAAGGTTTTCCGCGGAGACGTCGCAGGAGCCCCAGGACGCCGTGAAGCGGCGTCGGCCGCGACGATCGCGGGAGCAGAGACGGCTGAGGCTGCGGCGGCACGGGCGGCGGGCGTACATCCGGTCGGTCTATTTCCTGCCGAGCCTGGCGACGTTGGGAAACGCGGTGTCCGGGTTCGGGGCGATTTACGTGGCGGCCATGGTGGCGCATGGCGGAGAGTTGCCGAAAGATCCGTGGGGAACTTTCTTCGTGAACCGGGGGTTCGCGGCGGCGGCGTATCTGATCTTTCTGGCCATGGCGTTCGATGCGCTGGATGGACGGCTGGCGCGGTTCGCGCGGCATACCACCGATTTCGGCGGACAGCTCGACAGCCTGGCGGACGTCGTCAGCTTCGGATTGGCGCCGGCGTTCGTGGCGCTGCGGATGTTTCACGTGGATGGGCCGACTTGGGATTTGCCGCTCATGCGATTGGTCTGGGCGGTGGCGGCGCTGTACATGTGCTGCGCGGCGATCCGGCTGGCGAGATTCAACGTCAGCAACGAGCACGGGGAGCAGCATCATTTCAGTTTTCTCGGCTTGCCGTCGCCGGGAGCGGCGGGCGCGGTGGCGGGGCTGATCCTGATGCAGCAGGATTTGGCGCGGCAATCGTTCACGTTTTTGTCGCAAGCATGTTTGGCGCTGTTGCCGTGCGTGGTGCTGGCGAGCGCATTGCTGATGGTGAGCCATCTGCGGTATCCGCATCTGGTGAATCGGTATCTGCGTGGCCGGCGGTCGATCGGACGGCTGATCACCATGGTGGGCATTACGCTGCTGATGGTGATCGCGCATCAATACGTGGTGGGGATTGGAATGCTGGCGTACGCGGCGTGGGGACCGGGGGCGTGGATGATCGTGCGGATTCGGCGGTGGATGCGGCCTCGCGTCGCCAAACCCGAGGGAATTGCATGAGTTCAAAGGTTGTTACACGATTTGCGCCCTCGCCGACGGGGTATCTCCACGTTGGGGGAGCGAGAACGGCGCTTTTTAGTTGGCTGCTGGCGCGGCATGCGGGCGGAGAGTATTTGCTGCGCATCGAGGACACCGACTTGGCGCGCAGCACGGAGGAATCCGTCAAGAGCGTGCTGGAGGATTTGAGTTGGCTGGGACTGAATTGGGATAACGGCGAGCTTATGTATCAGTCCAGGCGGATGGGGATTTATAACCGGCTGATCGAGGATTTGATTTCGCGCGGGCTGGCGTACAAGGCATACGAGACGCCGGAGGAATTGGACGGCCAGCGCAAGATCGCCGAGCGGGCCAAGCGGGCGTACATCTACAAGCGGCCGAATCTGACCCGGGAGCAGATTGGGAAATTCGAATCGGAAGGCCGGCCGTCAGTGGTGCGGTTTGCCATGCCGGTCAAGGAATATCGGTTTGACGACGTGGTGCTTGGGAAGGAGATCGTGCTGGGGCCAGGTCAGGTGCAGGATTTCGTGATCCGCAAGACGGACGGGATGCCGACGTATCATTTCGCGGTCGTGGTGGACGATGCGGAGATGGGGATCACGCATATTCTGCGGGGCCAGGAACATCTGCTAAACACGGTGAACCATATCGCGCTTCAAGAAGCGCTGGCGTATCCGCGGCCGATTTATGGGCATCTGCCGGTAATCCTGAACACCGACGGCAGCAAAATGGGCAAGCGGGATCGGGACAAGAAGATTCGGCATCATGTCAATCTATGGATTCGCCAACACGGTTGGCAGCCTTCCAAATTGGAAGAGGACTCCGGATTGAACCCGGGTCGGATTCAAGCTTGGCTCGATGACGCCGGCGCGCAGTTGACGGCGGAGGAACACGAAAAACTCATGCCCGTCATGGGCTTGAAGGAAAGCGATATGCCCGAAATCCTCGTTCACGATTTCCGGGCCAACGGGTATTTGCCGGAAGTCATGTTGAATTTCCTGGCGCTATTGGGGTGGAGTCCGGGCGGGGACAAGGAGCGGATGAGCGTCAAGGAGATGGTGGAATTGTTCTCGCTGGATGGGATCGGGAAAGCAAATGCGAAGTTCAACCGAGAGAAACTGCTGGCGTTCAATACCGAGGCGTGCGCGGGGGCGTCGGAGGAACGATTGCTGGCGGCGATGCGGGATTTTCTGAGCGTCAATCCGCAGTCGCCGATGAATCGCGCGACGGATGAGGAATTGAAACGGGTGCTCAAGATGAACGCGGGGATGAGGATTCTGCGCGAGGTGGAAGAGAAGAGCCGGTTTTTGTTCGTGGCGGATAACCAGATTGACTATCAGGCGGATGCGGTCGAGAAGGTGCTGCGGAAGAACGAGGGGCAGGGGGAAAAGGCGCTGAGGGCGATGCGGCCGGTGCTGGAGGAAGTTGGCCAGTGGAATGCGCGCGCTGTTGAAGAGGCGGTAAAGAAGTATTGCGAAGGGACCGGGCTGGGATTGGGGAAGGTGGCGCAGCCGATTCGCGTGGCGGTGAGCGGAACGATGGTCAGCCCGCCGATTTTTGAGACGCTGGGGTTTCTGGGGAAAGGGCGGACGCTGATGCGAATCGATAGGTGTTTGAAGATCGTGAGATCTGCCGACTGAAAGTCGGCAGGCCGCGCGCGGTGGGCGATTTTCTCGAATTGTGTGCTAGAATGTCTGTGGAGACACAGCATGGCGTTGACCATTGAACTACCGATTGAGTTGGAGCAGACCCTTCGCCGTGAATTGGGCGACCTTGATCAAGCGGCCAAGGAAGCGTTGCTCGTGGAACTGTATCGCCAGGACAAGCTGACACATTACGAACTTTCTCAAGCGCTCGGCCTCGAACGCTTCGAGACAGATGCCTTGCTCAAGAAGCACAATGTCACCGAAGACCTTCCTACCGCCGAGGAACTAGCGGATGATTTGGCGCGATTGACGCAACGGGTGGGTAAGTGATTGTCGTTTCTGACGCATCTCCGCTCAACTATCTTGTCCTCATCAACGCAGTCGAATTGCTCCCAAAATTGTTTAATGAGGTGTATGTTCCTCCCAAGGTCATCGAGGAGCTTCAGCGGCCGAAAACTCCGGAGATTGTGAGGCGGTGGGCAAAGTCACTTCCAGATTGGATCACGGTCCGGGCTCCAAACGTGCAGCTTATATTTGCCGTTAGACTCGATCCCGGTGAGGTCCACGCCATCTCGCTGGCGAAAGAGCTCAAGCCAGCCCTCGAGGCACTCCAGCGCACGACGTTTCGAATCTCCGCGGACGTTATTCAGGCTGCGCTTGAGGCGGATGCGGCGCGAAAATCTCCGGTCCGGTGAGCGCCGCCGACTCAATTCGGCGGG
>Ga0209415_10004792_pt1 | contig 24677 bp, 30 predicted proteins | sample PeaSoiSIISIP2007_FD_187696 | JGI IMG/M metagenome (GOLD analysis project Ga0209415, IMG submission 187696) | Peat soil microbial communities from Weissenstadt, Germany - SII-SIP-2007 (SPAdes) (version 2) | ecosystem: Environmental > Terrestrial > Soil > Wetlands > Peat | place: Germany... | reverse complement strand
CTTCTCATTGTCTACGTTGCGCGCAGGATATGAATTGCCTTCCCGGCGCACGTACGGTGTAGAAGCAACTGCCAGCGGCCAAAGTGGCACAGGCGAGGTGATGTAGCGTCTGGCATTGCACCGGTTTTCCTGGACACCTGCCTGAGGTGAATCAACACCCGTGTCCGGGGACAGTAGGCAGCCTTTTGACAGTGACCGAGCGTCACAAAGGCCTGCCTGCGTTGGTCGATGAGGTCGGCCGGCGGGTCCTGTGCCCCAGGCGACGTGGTCGGTTCTGCGTGTTCGATAGCGACAGCAACATTCGGCGACCGAAATGAAGCGTTCTGGTTTTGGTGTCTTCCCCAGGTTCCGAGTTTGACAACTTTCTCTTGGCGCCGATCGGTGAAGACAATATTGCAATGCAGCTGAGCGTCCTTTCAGCGCTGGCGCGACTGGATGTCGATCCTTGGGAGGAGGCTGCCACATTAGCTCGGTTGCCGGGGGACAGCGCAACTCGGAGATTGGCCTCGCTGATTGCAGCTCTACCCGCTGGGCCATCGGCGCGCCCAGATTCCGCAACGATTGCTGCTCGCTTGATCCCGCTCTTACCGCGCCGGGTTGGTTCCAACGTCCCGTCGCCCCCGACGTTGCCCGGCGTCGGGACGGTGACCCGCTCCGCGCTCATGACATATCTAATCTTCTATGTCACCTTTACGCTCTTCATGCTGGCTGCTGCTGGCTCGGAGCAAGCCCCCAGGCGCCGGCGCGGCTTGACAGCGCTCCTACACTGCCGGCCCGGATGGGTCTCCCCACAGTCTCCCCCGCCAAGCACCGGCCAAAGACAATCAATGGCTCGAGAACGGGATATAGTATGAGCGACGAGATGGCGCAGCCCACTGTGAATGACCGACCCGAGCAGGAGAAGGCAAGGCAGGCAGAGGCACAGCAAGAGGATCAGCAAGTACAACCGAGCCAAGCCAGTGCGGCGATATGGTCGGCGCCGTAGAGATGGTGGTTTGTACGACTGGAAGTATGCAGGACAATCATTATTAAATACACACGATGCGGTGGGCCGCTAAATTGAAGAGGTCACCATGAGCACACTCAATGTAACGAACCCGACCAAGGGGGCCGCGCAGTTCCTCGGCCGGAACCTGGCGTCGAAATCCAGGAAGGCCCCCGCCAGAGCGACGCACTTCGCTGATGCCATTGCCCCGAGCGGCATTCGCGGGCTCGCGGAGCGATTTTCCACGGTGCAAAAAGCCAAGGCCCGACAGCCGACGAGGTCCATGCGCGAGATCCTTGATGAGAGAGCCTGCATTTATTCGGAATTCTGTAAGTCACGACGCTGAAGTGCCCACGGAGGCGGCCACTGCCGATTCAGCGGGAGAAGAGCACGATGAGGGCTTCGGGCGCAAACAATTCTTGAAGATTGAGCAACGCCATACCTCGCGCCTTATGTGCATAGGATTGCGCTTGATCAGGCCGGCAGCTCTGTCTCGCCCGCTGATTGCACGCATTGGCGTGGACCTCACGAATGCCAATGAATCGATTTCTCCTCATGCTCGGTACGGTATTCATCACTGCCGGCCTGCTCTGGCCCTGGCTCGAGAGGATGCATTTGTTCCATCTCCCCGGCGACATCGTCGTCGATCGCACGGGATTCAAGTTCATTTTCCCAATCACGACCATGCTGATTCTGAGCGCGGTCCTCTCGTTACTGGCGTGGCTGCGGAGGCGCTAGTATATAGGCTATTATGGGGCGGCCGCGACGTGCTCGGGACACCAAGCTAATGCCGGGATGCAGGTGGAGATCGCACTCAGCGCTGTGAACCCGCCGGCCGCGATGGATAGCTGCGTCGCGGCGTTCATGGCCTCCATCTCGAAGCGGACGAGTGCGATCAAGTTCCGCGAATCACACTACCTTCACAATGGCCTGGTCAACGCGAGCCCGCGGGAACTGACGATGACGGCCAGAGCTGCACACGCCCACCACCTGGTTGCGCGTGCGCTCTGCAGGGGCGATTCGCAGGATAAAGCCCCCGCGCTGCCAGCGGCGTCCGTGAGCGAGCAATGGCTGCTTTGATCCAGAGTCGCACCGACTACGCACCATATCCACGCGAGGGCTCATCGTGACGGCCATCGTTCGCCTGTCTCTGCCTCACGATCGCCTCGCGCTCGAGGCACATTTTGCGGCACTCGGTACGGAGGATCTGTGTAATCGATTCTGCCACTCCATCAAGCCCGAAGCCGTGACCGAATACCTGGATCAGTGGAGTGCGGCCGGCATTCCTTCCTACGGCATTTTCAATCCCGATCGCGCACTCGTCGCCGTTTGCCAGCTCGCGCAGTCTGCAGACGAACTGGAGGTGGGCCTTTCGGTTCTGCCCAGCTATCGGCGCAAACGGCTCGGCGTGGCCCTGCTGTACCGCTCTGCGAGCTACGCTCGGGCGCGAGGGCTCAAAGCCCTGATCATTCACTGCCTGGCGCGCAACCTACCGATGCTGTCGCTGGCGCGCCGAATCGGCATGACGGTCGAGATATCGAACGGCGAAGCCGACGGTCACTTGACGCTTCGCGCTGCCACGGCACTCGATTTCTGGAGGGAGATTGCCGACGACCAGGAGAGCCTAGCGAATTCGATCGCGGATGCCGTGGTGAAGAGCTGGCAGCTCGCCGGGCAAACGGCTTTGGGGAGCGTGACCCCGACTAAAGACAGCGGTACCTGATGCTCATGGCGCCGTTCGCCCGGCCGGAGAGTACCGCGCGGCGCACGAGTTCGAGATGCGCCTCGCAATACCGACGCCCAGTGAACTGCTCGCGGGTTTTAGTGCCGGCACGGAGTTAGTACTTCACCTTGAACACGGGTGAATCCTCCGGCCGGGTCTTGCGATGATCACACACGCGCGTCGTTGAAACGTTCGCATAAGCGAGCCATTCCTGCACTTTGGCGATGTCAGCCTCCGCATCGAGCGCGTTGGTCGCTGCGGTGGTGCGCGCGCCGCGTGCGGCCCAAATCGCTTCACGGCGATCCCGACGTCCTTCCCGTAGTGCTTCACCATCCGGTAGACGCCGGCGGGCATGAGCGGGGACGTCATCGCTGAGTCCATGGCGTTGGCCCGAACGGGCCGGAAGAGGGGAGCCGCGGGATCGTTCCCATGACCGGTGGCGGCCAATTACCCGGAGATTGCCTCCAACGAGCCCAGATGCACCGGGATGTACCTCAGTTTCCCGCCCTTGCCGTGAATGCGAAAAGTGTTTGACGGCCCGATGATCGTGCGGCTCCCGCACCTGAGCATCGGAGATCGCCGGCGTCTTGCCCTCATAGCCTTCGAACCCTGCGCCGGGAGACACCTTTCACGGAATCGCGCGTGACGGCATTGCGCTCGCACAGGCACTCCAAGAACGACGACGGTGCTGCGAACTTGGCGCGGATGGTGGGCCCGGCGAGCTCTCGCCGGATGAGCGTTGTGCGCCAGGCAATCACGTGGGAGCGCGCGACGTCTCGAAATTCTGGCCGTACCATCCCCGTGAAGCGCATGAACTCCCGGATCGCGATCTGATACATCCGCCGAGTTCCGGGGCTGTCGATGCCTGCTCGAGCCAGTGCTCCACCGTCAGTGTACCCGAACCGGCAGTATCTCGGCCGACAGCTGCACTTCATCGCCCAGGCCGTAATAGTAGTAGGCGGGCTGCGAGACGAGCCGGAAGAACATAAACAGCCGCAAGCGGAGTCGCCGGATGAGGCCCATGGACCGCGCCGGCAACAAATTTTCGTTCGATACGTGGACGATCCACTGCCGCCGGTCAATCGGTAGGTCAATTTCCTTCAGGCGGGCCATACCTTCGAGCGCGCGCTCCACGTTGGGTTCCTCCATAAAGCCGAAACTCAACTCCACGCTAATGATGCTGCCCGTGTTCTTCCTTTCCTTGTCGAATACCCTGACGACATAGCGGTCATCGTGAATGTACGGTACTTTGCGATGCGTGACTTCGACGAAGATCAGATTCCGGGGCAGCACCCCGTATCGGTCCCACAACAATTGCAGCAGAGCCGGGGTGCGGTCCGATTCGTCGCGCAGCGGCTTGGGAGTCATTAGCACCGCCGTTCGCTCCATGAAAAACGGACTCCTTCGATGGAGTTGGATCAACTCCGCGATGGTCATGGTTTTCTTTTCAGAATAGGCGGCGAAGGTCGCCTTGCGTCCCCACCGCCATGTCGCCATGACCAGGAACACCGCGATACCGATCGACAAGGGAACAAATCCGCCTTCCAGAAACTTGAGGGAGCTCGCCAGGAGGAAGGATCCATTGATTGTCGTAAGGATTCCCCACAGAGGAACGGTCGCGATCGCGCCCCAGCCCCAGCACAACCTGGAAACCGGGAACATCGCCAACGACGTAATCACCATCACGCCGGAAACCGCGAGCCCATAGGCTGCGCCGAGCGCGGAGCTGGACCCGAAGGTGATGACGAGAACGATACATCCGACATAGAGAGCCCAGTTGACGAACGGAATGTAGATCTGGCCGGCGTGAGCGTGATGGGTGTGCAGCACCTGCAATCGCGGAAACAGCCCGAGGCCGATTGCCTGCGAGGCGAGCGAGAAGGCACCGGAAATGAGCGCTTGCGACGCAATGATCGTTGCAGTCGTCGCCAGCAGGATCATGGGGTAAAGCAACCCTGGTGGAACGATGCTGTAGAAGATCTTACCGCCAACAATCGGCGTACCGCTCAGCAGGTAGGCGCCTTGTCCCAGATAGTTGAGCAGCAGGGCCGGATACACCAGCGCGAACCAGCTGATCCGAATCGGAAGGGCCCCAAAATGCCCCAAGTCGGCATACATCGCTTCGCCGCCTGTCACGACCAGCATCAAGGCACCCAGAATCAGCAGCGCTTCGTACAGCCCGACGCGTCCGAGAAACATGAGACCGTGGACGGGATTGAATGCCTGCAGAATCTCTATGTGATACGCGATCTGAAAGGCGCCCAGAATGGCCAGCACGATAAACCAGATGATCAGAATCGGACCAAATACTCTGCCAAGTCCCGCTGCGCCCTTGACCTGCACCGCGAATAGCACCGTGAGCAGGAGCGCCGTGACGGGAATCACGGCGCGGCCGAGTGCCGGCGTCGCGACACCGAGCCCCTCGACAGCCGACAGAACGCTGATCGCGGGTGTAATGATCCCGTCGCCGAAGAGCAGCCCGGCCCCTAGCATCAGCGACCACAAGAAGATCATGATGCCGCGGTGCTTGTAGCTGTGAAGCAGCCCGTAGAGCGCGAATACTCCGCCCTCGCCGTCATTCTGTGCGCGCAACACGAAGATGGCGTACTTGATGGCGACGATAACCGTGAGCGTCCAGATCACGAGGGAGATCCCGCCGAGCACGTTTTCGTGGGTCAGAGGTACACCGCCGTGGCCCAAGAAGATCTGGTCCAGGGCGTACAGCGGCGAAGTGCCGATGTCGCCGTACACGATCCCCGTCGCGGCAATCGTCAATGCCGCGACGCTGCCGCGGGGCGCATGGGAAGCGGACCTGCCCTTCGGCCGCGCCCGGGACCCGGGATCATGGAGGGCGTGACCGATGCCGGGAGTGGTCATGATCGGAGCACCATACCGATCGCTACGGCTCGCAACACCGTGCCGGTCCTCGCGGGTCCGCAGCGCCCGCCTCGGCAGTGCGCTGATTGCGGGTGAGCAGGCGCGCCGAAACGCACGTCGTAATTAGGCACCGGGCCGGAAGGGTGCACGATCGAGAAAACTCCTAATGCCTAGCTGACGCCAACTATATCCGCCGGCGTGTTGTGTCACGGAGACACGTCGGAAATCAAGCCGACAGCTTTTCTGTCGACTCGGGCGGACAACAAGTGCCGCGACAGATCACGACTTTTCGGAAGAGGTGCGTACCCCTCCGCAGCATGCGTCAGGCTGACCGCTTCGCCAGGAAGGCTTGCATTGGGGCCAAGAATAAGGGGGAAAATAGGCCGGCAGTTGCCCTTTGGGGCTCATATTAGCCCCCTTTCCGCGCTGAGGGTCTCGCTGCCAGAGAGGCTCAGGTGATCGAGGACGCAGAGAGCCACGAGCTGCAGCGTTTCTCGCGGCTTGCGCGCGACGAGTTCGTCGGCCTGACTGGGCTCGGCGACGCCCGATGGATGATTATGCGCCTTCGCACTCGACGCCACCGGTCTGCTTCGGTGGGCATTTCACGGTACCGTACGAGCAGAACACGCAGCAATCCCCCGCCTTCGGCTTCAGCAGTACCCCGCAGCCCGTGCACTCGTAGAAATACTGGCACGCATCCACGGTCATGAGTTCGACCTGCGTATGCCCACAGGCCGGACACGTGACCATTGACTCCAGAACGTACGCCACCATGGGTGTGCACCGTTTCAAATTCATTAGCGGTAGACTTTATACCCGACCGGAAGCTGCGGGCGCGAGTCCACGCGTCACCGCGCTCCTAATGACCTCGATCGCGGCGGCCTTGCGGTTATCCGCAACGGTGGCGCTCCTTTGCACGAGGCCTCTTCGGCCAACCTGTGCCGCACCGCAGCGCGGAAAACGAATTGAGAGGGAGTTCCCCTCTCGGCAGCGGTGATTAACCGCGCGGCATCAAAGTGCCCAGATTGACCTTGCTGTGTGCAATCTAACGCCGAGAGGGAAACCTATGGACCCGATTACTACCGTTGCCGTGGATCTCGCAAAGGACGTTATTGTGGTGGGCGGCAATTCCGCCGGACGCGAGTGATGATGCGCCAGTTCAGTTTTCACGGTTTTGGTCAATGGGCGGCGACGTTGCCAACGGAATTCTGCTGCCATTACTGCATATCGTCGAATGCGGTCCCAGTGCCCAGATGGTGGTCCTGCCCTCTGATCATCATGTCCGCAAGGAGGCGATTCTGGCGCGCGCGCTTTGCGCCTAGTACCGCAGCGCGAGATGGGGCCTCAAATCCGTGTGGCCTCAGGGTATTTGAACCTCGCGGTTCAGCACGAGCGTGTGCATAGTGCTGCTGGCGTAGTGCGCCCAGTTCTGCGCTGATGGATCACCCCCCGGAGTCCTCGAAAGCGTCTCCAGGTGTGACTTGGCATCAGGCATTTTCGCTCCAAGGCAGGATGTACGACTTCTTTGACCATCGAGCACGTGCAAGTGAATCGAGCGCCGGTGCTGACGCTGTGGGCAGCGGTGGTGGCGCGTTGTCTTGGATTCGATCGTGACGAAGCCCTCAGCATGGGCCGCGTAGTTGCTGGATTAAACGCATATTTGAAGGGCAAATCCCTCGGTCTGTACAGACCGCACCCTAATACGCTGCCCGATCAACGCGAGCATCCCGGAAGCGGCGCGGTCGTATACGTCGAACTACCCTAGCGAGCCGTAGCTGTAATGCAAACGGCACAAGGCCTGCGAGCCTTGTCGAAGGATGAGCCTGCCGACCCTGAGAGCGTGCAGCGCTGTCTCGAGTCGAAGTTTGCAGAGTCGCTTCCCTATGTGGAGGACGCAGGCCGCTGGCAGGCTTGCTTGCTACGGCAGGTTTCGGTGCGGCGGAGGAGTCCCCCGAGATGTGTCCAGCCATATCTGAATCCGGTCCACGCACTCTGACTGATCGTGGCGGCCGTGAGTATCGCAGTAAGCCGCTGAGCCGGGCAACCCGAGCCGTTCGGTCTGTGACCGGCAACCCGATGCGTCGCGAAACAGCGAATGCGTACTACCGACCGTCGCCTTACCCGGATATGTTAGATAAGAGCGCCTGAAAGCTCGCGGAGAACTTTCCGACGCCTTCAGCCTCAAGCTGTTGGCTTATCTGTTCCAGATCGATCCCAACCGTGAGCAGATCCGCGGGCAACTCCGCCACGTCAAACAGGTCATTTAGCCTCGGTGCTGGCTTACCATGATCCCGATATGCGGCCAAAGTGGCCAGAGGCACCGTTGTAACGGTGTCGCGGCCAATCAACTCGTCGATATACTTGACGTCGCTGTAGGCGGGATTCTTCGTGCCCGTGCTCGCCCACAGCAGGCGCTGCGGGCGCGCGCCACTTGCGGCGAGCGCGCCCCACCGTGGTGAGGCGATAAATTTCTTGAAATCCTGATACGCAAAGCGGGCGACCTTCGTGCCGACCTTACCGACCAGCATGCGCGCACGGGCAGATCGGTCCGCGTCATGAACCACGGCCAATTTTTCATCAACCAGCGTATCGATGCGACTCACGAATAGGCTGGCGACAGAGGCGATCCGGTCAATGGGATTGCCCCCACTCTTGCGATCCTCGAGACCGGCCGAGAACGCGTCGAGCACCTCGCGGTAGCGAGTCACGCCGAATAGTAGCGTGGCGTTCACATTGATCCCTTCACTGATCAAGCGCCGCATGGCCGGCAAGCCCTGCCGAGTTGCCGGCACCTTGATCATCGCGTTGGGCCGATCGAAGGCCCGCCAGAGTCTTCTCGCCTCGGTGACTGTTCCGGCTGTATCGCCGGCGAGCGATGGCGACACCTCCAAGCTCACGAAGCCATCGTGACCATCGGAACGCTGATAAACGCGATGCAAGGCGTCGGCAGCGTCACGGACGTCTTGAAGGATCAGCTGCTCGTAAATGTATCGGGGAGCAGTACCACCGGCGTGCAATCGGCGGATCTCGGTCCGATAGCTTCGATCCTCGGCGATAGCCCGCTGAAAGATGCTGGGATTGGACGTCACACCGCTGATGCCGTCGTCGTCGATCAGCCGAGCGAGGTCACCGCCCCGCAGTAGTTCTCGGTGCAGCTCGTCGAGCCAGATGCTCTGACCGAATTCCTGTATCGCCCGTAGCGGATTGAAGGCCATACCCACCCTGCCCCTCGTCATGGTAAATCATGCTTACTGTTATCTGGTTCGTCGGCCGTGGCAATACGTAGCTTCCCAGATTCGAAGCACACCTACTCCCTTAGCGACCCGGGCTTGACCTCGGCTGGCATCGCGCCGTAACGGCGAGGTCCGTCAGGGGGGCGATGACACGGTGGTACAAGCACAGCGGCGAGATCGTCCATCGTGCTGGACACTCATTGCTTGACGGCGGCGGCGGGGCCTCGATCTATTTCCCTGAGGAGCCGTCTACCGCTCGTTGCGGCGATGGAGAACTCCCAACTCTGGTATGTTGGACTCTTGGCCGGCAGTCCGTCAATGGGGTCGAGCTCTCGATCCCGGCGTAGCCGCGATCACGTCGCCGGTCACGCCGTCGATTTTCAGTACTTTCCTGCGACAGGCGCCGCGATGCGGATCTTGATCACACCGTCACGCATTCCGGCAAGCGCCGTCTTGGAGGCGCTATGTGAAAGAGCTCGTCCTCAAGAATTTTCCGGGCCTACCCGCCGATCAGTTGCTCGAGTGCATGATCGAGTTGTCGCTGTACGCCGAGGAAAAACTCAAATCCGGCTGAAGCCGGGCGCGGCGCATGACGCTTACGGCATGCGAAGGATGCTTTCGCGGCCACCGGCAGTGCGCCGCAGCGCCTAAAACGACTTCTGACATCAAATGCAAGCGGAGGCCAAACCGGGGAGCATGGTGCCTTTCCTGTCACGCTCGTTGGTGACGTGAGTTTGCAGGCGCGCTGGGCAGCAAACGGGCTGCCGCCATGAAGTGACGGCCGCCGCGCTACGTCGGCCGCCTGGTATCCATCACGACGCGCTCTCGGTCACGGGGAACTGCGTGCAACTCCCCGCCGAGTTCGCGCGCAGCCTTGTGGCCGGCGTATACCGCCGCTGCGATGATCGCAGGCTGACGGCAGTCGCCGATGCGGATGATCCGCGATCGATCCTCCTCGCCCTCGACGCCGACGAGCTCGGTGTACAGCGCGTCTTCCGGCTCGCGGGACGTGACAAGCACGAGGCTCGTGGCCGGGTGCGCGTGTTCGCGCCCTGTATACACGCACGCAAGCGTAACGCTCGATCCATCATATGCCGCGACTGCCTGATTGACGGCGATCTCGATGCCGGACTCGAGCAACTCACGTTGCGTGCGGACCTGCTCGGCCGTGTGCGTGCTCCAGTCGCCCGCCTTGCCCTCGGTCGTCACGTAGCACACCCGGGCACCGCTGCGTGCCAGCGCGAGCGCGATGACTGGCCCCATGTAGTAGTGGTCGTCATCGAACACTACGACCGTGCCCTGCGGCCGCGCACCGTCCATGATGTCGTCAGCTGTGAGGACCTGGCCGCTCAGTATCTCGACCGGCGTCACGTGCCAGCGGCCGAGGCCGTTGCGGCGCCAGCGCGCACCGGTCGCGAGCAGCACGTAGTCGGAACCGAAGTCGCGCACCTCGGAGGCCGTGAGGCGATGGCCGAGATAGAGCTCGACATTGCGCATGCGGTTCAGCTGGCCGGTACGGTAGTCGCGTACACGCGCCCATTCAGCGAGTCCGGGCAGGCGGCTTTCGCGGGTCACGCGCCCGCCCGCGGTGCGCTCAGCGTCCGCGAGCGCCACCATGAAGCCACGCTTGCCGAGTACGTGCGCGGCCTCGAGGCCCGCGGGGCCCGCACCGACCACGAGCACTGAGCCCGCTCCGGAAGGCACGCGCTCCGGGTGCCAGCCGCTGCGCCACTCCTCGCCCATCGTAGGGTTCTGCGTGCAGCGCAACGCCGAGCCCCGGAAGTTGTGTGCGTAGCAGATGTTGCAGCCGATGCACTCGCGTATGTCATCGAGACGACCCTCGCGGATCTTGGTCGGCAGGAACGGGTCGGAAATCGACGGGCGCGCGGCGCCTACCAGGTCGAGCACACCGCTTTTCACCTGGCGGAGCATCGTGTCGGGTGAGGTGAACCGTCCGACGCTGACGACCGGCCGCCCGGTCAGCGCGCGCGCGTACTGCACGCGCGCCTCGAGTGCCGCTTCCTTGACGAAGCGCGAGGAGCCCATCTCCTCCTCGTAGTCGGCGATCACCAAATCCCACAGATCCGGCAGCGGACCGAGCATGCCGAGCACGTCGCGTGCTTCATCGCTGCTCAAGTGCTCCTCGCCATGACCGTTCGCGCCGAAACGCGATACGACCGCGCAGCGATCACCGACTGCGTCCTTGGTCTCCTCGAGGAGTTCGCGGAACAGGCGCGAGCGATTCTCAAGCGAGCCGCCGTACTCGTCGGTGCGATCATTCAGGCTGCGCGACAGAAACTCGGAGACGAGGTAACCGTGCGTCGGGTAGACATAGATGATATCGAAGCCGGCGGCCCGAGCGCGTACCGCCGCCTGCCGATGCCACAGCTTGAGGCGCCGAATGTCGGCGCGGTCCATGCGCTGCGATTGGAAGGGGTCGGTGCGCCCCGGCATCGAGCGCACGCCGAGGGCTGGCATTCGCGTCGCAAGATTTGCCACGTAGCTGCCACCGTGCCAGAGCTCGATGCCGGCGAGTGCGCCGTGCGCGTGCACGGCATCCGCGATCGCGGCGAGGTTGGCGAGGTCGCCGTCGTCCCAATTCGAGGCGAACGGGAACGGGTGATCGTCCGAGCTCGGGTGGATCGAGCAGTATTCCGTGCATACCACGCCCCAGCCACCCTCGGCCTTGACGCCGCGCATTGCGGCGAGTGTCTGCGGCAGGGCGTGGCCCATGCCGGTGCAGTGCGGCACTTGGTAGAAACGATTCGGGGCCGTGACCGGGCCGATCCGGAGCGGCTCAAATAGTGGCGCGTAACGGGATTCGATTCTCATTTCGCTTGCCCTCGGGAGGCTGCGCGACCCCGTGCCCCACGTTTTCGAAGCATCTTGTATGGCCATATAGTAGTTTTATATGAACGTATAATAAAGAGTCACTGGCGAAGAGGACGGCCGATGCCGCGCGAATCGACACGAAACCGGCGTCCCCGCGCGCCGGTGACAGCTCCCGCACCGATCGACCGCGGCCGGCACGGCGGCCTCACCAATCCCTACGGGCTGCTGCCACAGCAGGACATCGAGCTGCTAATCGAGTCCGCCTACGCGCTGCTGCACGACACCGGTTGCGCGTTCGAGCCAGGCACCGAGGCCATCGACCTGCTCAAGGCGGCGGGCTGCGAAGTGAAGCACGACGGCATCGTGCGCTTCGACCCAGCGCTCGTGCGCGAGGCGATCGCGACGACTGCGAAAAGTGCCCGGCTCTGGGACCGCACGGGAGGCCATTACCTCGAGCTCGACACGGCCCACACATCGTTCATGCCCGGCATGACCTGCATCAAGGTCTATGATCTCGAACGCGGCGAGCTGCGCGACAGCACCGCCGAGGACCTCGCGACCATCACGCGCCTCGCGGACGCGCTGCCCAACATGGACGGCGTATGTTTGCCCTGCAAGGACGTGCCGCGCTCGGACATTCACGGCGAGGTCAACGAGTTCGCGATCCTGGTGCAGAACACGACCAAGCCGCTCGAGTACCTGTGTGAGAACGCGGAGTCCTTCCAAGTCGTGATCGAGATGGCAGCTGCCGTGCGCGGCTCGCGGCGGGCGCTCGAGGAAAAGCCGTACTTCCTGCAAATAGTGACGCCGCTGCCGCTGAGCTATTGGCGCACGCACAGTGACCAAATCATCGCCGGTGCGCGTGCCGGTATCCCGATGAGCATTGGCACGCTGCCAATCGGTGGCGCCTCGACGCCGATCACGATGGCCGGTTGCCTGGTAAACAGCCTCGCCACCGACTTCGCCGCCATGGTGCTCGGGCAGCTCGCACGGCGCGGCTCGTTTGCCATCGGCAGCTCCGACGTATGTTTCATGGAACCGGCCACTGGCGGCATTGGAAACTTCACGCATACCTCGCTTGCCGACATCGCGGTGCATCAAGTGCGGCGCCACATTGGCATTCCGTCATTCACTGGATTCGCTGGACAGTCGGTGGCGCGACGGTTCACTCAGGACGCGGTCTGGGAGATCAGCGCGAGCATGATGCAGGCGTTCTTCAGTCGCCCCGTGACGCTCGACTACCTGGGCTCGCTCGATGAGGGGATCTCGTTCTCAATGCACGCGCTGTGTCTGTGCGACGAGCTCGCGGGCATGCTGCGCAGCATGTGGCAGGGGATGGCAGTCAATGCCGAGGCGATTGCGCTCGATCTCGCGCACGAAGTCGGACCGCGCGGCAACTACCTCGCGCAGAAGCACACCGCGGCGCACTGTCGCGACCAGCAGTGGCATGCGCGCTATTTCGGCTCACACATCCCCTTGAGCACGAGCTTGCAGCCTGACCGCGATCTGTTCGAGCGCATCGATGCGGACTTGCGGCGCATTCTTGCCGGGCACAAGCCGGCGCCGGTCGACCCCGACATCCTTGCCGCGCTCGATGAGATTCAGGCGCGCTTCGCGGAAAGCTATCGGCCTCAGGGTCTATGAGAGGGGGAAGACACGAAACGGAGGTAAAAAAGCCAAGAGTCGCGCTATAGGCCGCCGCTAGGCCGTGCGGTCGCGCGTGACGATGCCGAGGAGCATATACTTGCCTAACCCGAATCGGTGGCTGATTACCCCGATATGCCTCGCACTGGCCCTGAGCGACGAGTCTTTTAGCATTCGCGGAGCGTAGGTCAGACTTCATACGCTGGCCTGGCCGGCGATCGAACACCACGCCCCGCTTGCGAGCCGCCGCATAGAGAGTGCCGACCTGGAAGTCCCGCCAGCGCTGACGAATCGTGGACGCCGAGACTGCAAGGAGACTGGCATGCCATCCAGCGGACGATGCCTGTGCGGAGCCATCCGCTACACGCTGACGGGAATGCCCACGACGGTCGCTGATTGCCACTGCTCGATCTGCCGGCGCGAAAGTGGCGCGCCGAGCCTGCCCTACGCCGGCTACCGGCGTGCCGACGTGACGATCACAGGATCGCTCAAGTACTACCGCTCCTCCGACATCGCCCGGCGCGGTTTCTGCGGCGACTGCGGAAGTCCCATCTGCTACGAGGGCGGTAACCACCCGGAGTCCATTTGGCTCACGATCGGTACCCACGATGCCGCAGCGAAAATGCCGCCCCGCGAGCATCTGTACGTCGAGGACAAGCTGCCGTGGGTGGAGATTCCGAAGGGGCTCAAGCAGTGGCCGCAGGCGCGCGAGCGTTCATAGCGCGCTGACGTACACTCTAGTCAATATTATGGACTCGCCCTGTGAATTTCCCTTAACTCCTGATATGGAACGACCCGTCAAGTGGTTCGTTCAGTTGAACTGTTCATCGTCTTTGCTCGGCCAAGCACAAGCGGACAGCGGCCGGGGCAGCGGGTATCGACGGTTGATCAGTCTGATATTCATGGATCGAGTGCGAGCACTCGCCATCATGATCGTGATTCGTCGGGAGCTGCCTCGGACTAAAAGCGCGGGTCGGGCCGTGAAGGCCGGTCGCATAGGGGGTGTCGAGGATTCTCCTGCACCGTGTGCCATCCCAGCCGCTGACCATTTGTGCCTGTGCCGAGTTCATGGAATCTGTCGCGGCGCCTCAGGCGGCGCGCTTGAACTCCTGTGTAGTCTGCGTGCGCTCGAGCTCAACGCCCATAGCCCAGATGAAGCCCAGCAGCCCTCGGCCTATGGCGGTAATAACCTTCTACTCTTTGCTTCAGGAGCAGCTTTCGAAGCTCGCAGCGCTTGTTGATCATTATTACGCGGCCTATCGCGAAGTGCGCGCAATGCTCGATCGCCGCGATCGCGAGATTTCAGAGCTCCGGCGCAAGCTGGATGCCAAGCCAAGGTTCGCCCACAACGCGTTGTGACGAGCATCACAAGTTGACACACGCTTCAACGGAACCCATTGAAAAATGTCAAATTCCAGCCCATAAGAGAGACCCAGCGGCCAGTTCACCGGCAAGGCATCGTTAGTCATGGTCTCGGAAGGGGCCCCGTATTTTGCGGACGCACGGCCGCTCGAAGCGATGCGTCCGAGCGTTGCGATGCTGTCAGCCGCGCATCGGCATCAGGACCCGATCACGGTCAAGCACGAGGATCGAACGGCCAAACTGGCCGTCGCAATAGGAGTCCGCCTCGGACTCAGCCCATCAAGGACCGAGGTGCTCCGCCTCGCCGCGATCGTGCATGACATCGGCAAGATTGGAGTGCCAAGGAACATTCTGGATAAGCCCGGCACTTTGTCCGAACCCGAGTACGCCATAGTCAAAACGCACTGCGCCATTGGTCACGATGTTCTTCAGTACCTTCAGGCTCCCTTTCCCGTGGCGGAGATTATTTTCCAGCACCACGAACGGCTCGACGGCAGTGGTTATCCACGCGGTCTGTCCGGCGAGAGCATTCTGCTGGAGGCGAGAATCCTTGCCGTTGCCGACATGTTCGAGGCGATGACGTCCAACCGATGCTATCGCGTCGCCTTTCTGCCGGACTTTGTGCTCGGCGAGTTGCAGGCGATGGCCGGTCGTCTGCTAGATGCCGATGCCGTGGACGCCTGCCGGGACTACATTCTCACGGGCCACCATAGTACGTCCCGACACGTTTGATACTCTGACCGTGTCGCAGTCGGTGGGCTAACGCGGGTCGGCCCGCGAGGACCTGCAAATTGCGAGTAGGCTTAATACCGGTGACGTTTGTGGCCTGGCCTTTCTCGACTTCTCGATGCCGCAAACCGCTCTCGAGACTGTGGTGAATCCAAGAGCAACGCGTTCCTATAATCGCAAATTCATTCGGCAGGGCCTCGTGTCATCGGGTTCGAAACTTGCACGTCCTGAAAGCGGCCGCCTACCTATAAGTGCTCGCGGTCGGTCGATTCCCGCCGATCAGACAATACAAAACCAGATGCTCGGCTGACCGGTGACACACCTAGACCAAACATAAGACGTGGTAGGGTCAAAGGGAACAGGGCAAGTACGCTCTCCCAGCCTGGTCTTCATGCGCGGAACGCGCATAATGTTTACCAGTGCTCGAATTTGTGCGCTGCACGTTCGAGCCGGCGTTACACATTTAGCAAAGCCAAGGGGGACAACATGGCCAAGTATCTCTTCGAGGCTCGTTACACCGCGGAGGGCGCCAAAGGCGTCGCCCGCGAGGGCGGCTCCGGGCGCCGTGCGGCCCTGGCGAAGATGGCAGAGGGACTGGGCGGCAGATTGGAAACCTTCTACTTCGCATTCGGCGCGGTCGACGCATACGTTATCGTCGATTGTCCCGACAGCGTTACCGCCGCCGCCGTCGCGCTCGCCGTCAATCAAAGCGGCGCCGCGACCGTGAAGACAGTCGTGCTGATCTCGCCGGAGGAAATGGACAAGGCGGCCAAGAAGTCCGTCGAATACCGGCCGCCGGGGCGCTAACGCACCAGAGCGCCTGCTTCACCGAAGTAATCGGGGGCGAGTCCGCAGGGAATCGTTAGCAATGCGAGCGGGTTCACCGAACAGACGGACCGCGCAGGGTCCGCCCGGAGTCGAACGCAGCTCATGGATGCAAGATCAGGATGGATCGAGGCAGCACCGGCCGTGACAGCGGTTTTTCGCTGGCGCGGGCGGTGCAAGGTGAAGGCGCTCTGCGTCGTGGTAGCGACACGGGCAACTCACGGCCGAAACGGATCATCCGCCAATATCTGCTCTGAGCATGCTCATTCAATGCCGACAGGCCTCGGCTAGCTCAGAGTCGGCGCCAAATTGGCGCTCATTAAGGCGGCCTGGCCTGATCGAACACTCTTCAAGGCATACGGTTGTTGCTTTTCAAGTTTGTGCCGGTCCTATGTGCTCCCTCGTCGGCGTGGCCCGCAGTACTCAGGTCGTAGGGATGTTCACTTGGACGTCGCCGCCCTGGACGATGACCTCGAACGTGCGCAGCACCTTCTGGGGCCGAACCACGTTGAGCAACTGAATGCCTGGCGGGAAGTTCGCCCATTTAACAACCTGCCCGGTACGAATGTCGAAACGCGCCCGGTGAAATGGACACTGCACGTTGCAGTCCGCGATGATCTTGCCGCGGGCAAGCGGCGCGAACATGTGAGTGCAATTCGCCTGAGTGGCGAAGAAGCCGTTGGTCAGATGGAAGAGTACGATCCTCTGGCCGCCCACAGCGAAAGCCTTCATCTGGCCGATCTCGAGTTCATCAGAACGACAGACGGAATGCATCGACATGGTGGAATCCTCGGAGACGATGCCCTCAGTCTAGCCGTCGATGTGCGACAATCAAACCAATGTCTGGTTCTCGGGTGCGAGTTGCTCGAATCTTATGTCCGCCTTGGGTCGACGCTGTACCAAAACTCAAAGCGCGCTTCGAACCAAGCAACGCGAGTTTTGACAGAACCTCGGTCGAAGTGAGACGGGCACAATGCTCTGTAGCCTCCTAGGTTTACGTGACGCCACAAGTCCGGTTTCCAGCGCTGTGGTGCGACACATGGTGGCGCTCGTCATGGAGTCAATGGTTACGTGTCCGGCCTGTGCGCATACGCAGGTCGAACTCATGCCCGTGGACACGTGCCAATATTTCTACGAGCGCAAAGGCTGCGGCGTATTGCTGAAGCCGAAGGCGGCGGGATTGCTGCGGGTTCTGCTCGTACGGCACCGTGAAATGCGCGCCGAAGCAGACCGGTGACATCGAGTGCGGGTGCACATCGTGATGCGCCGTCGTCCACAGGAGCGACTCGGCGACGGAGTCGCCTCACATAGATCGTTAGGCCGTGGAAGAGGAATTCGGCGCCATTTGCGCGGATGCCGGCATTGAGCAAAACAAAGCTCGGAGATTCTTGATGCTATTCATGATTGTCGAACAGTTTAGGAATGGCGACCCGCTCCCAATCTACCGACAGTTTCGTGACCGTGGGCGCCTGGCTCCAGAAGGCCTGCAATATATTTCGGGTTGGGTCGACGACAAGTTTGAGCGCGGCGTCCAAATAATGGAGACCAAAGATCGCCAACAGCTCGATCGATGGATAGCGAACTGGAGCGACATTGTCGAATTCGAAGTCTATCCCGTCATCTCCTCAAAAGAGGCCGCCGACAGGGTTGCACGGCGCCTATGATCAAGGCGCTTCGCTCGCGTTGACATCAACAGGGTCCGCGAGATCCCAACGGCCCGATACCGGTCACTCGCGACGGGCAGCAAGGGGCGGACGATTGATGGGTTCGAATGGCGGCAAGTGGCACAACTGTTGGGTCTAGCACCGTAGCCAAGGACACGATTTTAGCGACCGAGGTTATTTGCCTTTCAGATGCGCCACAGGGAAGTACAGCCCCAGCAACCGCCGGTCCCACCATAGGCCCTTAGCCTTGTCCTCGCTGCCGGCATAGCTGTAGTCGTAGAACTGCGCGCGCACATACATCGGCGGTTTGTCCGGAAATGGATTCCTTTCCAGCAGCGCCGTCACTGCGGGTTGATTCTCCAGCACCCCCTGGAGGAAGCGTGAAAACCAGCTCAGACGCCGCGGGTCCTCGAGCGCGGCGAACCACATCTGCCAGTCCAGGCGCGGCTGGTGCGGGATATTCCAGCGCGGGCGGCGCGATACGTCGCCGGGCTTGTACCGGAATTCGTATTCGCGCCATTCGACGCCGTCGTACGAACCCTCTATGACGATTTCGTCGCGCTCCGTGGTCATGACCGCGAACAGGCCGTAACTGCCGACGATGTGCAGCGGTTCGATAACGCGGTCGACTGCCTGCGCCACCGCGGGCGGGCTGCCGCCGAAACGCACATCCATCTGCACAAGGCTACAGAACACGATCAGCAGCGCCAACGCGCCGACGACCACCGTAACCGCCCTTCGTGGCGCATGATGATCCGCGCGTACCGGCAGCAGCCGGATCAGGCGTCGCGGGATTATCCTTTGCAGAGCCGCGTCGTCGAACAGCGGCAAGCACAGCAACATGGTCTGGAGATTGAACCAGTTGTAATTGCCGGTGATCAAAATGCAGCTTTGCAGCACAAGGATGCCGAAGGCGGCGAAGAAACGCAGCCGGCGCGGGCAGAAGATCCAGAACGGCAGGACCAGCTCGACAAAAAATGTGCCGCCGGTGGCGAATTTCAGCACGCGCAGCGGCAGATGCGCGGCGTACCAAGCCAGCGGCGTGGGCAACGGCTGAGTGAGAAAGTGATAGGACAGCGCCGACAGGTCCCACCAGTTGGGATCGCCGCTCAGCAGCTTGACCATGCCCGACATGAACATGAAGCGGAACAGCAGCCAGCGCAGCAACCAGATGCCCGGCGCCGTAGCGAAGCTCAGCAGCAGCGCGAGAAATCCGGCCTCCAGCAGGAACGTGTCCCACTGGTAAGTCATGAAGGCCTGCCCGCCATAAAGGAGCGAGAGATAGAGTACATAGAGCAGAAACAGGCTCAGGCGGGGCAGCAGATTGAAGACCAGTAGCAGCGACAACCCCGCTCCAGCCCAGCACACGGCCTGGATGGCGAAATCGCTGGCGTTCCACCAGAACACCATCGGCATAAGGAAGAAACGCTCCGGGCCGACACGGCCGCCGACGGCATCGACCAGTTCGGCCAGTGGTAAGATGCCATGGCTGCCGACCAGCCCCTGCGCCTGCACGCCGAAGGAGATGAAGGCCGAAAGGTAGATCAGCCCAAACAGGCGCAGGAACAAGAATGAGACGAGATCGTGTCGTGGCGGTCCGTAGTCCCTGCCCCACAGAAACAGGCTGATGCGATAAAAGGCCGAGCGGTGCGCGGCGATGAAGGCGTAAGTCAGTTCCGAAATGGCTGCGAAACCGGGCAGTTTTCTATAGAGCGCGAGCCAGATTCCCTTGCCGCGCGCGTGGCTCAAGGTCAGGAAGCTGGCCTCGGCGGCGCTCGCATAGTGTCCATCGGGCGTGATGTATTGCACGGCGCGCTGAAAGTCGGCGAGTGAGATCGCAGGATATTGCGCCGCCACTTCCTGATACGGCCTGTAATAGACACTCTCGCCCGTGAGCTTCTCCCAATAGCGCGCCCAGTAGCCGCAGAAATCGCAGTCCCCGTCATAGACCAGCAGCGGCCGTGGACCGGCGGCCGGCAGATCGACAGCACTGGCGGACTGATTTGCGGATGCCTCTTGCACAACGTCAATCTAGTTTAAATCTTGCCCATCGTCGTGCATGATGAGGTCAATTCGCGTCGAAATGGGATGGCTACGGCAATTCGATGCACGCGCATCTGCTCATGCGGAGCCAGGCCCGTAAAAAAATCCATGCGAAAGGTGCTCATAGTGCCGTGCGCCTGGACCTGCGGCGCGTGGCCGAGATCAGGGAACTCGACCGGATGGGCGTGCGGGATTCGCGCCGCCGCCTTTCCCAGCGCCGGATAGTTGCCCAATGTCGGACGGATAGAGGGCGGCGTGAGGTTCTTCCCGATGGCTGTCGTGTCCTTGTCGCCGATCATCAGCAGCACCGGCATCGTTAGCTGACCGAGCTCGTAAAAGACCGGCTGCGTATAGATCATGTCGTAGAGAAGCCCTGAATTCCAGGCGGCGATGTCGCGTCCGGGACCGCGATACATCCCGGCCAGCATCTGCACCCAGGGCTCATAGCTCGGCTCCCATGTTCCGGCCTGTTAGGTCGTGCGCTCATAATTGCGGATGTCGTCGGCGGTCGTGTGCAATTCCTGCGCGTACCAGGCATCCACGCCCTGCCACGGCAGGCCCTTGGCTTTCCAGTCCTCGAGCCCGATCGGATCGACAAGTACAAGTCGGTCCACAGTGTCGGGATATATGAGCCCATAGCGGACCGCGAGCATGCCGCCGGTCGAATGGCCGATGAAGATCGCTCGGTTTATTCCGATCGAGGTCGGCAGCGCGTGCGTATTTGCCGCGAGCTGTTGGAAGCTGAATTGATAATGCGCGGGCTCGGTCGATTTGCAGAACCCGATCTGATCGAGGGCGATCACGCGATAGCTGGCCTCGCTCAACACCGCGACGGTGCCTTGCCAGGTGGCCGCATAAATTTTCGCCGTGCGGCAGCATCACCGTGCGCCCGTTCGCTTTCGCCGCCACTACATCCATATACGCCATGTCCAGCGCATCGCCCTGCGACGTGAAGCGGAAATGCTGCACGGGCCAGGGATAATCAAATCCTTGCAGTTCGGGCCCAAAAACCCGGACCGTTGTCAAGGGCCGCGGCGCCGGCGGGCCAAACCAGAGCTACGGCGATACCGACGCTCAGCGCCGACAGGAGTGCAGAGAAGCGCATCCTCGAACCTTCCGTGACCATCGGCTTCCGCCCGGAAATTTCGGGGACTTGGAATTTCGGCGACACCACACATGATCGAACGGCAGCGTTGGCACAGGCGCGGCAAGGCTCCCACGCGTCCGCCCGCGGCGCGTTCGGTAGCCATCCGCGCTTTTTGTGCGCCGCAAGGCGCACCAAATGAAAGGCCCTGCGAGCAGGGCCTTTCAGCGCACCGAAATGCTCAGCGACAGACGATGGTCAAGCAGCGGCCGCCAGCAATTGCCAGTTCTTGGGCATGATGACTGCATCGATGACATGGACGACGCCATTCGTCGCAGCGATATCGGCCTGCTTGACGTGGGCCCCATTGACCTGCACGCCCGAGGACGATACGGACGCGGTCAGGGGCCTACCCTGAAGGGTCTTCATCTCCCCTGACTTCATGTCCTTAGCCGAGACATGGCCCGCGACCACGTGATAGCTCAGAACGGCCTTGAGCTTTGCGGAGTCTTTGAGCAATGCCTCCAACGCACCAGGCGGGAGCTTTTTGAACGCTTCGTCGGTTGGCGCAAAGACCGTGAACGGGCCTTTCCCCGTCAGCTTATCGGTTAGACCCGCTGTTTTAATGCCCGCGACCAGCGTTGTGAAATTGCCCGCTGCGATCGCCATATCGACGATGTTCTTCGAAGGCGCCGTATGGTTGGTGCTGCCGTGTTGGCTGGTAGAAGCGTTCTTTGACTCATTCATAAAATTTAGCGCTTAACGTATAGCCAGCAAAAATTCACTGGCCAACTCTGCTCGTATGCGGCTGAGCGAGCGGAGTATGGACCTCATGTCGAGTGCGTGCGGTATACGGTCAAATGAAGTGGTTAATACTGCGGTTTGTTCGAATTGTCTTGCAATCAACACGCAACACGCGATGGATTTCACTCGGTCGCGTCCGTCGCTAAAAAAAACGTCGCCACTGTCTTACAGGAGAGCCCGCTCGAGTTCGACCGTCCCTTAATCCAGAGCTCAATCGAAAAACAGCGGCCACGCTGGCCAGTTCTTGAACGCATCCGACGCAAATCGTGGCGAAGCGACAGAAATACAAGCGAGAAGCGTTCCGGCTACGTGCTCAGGGTTCGTGACCGTAGTAGAATGCACACTGGATATTTGGTGTGAACGCTCTTTGGAAGCGAGCGCGTAGTGGAACGACTGGGCAATCATAGAAGGAATCTTGGATATGCAAGCTGGCGACCAAAAGGGTCCCGAGTCCGCGCAACACGGCTCGATTATAGAACGTCTCGCGCTGGAAACTGGCAGCGAGCCTGCGCACGTCAGAGACCTGTATGAGCGTGAATTGGCCCAGCTAGAGGCGACTGCGAAGGTGCGACGCTTTCTCTCCGTACTCGCCTGTCGAAACGTTCGGATGGTATTGCGCGAGACGTACGCTGACACGAAATAACGCCAGCCCGGGCATCGTGCCCGTCCGCCGCCTTTTTTGAGCCACGTGGGAAAATTGACCGCCTAGGAAGCCATTAGAGCGGCGCTGGCGCGTGACCCCTGACCCTGTGCTATCTCCGCGAATCGCCCCGAAATTCTCTTCTCGAGCCAAACCATCTGTCTTGGGCAGTTCCGCCGCTGCGCGGTGATTCTCAGCGCCATCGGCGCTTCGTGGTCGCCTCCGTCAGCAGGCAATTCCGCCCGAGCAAGACGGAACTCGATCATGAACGGAATCATGCTTCATACCGCTGGCTGGAATGCCGACCGAGAAGCTGGCGTTCGTTAGCACAAGCGGGCGGCTTTGCGCACAGGCCGGCCGACGTTTGCCCGCGGCTTGACGGACTCACAAGCCTTCGATGGCCACGAGTCTTGCCTTGCTGCTGCGCTGGCGCAGGACCTTCAGCGGTTGGTATTCGGCCGAATCGTAGAAGTCCTTTAGGTGGGCCATGTTCGGGAACTCCAGGATCACCTGGCGCTTGGGCTGCCAGTCGTCTCCCTCCAGCACTTCGGCGGCACCGCCGCGCACAAGGTAGCGCCCGCCGTGCGCGGCGATCATGGCCGGCACCTGTCTGCGGTATTCCTCAAAGGCCACCGGATCGGTGACTTCGATGTCGACATAAAGGTACGCGGTCATGTGGAATCCTTCGCGGCGGCGCATTATCGCGGACGTGATCGCCGAAAGTCTTGCTGATGTGGTGCTGATGGCGCATGCCGCGTTCGCGCTGTTTGTCGCGGCCGGCGGGCTATTGGTGCTGCGCTGGCGGCCGCTGATCTGGCTGCACGTGCCGGCGGCGCTCTGGGGCGCCGCGGTCGAGTTCGGCGGCTGGATCTGTCCTATCACGCTGCTCGAGAACCGGTTGCGCTCGGCAGCCGGTGAGGCGACGTACTCGGGTGACTGCATCGCTCACTATATGAACGTCATGCTCTATCCCAGCGCACTGACCCGTTCCATGCAGGTGCTGCTCGGTGTGCTGGTGCTCGCAATGAATGTCGGCGTCTACCGACTGCTGTGGCGGCGCGCTCGCCACGCTGCGCTAGCGCAGTGACAGGTGTCAGTCGTAGGCCGTGAGTTCCAGATAGCCGCGGCCCACGGGCCGCTCATCTTTGGGGGCCTTTGCCGAAACGCACAGAGTGTCGCGGTTTGTTGTTGATAGTTTCCCAAGTTTTGCGGGAAAACAATGGTTTATTGATTCGGGGAAAAGCCAAACTGAAGGCAAGAAGCCGGTCTTCAGCAACTGCCTGATTTAGGCGGGAATTATCAAAACTGTCCACTGGAAAGCGCTCCTAATTGCATGTTTCGACAAAAGGCCGTCGTTTTCCGACACTTGATTAGGACAATTACCGATGGCGAAAAGCCCCATAGCGTTCAGACTAGACATATTGGGAAGTGTTTTAATATTGTTTTCAGCTCGGCTCAATTTGCCGCCAGTAACGTCGATTTTGAGGAGTCCCATCATCGCCGCGAGGCAACTTTATGAACACACGGTCTTCTCTCAGTGGCCTTAGAATCTTCGCGATCGTGATACTTGCAGCGTTCGCTACGTTTGCTGCAAGTGCGGCTGACGGCGGACACGGCGGCGGTGGCAGCCATGCTGCTGCATCTGGCGGGGGCGGGCGTGCCGGATACGGCTTCCGCGGCGGCTACGGTTATCGTGGCGGCTGGCGCGGCTATGGCTACTATGGCGGATGGGGCCGATGGGGCGGATGGGGCGGATGGGGCTGGGGTGGCTTGGGGTACGGCTTGTTCTTTGGAGCACTGCCCTTTTACTACTCGACGTTGTGGTGGGACGGCGTTCCGTACTATTACGCGGCCGGCGACTACTACATGTGGAACGGTGCCGTCGGTGAGTACGAAACGGTGCGCCCGCCGCCGGGGTTGGAAAGCCAGGTCGCCGCACAAGACTCGAGCGTCACTAATTTATTCGCCTATCCGAAGAACGGTCAGAGTGCCGAGCAGCAGGCGCGCGATCGATACGAGTGCCATCGTTGGGCCATAGATCAGACTGGATTCGATCCGACGCAGCCCGGCGGTGTAGCCGCCGCGGATTCGACGAAGCCGGGCGCTGCGACGCCTGCAGCCACCACGGCCGAGTGGCCGGCGAAGCGTCAGGAATACGTGAGGGCCCAGACGGCGTGTCTCGAAGGGCGCGGCTACAGCGTGAGATAACGACACGTCGGTGAGGCAACGACA
>Ga0209415_10004790_pt1 | contig 24680 bp, 15 predicted proteins | sample PeaSoiSIISIP2007_FD_187696 | JGI IMG/M metagenome (GOLD analysis project Ga0209415, IMG submission 187696) | Peat soil microbial communities from Weissenstadt, Germany - SII-SIP-2007 (SPAdes) (version 2) | ecosystem: Environmental > Terrestrial > Soil > Wetlands > Peat | place: Germany... | reverse complement strand
CCGAGTCTACCGAAATCAGCTTCTTCTCGGAAGCCCTGCAAAACCAGGGGGGCCCTACAGATTCCTGCTCAGAGCCAGAAAGGTAAAGATCCGAGTGGGCGTATGCGAAATGGCAGGAAAAGGAAGGTGTAAACGATGGCATGTGACGTGGTAAAGTACGCCTGTGGAGACTTCTCACTCCCGGCCGGCGTGGCTCGCCGCAGCGCGCCGGACCATGGAAATCGAGGCGCAAGCGATCCAGGCCGCAGCCGTTCGGCTCGAAGATAACCTATTGCAGGCAGTGGAGTTAATCCGCAGCCATCGGGGCAAAGTGCTGGTTTCCGGAATCGGCAAGTCGGGCCATGTGGGCAAGAAGATCGCGGCCACGTTTCAGAGCACCGGAACGCCCGCGGTGTTCCTGCATCCGGCCGAGGCCATGCACGGCGATCTGGGCGTGTGCCAGGACCGCGATCCGGTGGTGATGGTGTCGAAAAGCGGGACGACGGTGGAAATGCTGGGACTGGTCCAGCCTTTCCGCGAAATGAGGTCGCCGCTGATCGGAATTCTGGGCAACGTACACTCGCCGCTGGCGGAGGCGATGGACGTGGTCCTGGACGCTTCGGTGCAACGCGAGGCGGACCCCGGAGGGTTCACGCCGACGGCCAGCGTGGCGGTAGCCCTGGCGGTTGGTCACGCACTGGCAGTGGCATTGATGGAGTCGCGAGGGTTTTCAGCGGTCGAGTTCTCGCGTTTCCACGCCGGTGGACAATTAGGACGAAGCCTGCGAATGCGCGTCGCCGACGTGATGCATGCAGGCGCAGAGGTTGCCTGGGTTGCGCCGGACGATTCGTTGAAGCGCGTGGTGGTGGAGATGTCCCGGCATCCTCTGGGTGCGGCCTGTGTAGTGAGCGGGGAACCTTCCCAGGGAGGCGGCCTGCTGGGATTGATCACCGATGGCGACGTGCGCAGGGCGCTGGAGCGGCACGACGATATCCGCGTGTTGGATGCGGCCGGAATCATGACCCGTTCTCCGGTCAGCATCGGTCCGGAGGCGTTCATTCACGACGCGCTGCGGTTGATGGAAGACCGGCCGTCGCAGATCTCGGTGCTGCCGGTGGTGGAGGGCGAGCGCTGCGTGGGGCTGGTGCGGATTCACGATCTATACCGGCCGTGAATCGCAGGGCTCATAGGGTTATTTGCCGGGCAACGGAATGCGCACCGATCCAGCCTCTCCCGAAGCCTTGTCCTGGACCACCACATGCAACGTCGCCGCCTTATCCGGCGCGGGGACGGTATTGTCGATGGTCACCCCTCCGACCAGTCCCTGACGGAGCTGATCGTCGGACAGGCTTAGACTATTCGGGCTGACCGAGACTTTCGGCTCGCCGCCGGACTCGATGGCCAGCGCCAGATCGAACGAAGTGAACCATTTGTCGGCGCGTTTTTCGAATTGCAAGTCCTTCAAGTCGACTCTGACCTGTACCGCGTCGACGCCCGGCCGGTTAGGGGCGGGAGCCGCGGCAGCCATGACGCCGATCCGATTTGCGTCGAGCCGGTCGGCGATCAGCTCCTTCATTTCCGGATGCTGCCGGCGCGCGTTTGCCAGATAATCCCTGCGGTAAAGGAGCTTGGCTCCCGACGTGTCCGCTTTCTTCGACAACTTGACGCTCAAGTCATGCTTCTTTCCGTCCAGAGCTTTGCTGTCGACGTAAAAGCCGAGCGTATAGCAGACGTCGGCGGAGTCAATTGCTTCGCGGATGGGCGCGGCAATATCGTTGGTGTTGATGAAGGACTTGCCGCCAGTTTGATGGGCGATCGATTCCATCGACTCCGGTCCGGCGAGACTGCCGGCGTTCTCCGTGGTCGTGTCATCCAGCGTGGTCATTGATTTTCCTCCCTTCGACTTGCTCTGGCCCGAGCTACTGTCGCTACCAGCGGAAATGCCGGTTCCCGTTCCGCGCGGATCGATCGCGTACATGGCGATGTTCGCATCGCTGAGCTCGCTGGCGACTTTGTTGACCTCCCCTTCGCTCTCTGGCCGGCGGTTGGCATCGTCTCCATACGTCAATGGGAAGTTGCTGGTGATCCAGATCAGAGTCTTTCGTCCGCTGACGCCATCCATCCGCCGGGCAATCTCGCGGAACGCATTTTGCGTGATTTCAGCGCGGACGCTCCGGTCGAGCGTTTGCCCTGGCGTCAAGGCGTCGCGGAGCTTCGTGTCGAGCGCCTGCTCTGCCGGCGTTCCCCCGGCCTTGGGCGGAGTGGCGTTCAAGCGCTTGGCGGCTTCAATCAACGATGCGGAGTCTTCAGTGAAATCGCGCACCACTGTCAAATCTTGAAACAGCGAATACAAGCCGACCTTCTCCGAGGGATTCAACGACGCCAGCACTGCCAGCACCTGACGTCCCGCTCTCGATTGCGCTCCGGAAGCCAACGTGCTGTTGTTACTGCTGCTCGACGGCTCCAGGATGTTGAGGCGGTCGAACAGAATCACGGTCGCCGCCTTCGCGGTCTCGCCGCTCGAGCTGATGCGATTGGAGCCCACGTTGGGCGGCAGCGGCGTGGCTTTACCGGTGTCTCCGCCTGCTTCGTTCATCGCGAAGACAGCGATGGTTTGCATCTTGCCCTTGTCCTGGATCGTGAAATCGTCCTTGGTAAGGCCCTTGACCGGCCCCTTATCATTGCGAACGACGACATCGACTTGGACCAATTGAGTGCCGGTGCGGTAAACAGGCTCGACCTGTTGGGCGGCGGCCAATACAGCGGCGAACAGCAGCAGAGTATGACGAGACATCTTTGCCTCCAGTCTCCGCCAAGCTTATCGCACGCAGGCGGAGAAGACAAATGCTCGACAACCTCTACTTCTTTTACTTCGCCTTCGTTCCACTGGACGCGGCGTCGAACGTGGCGGTTGCACCGCCGCAGTGAGTAAATCCGAGCCGAACCGCTGGGACGCGAGGACCCCAGGCGGGTTGCGAAGTCGGCGGGGACATCGCCATCGCGCTAAGCGCCGAGGTAATGGCGCCGGGCGCCAGACTGGTTTTCGCGAGTACGCAGCCGGCCCAAGCGTCGGCCCGCAATTCGGGATTCCAATTCGTGGGGATCCAGTTGGACGGCGTGGTTTCATCGATGGCATGCCCGTACACATGCGCGAGGAGCGCGATGAGGCCGCTCTCGCCGTATTTCCCGTACACGCCGGCGAAGAACTGCGGCGAGTAGACCATCTTCGCGCCCTCGACGGTGACGAGCAACATTAGATTGGGGGCGGTGGCATTGCGCAGCAGGGCGGCCTTGGGACATTTTGGAAGGCAAAATGGCCGGAACGCGTCGTCCACGCGGTGGATGATGTTCGTCATATCCCTGGGCTTTTCGTCCTGGGACTCTTTGTAGGCGGCGGTTGCGGTTCCGAGAGTACACACGATGTCGGTGGCTGCGGCAATGAGGGGCAGGACAGTTATCGGCAGCGCGGCAATTGGCAGCAGGAACGCGGCAAGGAGCACGGGAGCCTTCGCCAGCCGGCACAGGGCCGGGGCGGCCCACCAAACGGGCAACGAACTCGCCTGGCCCCGCCGCCCCCGGCTCCGTTGTGTCGGCGAGTTCCTCAAAAGCTTCATAGGCTCAGAACACGAGGGCCGCGCGCCCGAGGCGCTCTCGCAGCACTGCGATCCGCTCGCCGGTACCTGTAAGCAGGCCCTCGGGGAAGCCGCGATAGGAGAGTACCTCGTGATACAGGCGCGACGATTCGGCGGCGTTCAGTCCCAGCCCAGCCAGATATTGCAAGCGCATCGAGAGGTCGTCATTGATCTGGGCGCCGGCGATCATCGGTTGGAGGTCCGAAGCGCGGCCGGCGTAGGTGTCTAACAGATCCACGGCGGAGGGGAACTTGGCTTCGGCGAGCGAGGCGGATACGGCTGCGTATCCGGGCGATTTCAAGCGGCGGTCGATGACGTCGATATCGATCGGGGATTCCTCGGCGCGCCCCATCAGCATCAGGTCGTATCCGTCTACGTCCAGATAGTTGCTCCAGACCGTAGCGCCGGGGAACACGCTGAAAAACGTCGCGAGCTCGGTCTTCACTGTATTCTCGTCACTCTCGTAGAGAGGCAGCCATTGCGCGGCGACGCCTCCGGGGTTCAGGTGAGCTTTCACCAGCTCATAATATTCCTTTGAGTAGAGAGTGGACGTGCCTTTCACCCACGGATGAATCGGGTCGGTGGTAATTACATCGAATTTATCCGGAGTGGTCAGGATATAATGCCGCGCGTCGTCATACACAACCTGAGTGCGGGCGTCATTGATGACATTATTGTTTTGTTTTGCAAAAAACTTCCCGGAAGCGGGCGGAATCATAGGCTCCAGTTCGCAGATAACAATTTTCTGCACTTCCGGATAGGGAACAAACGATCCTGCGGTTACTCCCGCTCCGAATCCAACCACCAGCACCGAGACCGGATGAGGATGAACCAGCGCCGGCAGATGTCCCATCATGCGCTGCAAGCGCATGTCGACCGGCGTCGAGGAAGCCTCGGGCTTGCCGCTGACATAGAAAATGCGGTCGTCGCCCCGCTGCAAAATTACCACGGAGGAGTCGACTCCCTCGCCCACAAACAAGGGCGTGGCCTGGCCTGCCGCCCCCGTGTGGGCGGCATGCAAAGCCTCCGCGGCGCGCCGGCCATAAGCGATCATCTGCCAGGGAACCACGGGGATTGCCGAGGTGGCGATCAGTCCCAGCAGCAGCGCGGCAGCGCAACCCGCGGCGAACCAACTGAAGCCGCGATTAAGCCGGACCATCGGAGCGAGAGCCGCTGCCGCGCCCGCCACTGGCGCCCACACCAGAATCTCCTGCGATCCAGCCGTTCCGGCCGACGGAATCAGGACCAGGCTGAACAGCAATGCGCCGGCGATGGCCCCGGCGGTATTGGCGGCGTAAACTTCCCCGGTCAGGCGCGCCGGATCTTCACCCTCGCCCGCGGCGCAAGCGAGCGCCAGCGGGAAACTTGCGCCCCAGAACAAAGCCGCTGGCAGAATCGCCCAGGCGCAGCGAATCACATCCAGCTGGAAATTCATCCACGGGTCGATCGAGAGTGTGGGATCGACTGGCCAATAGGGCAGAAACGCAATAGTATGAGCCGTCCAAGCGCACGCCATGACGATCAGGAGCTGACAGGCGGCGAGCGCAACGCGCGCATCGCCCCGGAAGTGGCGGGCGACGGCCGATCCGGCAGTGCTCCCGGCCCAAATCCCCGCGAGAAATACGGCCAGGATGATCGAAAACGTATAAACGGTGGCGCCCAGCAGTAACGATAGCAGCCGCGTCCACACGACCTCGGCGCCGAGAGCTGCGAATCCCGACAACCCAATGCTCAGGTAGATCCAGGCAGCGCCGGGCGCGCGCAACGGCCGAGGATCGAGAGACGCCTTGCCAGATCCGCCGGCAGTCCCTGGAAGCAAGTAGGCCACGAGCGCCATCGCGAGGTTGATCGACGCGGCGGCGTAAGTCGCCACGGCGAGATCATGAACCCTCAACAGGTAGAATCCGGCCAGCACACACCCGGCCACCGCGCCACAAGTGTTGGCGGCATAGAGCAGCCCGAGCCAGACGACCGATCCCTGGGCTGACTCCCGGGGCCGGGCTGGCGCCCGGTCCTCAACCCAGCGCGCCGCCGCGGGAAAAGTTCCGCCCATGAGCAGCGTCGGCGGCAGCAGGCACAGGCCGGCGATAAAGCCGCGGAAAATGAGTCCTCCAAGACCGGCTTTGGGAACCATGAGAGAGAGTTCGCCGATCAACGGAACCCCAAACAGCGCCAGAATTCCAAAGGCTCCGATTCCCAACTCGAGCATTGCATAAACCCGGCGCGGGGCGTATCGGCCGGTGGCGTTCCTCGGCACTAAGCGCGCAAAAGCCGCGCTGCCCAGGCACAGTCCGCCCATGTACGAGGCCAGCAGTAGCCCCAGGGACACCGCGGACGACCCGATCACCAATTGCAAGAGCTGGAACCAGACGATCTCGTAGATCAGCGCGGCGCAACCGCTGCCGGCCAACAGGAGCAGAAGCGGCGCGAGCGCGAAGCGCGGAGGAGCCGCTACGGGTGGCGGGGGTTCGACTGAGACGGCGGCCCGGTGCTTTGCCACAACCTAACTAAACTACCATGGAAATACAGGATTCGGTGCCACTCTGACCCTGCTCAGCGTCCCACCAATGTAGACTTATCTGCATCGTGCCCCTGTCCGCCGAAACAAGAGACGATCGGGTAATCGCGGCTGGCCGGGTCATCGGGCCATCGCCGGATTCTTTCTCGCGTCTTCGCGGCAATCTCTAAATCTGTGACATACTCATAAACCGCACTCTCTTCGTTATGCCGCAAGAATTCCAGGCCCCTCCGGCCGCCACATCGACTCCTTCGAGCTCCGCTATTTCGGGCCCGGGCGCGTCCCGCTTCCTGCCGGTCCTGCTGATTCTGTTTGCAGGCAGCGGCTGCGCCGCGTTGATCTACGAGATCGTCTGGTATCAGATGCTGCAATTGGCCATCGGCTCCACGGCAGTGTCGATGGGCTTCCTGCTGGCCGCCTTCATGAGCGGATTGTGTCTGGGCAGCATCGGCTGGCCGCGCCTGTCGCGCTACGCCCATGTGCATCCTCTCAAGGTCTACGCCGCGCTCGAAGCCGGCATCGGCCTGCTCGGAATCCTGGTTCTGTTCGGCGTCCCCTACATTGACCGCGCCTACATTATCGGATTCCAGAGCGGCCTTTCGAATGAAGTCCTGCGCGGCCTGATGGCCACCGTCTGCCTGTTGCCGCCGACCTTTCTGATGGGAGCGTCGCTTCCGGCCCTTTCCCGCTGGCTCGAAATGGATCAACGCGGCGTCTCCTGGTGGGGCCTGCTCTACGGCGGCAACACCCTGGGCGCCGTGTTCGGATGTTTGCTGGCAGGCTTTTATCTGCTGCGGTTGTACAACATGGCCACCGCGACCTTCGCCGCCGCCGCCATCAACTTCGCCGTGGCCGGGCTGAGCTTCTTGATGGCCTCGCGCCTGCCGGCTCGCTCTGGTTCGGGCGCCGGTGCCGGCGCTTCCGCGGAAAGCTCCGCGCCCGAGCCGTCGGTGTTTGCCCCAGCCAGCCCCTACCGCTGGACCATTTACCTCACCATCGCGCTTTCCGGCGCCGGCGCGCTTGGCGCCGAGGTTGTCTGGACCCGTCTGATGGGCATGCTCCTCGGCTCCACGGTCTACGTCTTCTCGATCATTCTGGCTGTGTTCCTGATCGGGATCGCCCTCGGCAGCGGGGCTGGCGCGGCTCTCTCACGCAGCGTGCAGCCGCGAGCCGCTCTGGGCTGGTGCCAGGTGCTTCTCGCGATCGGCATCGCCTGGACCGCATACATGATCGCCGACTCGCTGCCCTACTGGCGGGTGAACCCGATGCTCACCGGCGGCCCCTGGCAGACTTTCCAGCTGGACATGGCGCGCTGCTTGTGGGCCATCCTGCCTCCTACAATCTTCTGGGGCGCGAGCTTCCCTCTGGCGCTCGCCGCGGCGGCCTTGCCCGGTCAAGATTCCGGAAAGCTGGTCGGCGGCATCTATGCGGCCAATACGCTGGGAGCCATCGTGGGCGCGCTGGGTGTCAGCCTCGTGCTGGTTCCCTGGATCGGCACGCAGGACTCCCAGCGGGTCATCCTGGTGATGACGGCGGTGAGTGCGGCCATCGTGCTGGGCGCCTATGCCTGGGAACACTCCTCGCCGTCGATCGCCGGTCTCCTTACCCTGTCTCTGATATTTGCCGGATACCTCGCCGTTCAAGTGGACGCGATTCCAGGCGAGCTCATCGCCTTCGGCCGAGGCGTCGCCGTCTCTGGCGGGTCCAATGTTTTGTACACCGTCGAAGGACGCAACTCCTCCGTCGCCATCACCCAACTCAAAGACGGAGAGATCGAAATCGACGTCAACGGCCACGTTGAAGCCACCACCAAGATTCTCGACATGAAGCTCCAGCGCATGGTCGGGCACCTGCCGGCTCTGCTGCACCCCAATCCGAAGACGATTCTAGGCATCGGTTTCGGCGCCGGTGTCTCGGCCGGCACATTCACCCGTTACCCCGGCATCGAACACATCACCGTCTGCGAAATCGAACCTGTGATCCCGCCCACCTCGACGCGCTTCTTCGCCCAGCAGGATTACGACGTGTATCATAACCCCAAAACGCACATCGTCTACGACGATGCCCGCCACTACATCCTGACCACCGAGAACAAGTACGACATCATCGCCTCCGATCCTCTGGATGTGTTCGTCAAGGGCACCGCCGCCATCTATTCGAAAGAGTACTTCGAGATGGTCAAGGCGCATCTGAATCCGGGCGGACTCTTCAGCTTGTACGTGCCTCTCTATGAGACCGACGAGCCCACCATCAAGAGCGAGATCGCCACCTTCTTCGCGGCCTTCCCTTACGGAACCCTCTGGGCCAACACCCACAACGGACTGGGCTACGACATGGTCTTTCTGGGTCAGGCGAAGCCGCTCAAGATCAACCTCGACGAAGTGCAGGCACGTCTGGCGCGTCCCGACTATGCTCCCGTGGTGGAGTCGCTGCACGACGTCGGCATCGATTCCGCGATTGATCTTTTCTCCACCTACGCCGGCGGCAAGCCCGACCTCGGACCCTGGATCGAAGGCGCCGAGCTGAACAACGACGCCGATTTACGTCTGCAATACCTGGGCGGCTGGGGCCTCAACTCCCAACTGGAGGATTACCTGTACCGTCAGATTATGAAATATAGGCGCGTTCCTCGCGACCTGTTCACCGGCTCCCCGGCGGCGCTTCAGGCCATGGAACTGGCCTTGGATGCGGCCCCCGCCGCGCAACGGTAGCATATCCGTGATGCGCACCCGCACACCGGCGAATCGAACACGTCCGAATGCGACGCTGCCCAGGCACAACCCGCGCATATAGGACGCCAGCAGAAAACAGAATCGATGAGGCGCGAGAGGGCTTCAACCTTCCTTTCACCTTCCGATCGCGTGCAGCCGAGCGAGCATTTGGTTCACCTGGGCTGAGTCAGGATCGAGCCGCTGCGCGGCTTCGAGGTGAGCGACCGCGTCCGGCATCCGTCCAGGGACAGTGGAGAGCAAGAGGGCAAGATCGTAATGCGCTTCGGTGATGTCCGGATTGAGACCGAGGACGGTCTCGAACTCGCTGATAGCTGCTTCGCGTTGGTCCGGCAGCCGGGCGAGCGTTATTGCCAGCCTGAGGTGCGCGGTGGTGTCGTTGGGCCAGGCGCGCAGCAGCGTTTGATACTCGGCGATGGCGTCGGGGAGGCGCCCGGGCTGCTGGCCCAGCGCATTGGCGATGTTGAGGCGGGCCTCGCGATAACCGGGATCGAGGCGCAGGGCGGTTTGAAATTCGGCGACGCCTTCGTCGGCTCGCTCGGGCGACCGAACCAGCAATATGCCGAGCAAGTTGTGAGCCTGGGCCGCGGACGGATCGATGGCGATCGCGGTGCGAGCCTGAGCCTCGGCTTCGCCCGCTCGCGAAGGAATGCGCGCCAGCGCAAGCGCCAGATTGTTCCGCGCCGAGAACAGTCGTGGATCGAGACGAATCGCGGTTTCAAACTCCACGATGGCATCCGGCAAGCGCTGCGGATCGTGCGATAGGGTCACGCCATAGTTGTTGTGCCCCATGGCGAAAGAGGGATCGAGGCGGAGCGCGGTTTGGTATTCGGTCAAAGCCTCGGCACGGCCGCCGGGCATGGGTTCGAGCATAGCTGCCAGCTCGGCGTGCCCTGGAGCATGTTCCGGCCTGTAGCGAAGCTCGGTCCGGAATTCGGAGATGGCCTCGGCCCGGCGCGCGGGGTCGTTCTCCAAAAGCACGCCCAGTTCGTAGTGGGGCATCCAAGCCGAGGGCGTTCGCTCAATGGTGGTGCGCCAAAGAGTCTCGATATCGGTATACCCGTGGCTTTGGCGCCAGGTGAGCAGGCCGAGCACCGCAACGAGAAAGCAGGCGGCAACGGTCGGCGCCCTGCCCGGCAACCTCCGCGCGGGCGGCACAGGGCCGGAGCGGCGCTCCCTGGAGTCCGTTACTTTCGGCTGTCCGGCCGCGACAGGCTCCGTTGTGCCGCCTAGGTGGGTGAGCAGCGCGCACAGCGGCACAATCACGGCGATCGAGGCAAGGTAGCTGAAGTGATCCGCGACCCAGGAGTAGCGGAAGGGGTACACATTGAAGAAGCCGAGAGCCGGGAACAGCGTGCCAACGAACAGGAGCGCGGCTGCGAGTGGCCCGCGGCGTGTCCGCGCCAAAATCGTCAGCCCGGCGAGCGCCAGGATCGTACCAGCCGGGAAAAGGTATTGAAGCGGATCGCGTGAATCGACGGTGAAGCGAGGATAGAAAAACGAAAGATTCACGGGCCAGACGATATGTAGAAGATAGAGCCATGGGACGCGGCCCGCCAGCAGGAATCGATCGGTAAGCGTGAGCGCGAAGTCCGCTCCTTCGGCGTGAATGATGTGGCGCTCGACCCAGGCCGTGAACAGGCCCGACGCAGCGCCAAACGCGAGCCACGGCACCAGCGGGAAAACGTCACGTTTGGCGTCGAGCTTACTGCGCTTCCACCACAACACGACCAGCAGAGCCGCCGGTAGCGTGGCAGTCACGCTCTTGCTCAACAGTGCGCATACGAACAGCGCCAACGCCGCGAAGTACCTTGACCTGCGGCGGGTGCGGTCGAAATCAAGGTACAGCAGGGCCGCTCCAAGACAGAAGACACCGGAAAGCGTGCTCTTTTGTTCGCTGATCCACGCCACGGCTTCGACGCAAACCGGATGCAGCGCGAACACGGCGCCCGCGAGCCAAGCGCTTGCAATTTCGAGGCGGCGAACAATCAGCACCAGCAACCATGCGCAGATCGAGTGGAGCAAGACGTTGAGGACGTGGTAGGGGGTGGTGGAATCGCCCCACAGCAGGTGCTCCAGCCAGAAGGCGCTGTGCAACAGCGGGTAGTATTGCTGCGTCGCCCCGAGATCGAACCAGATCCGGTGCAGGCCGTGTAGCGACTGAAGTTCGGGCGCGATGATATGAGCTTCATCATCCCACAGCAGCGTGCCGTTAAGGGCCGGGAAATACGCGATGAAGGCCAGGGTCAGGATTACCGCGAACGCTGCGGCGTCGATCCACGTCTGTCCACTTCCGCCGCTTCGCTGTGGCGCCGCTGAGGCAGGGCCCGGCTGCGAAACACTTGGTCGCAGTCGAGCAGGGCTTTTCGTGGCGCTGCGCGGCATCACAGTCGAGTATACCGTCCGTACGTCAGTCACAAAAACCAACCGCCGCTGGAACTCCCTAAGGAGCGCCGGCGGCGGCTAGGTTCAAATCTATGCTTGAACTGCAGTCGATGTTTAGAACGTCAACCGGGCCACCATCTGCCCCTGGCGCTGCAACTGTCCCGCACCGTTATACGTGTTCACGAAGCCGTAGCCGCCCGAAAGCGCGCCGATCTGCGTCTGACCCGGCAGGAACGGGTCCAGATTCAGCGTGGTAGAAGAAGGATTGGTGGACGACGGAGCCGACAGGCGGAACCGGTTGAACAGGTTGCTGGTGAACTCTAGGCGGACTTGCAGTTGGACCTTTCGTTCCTTGGAAAGCGGGAAGATACGGCCAATGCTGGCAGACTCGGAGGGCTGGCGTTGCCAGCGGTAGTTGTTCAAGAAAGGCGGCGCGGTGCCGTACTGGCCCGCTGGGGCATCCACAAAAGCCTTTGGATTCAGAACCAGTTGCGTTTCTGGATTAAAACAGCCGCAGTTCGGCGTGATGCCCGGCATGAACAGCGGCTGGCCGGCAACCAGATTTTGGGCCGTGGACGCTCCGCCCCAAATAGCCGGGTTGTTAAAGGGGACCGCGCCGACCTGCAACTCGTTCAACAAGTTGTTATTTGATCTAGCAAGCTCAATCAAGGCGCCGCTCTGGTAAGTGGCCAGCCCAGCCAGCGTCCAGTCCTTCGTAACCCAGGAGAGCCCCTTGGCCGCGGAGCTATCGCCCCGGAGCTTGGGCGTCTGGTAGGTGAACGAGATGATGCTTATCAGCGGACGGACGTATTGGTTAAGCTGTTTGTTCTGCGCGTAATTGTAGATGTCATTGATAACCGGAGAAGTTTGACCTACGTAGGAGGTGTCGCCCTCCGCTCCTTCGGCCAATCCCTTCTGCCACGTGAAGGCGTAGTTGGCGGTCAATCCATGCGAAAAGCGCTTAGTGACCTTCGCCTGGAGCGAATCGTACCAAGTCATGCCGTTCGGGGGGCCGAGGAACCCAGGAACGCCGGTCCACTGCGGATAGGGGCGTAGCGCTTGACCAAGCCCCTGGGTGGCGGGGAAGCCTGGATACACCGAAGGTACCGTCGGCAATCCACCCGGTGTCATCACGACCTTGAGGTTCGGGAAGCGTTGCGCAATCGTGGCGTTTTCGACGCCGTTCGCCGAGGCGATGGGAGTGTTGAGCAACGCCAGGTCGCTGGCGCTGGCAGGATTCAACCCAAAGGATGAAAGCTGCGAAAGCTGCAGACCATCCATATTGGGGGTGTCATTCAGCGGAGCGGTCCACCACACGCCGCGATTACCCACGTAGGCGGCCTCCACCACCAAGCCGCGGATCACTTCGCGTTGGAGGCCGAGGCTCCACTGGATCTGGCGCGGAAGACGTCCGGCGTGGCGGTCGATCGAGATAAACGGCGACTCCGGCGGGGAGTAGCCGGGAGCCGTTTGGAACGGATAGAGCGGGCTGAAATTCGGAAATTTAAGCGGTGCGATCCCGAACGGATTGCCGGCCGCCTGCGGGTCGCCGTACCTAAGCTGACTGGCCGCGACACCCGCGAGAGGCTGATCCTGGAAAGTGTAGAAGTCCGCAATGCTATACGACAAATACGAGTTGTTTGGCGACGTGCCGTAGGTGATGCCCGCGCCCAGGCGAAGCACGGTCTTCTTGTCTATTGAATAGGCGATTCCCAGGCGTGGACCGAGCGCGAAGGGGTAATTGCTGTTCATGGGACCCGGGTAGTTCCCGCTGCCGCCATAGATCACGGTGCCGAGCCGGCCGCCGATGGCTGGGTTTGGCAAATCAAACGCCGCGTTCTGCATACGGCCATGCTCCTCGGCGAGCAGCGTCGCGTAGTCGTAGCGCAGTCCGTAATCGAGGGTCAGCTTGCGGGTGACCTTCCAGGAGTCCTGCGCGTACAGACCGAAGGCGTGGTTGCCCAGCCGCATGTCATCCAGCCCCTGGGTTACGACGCTATTCGCGTTTCCCGTCAGAAAGCTCGCATAGGCGTATCCGGTCGTGCCATTGGCGAACGTCAAACCCGTTGCGTACGGGTCGGCTGTTTCATTCGCGGAAAAAGCAATCTGTCCAAAGGCGCGGTCGCCCACTACAATCGGCAAGCCTTCAAAAATCAACTCGCCGCCGAACTTGTAGGTGTGATTTCCCTTTACCCAGGTGAAGCTATTGACGGCGGTGGGCTTGGTGTCCCTCCCGGGAAGGGCGAAGCCTGCCGCGCCCATTCCGATGGTGCTCCCTCCATATGCGCCGGAGCCAGGCGTGATGGTCGGGAAATAGTTGCTCGCGGGGAAGACGGCGTTTCCGAACAGCTGGCTCTGATTGTAGGTATACGCAGGTGTGTTCCACTGCGAGGTCTGGATCAGCCCTACGCCCACGTGCATCAGCAGCGTGGGAGTGATGGTCTGATCGTAATTGACACGACTGGTCTGCGACAACTGTTGGGTAGGCGTGGCGCCGCTGAAAACCTGCGTGTAGCCGTTGTTCCCCGGCGAATAGACGTGGTTGGCGGAGTAGAACGCGGCCAGCTTCTTCGTCGGGCTCAAATTATGATCCAGCTTCAACGTCGGGACTTCGTTGTGAGTGTAGTTGAAGTAGGAGGGAACCAGGTAGTTGTTGGTCAGAGCGCCAGGGGCCCCGGCATTGGGCTGCGGTAGGAAAGCCTGGATCTTAAGGGCGGTAGGATCCAGCTCGGTCGCCGGAATGACCTGATTCGGGAACGGCGTCCGCACCACCTGTCCGTTGACTTGCCGCGTTGAATTCGGATCGAAAATCTCGCTGGCAAAGAGAGTCTGGCCGAGCGCATCTACGTTGCCTGTGCCGATGAGCGCGGGACCGACAGCCGTGCCGAAGTTGCCCGCCTGGTAGGCGGTGGTGGGAACCGTGGCAGTAACGTTGGTGGTCAGCGTTTTGGTAACGTACTCCTCATAGCTGAAGAAGAAGAAGGTTTTGTTGGTCCCGTTATACAGCTTGCCCAGCCGCACCGGACCACCGATCGTCCCGCCGAAATCGTTGCGGCGGAGCGAAGGACGCACATGCTGGCCGTCCTTCAGGGAGTTGCTGGTGCCGGCGTTGGTGTTGGCTTCGCCGGAATTGAATGCATCGTTGGCCAAGTAGTCGAACGCGCCGCCATGGAATTGGTTGGTGCCCGACTTCATGGTCATGTTGACGTAACCGCCGCCCGCCTGGCCGTATTCAGCGGCGAAGTTGGAGGTCTCAACCACGATTTCCTGAATGGCGTCAACGCCGGTCTGGTCTACGGAGTTTGCCACGCGCCAGAGACCGTTGGTAGCATCCTGACCCTCAATACGAATACTTTGCGAGCTGTTGGGCATTCCGTTGATCACCAGAGTCAAGTCGCCACTGTACGACGCGCCCGGCAATAGTTGCAGCGCAGCAAGAGGGTTCCGGACGCCGCCGGAGCCGAATACGTTGGTGCCGATCGTTAGAATCGGGAGACTGTCGAGGGTGTCCGTGGTGACGTTATGGCTCAATTCGCCGCTCTCGGTTTTGAGGTCCGGAGCTTCCGCCGTGACGGTGACCAACTCAGAGTTTGCGCCGACCTGCAACGTGAAGTCTACGCGGAACGTGGTCGCTGCGACTACCTCCACGCCGGGCCGGGCTTCTTTCTTGAATCCCGGCGCCGAGACGGTAACCTCGTAGGTGCCGGCCGGCAACTCAGCAATCGTGTAATTGCCGGTGGCGGACGTCGACGCTTTGTAGACGAAACCGGTGTTGGTGTTCTTGGCTTCGACCGGTGCGCCCGCGACAACAGCCTTGGCTGGATCGGAAACCGTTCCGGTGAGCGTACCGGCGCTTTGGGCCATCACGAATCCGGCGCAAAGCAGCGCGGCGCACGAAATCGACAAGGATCGCATGAAACTCCCCCCTTTAAGTTAGGTGGCAGGCTAACGCCCCCACCTAGGACAACCTGTGCGAAAACTGCATGCAAGTATATCCCGGGTCTTCAACCCCGTCAATATAAAAATACAAAATCAAAAATGGAAACCGATGGAATCAAAACTATGGAAACAAGAAGGGCAGGGGCGGTAAGCGGCGGGCGAAGCGGTCGTCTCGGATTAGGCCCCCGGTTATGTTAAGTAGAAAAATTGCGGCCACACTGCAAAGCGCCGTGGGTCTAGCCCGGATTTCCGATCTTTACCAGCCGTGAGGTGCCGAGTACTGTTACGGCCGCTCCAGGCTAATGTTCAACTTCGAGGCGTCCGGGTTTCCGAGATTATCGAGCTGAACCTGGATTTTTTCAATATCCGGTGTCGTGGGATCCAACTTCATGTAATTCGCGATGTGTTCCTTGGCGCCGCTCATGTCGCCTTTCGCCAGGGCAATCATCCCAAGCACGTACTCGGCTCGCGGCAGCTTGTGCGCCGGATCGAAGCTCTGAGCTGTTTTCAAACTCTCCTCGGCTCCGGCCACGTTCTTCAATTCAAACCGGGTTATCCCCTGCTGAAAATAGATCTCCGCATAAAAACGGGTTTCGATCTTCAGCAGTGCGTCTTCGTTCTTGGTAGCCGCATCCCAGTCCCCCAGCTTATTGGAAATTCGCGCGAGCCTCAAGTACGGCGCGGGCTGCTTAGGATTGGCCTCGATTGCGTGCTGTAGAGCGTCCCGCGCGTCCATGAGCATCCCGTGCAACTCATAGAGCGCCCCGAGAATATTCCAGCCGTCCGCGAATTTGGGAACGGCCTTCACGGCAAGCTGAAGTTGTTTGATGCCCTCATCCGTATCGTTCTTGTCCAGAGCCTTAATCGCCGCCTTATAGGGGGTCCGTGCCTTGCCCGGCGCATCCTCTTCGGCGACCAGCACGATGCTGTTGGCCCCTCCGTTATCGCGCGGCGAGAGCGTCAGATCCGCCACCTTCAACACCTTATTCTGTTGGAACTCGCCGAGATTCAGATTGGAAATGTCGACTTGCGAGGAGCTGAATCCGGGCAGCGTCGCCCGCAGGAAGCACACCCGGGTGTTCGTGGGATCGAGATCCATACGCCAGGTATAGTGGCCCTTCTTATCGGTGAGGGGGCCGGGCGCCGATGCCTGAATGTCGCTGCACACCCGTTCGATTCCCACGGTCTTGGGCGGAGGGGATCCGTCCGGCATGACCACATTCCCTTCCACGATGAGCGTGTAATAATCGGCCGTCGCGACTTGGACAAACGCAAGCAGTCCAACCACCAGTAAGGCGTAAACGAACGTGCGTTTCATATCCACAACACCTCCACGTACTCTCACGTTGAGTACGGCGTTACCTACTGGAATGTTACTATACATCTTTAGCCTCCTCCCCGTCGCAGCGATGGCAATTCACACGAGGGCCTCATGGCGGGTGTTTCCAGCCGGCAGGCTTTGCCGGCTCCCTTTCACGAATACGAGCTAGACGCCGCGCACGACGAGATGGTCGCGCCGGACGGCTCCGTGCGTCCGCATTATGAGCGCTTGTACCGTGGCATCCTCAACCTGGAGCCGGGCGAGCTGCGGCGGCGCCAGCAGATCGCGGATCTCTCTTTCCTGCACCAGGGTATCACCTTCACGGTGTACGGCCGCGAAGAAGGCACCGAGCGAATTTTCCCCAACGATCCTCTTCCGCGCATCCTGACGCAGCAGGAATGGTCGCGCATCGAGCGCGGCCTGGCCCAGCGCATCACCGCGCTTAACCTCTTCTTGAAGGACATCTATCACGAAGGACGGATCTTGAACGACGGCGTCGTGCCCCGTGACATGATTTATAGCTGTAAGCATTTCCGGCGGCAGATGCGGGCGTTTTCGGTGCGCAAGGACGCTTACATTTCGGTGGCGGGGACGGACCTGATCCGCATGCCCTCGGGCGAATTTGTGGTGCTGGAAGACAACGTCCGCGTACCCAGCGGAGTCAGCTATATGCTGGTAAGCCGGGAGGTGACCAAGCGCATCTTCCCGCGTACCTTCCGCGAGTGCGGCGTCGCCTCGATCGAACACTATCCGCAGGCGCTGCTGGCGCATCTCCGCGCGCTGGCGCCGCAGGGATGCAGTGAGCCGGCGATCGCCTTGCTGACGCCGGGGGTCTTCAATTCGGCGTATTTCGAGCACGCATTTCTGGCGCGGCAGATGGGCATCGAGCTGGTGGAAGGCCGCGACCTGGTGACGCACGATAACTTCGTGTACATGCGTACAACCGCCGGGCTGCGACGCGTGGACGTGATCTACCGCCGGATCGACGACGATTTCGTCGATCCGCTGGTGTTCCGTCACGATTCCTCGCTGGGGGTGCCAGGCTTGTTCAACGCCTATCGCGCGGGCAACGTCAGCTTGGCGAACGCCCTCGGCACCGGCGTCGCCGACGACAAGGCGATCTACGCCTACGTGCCCTCCATCATCCGCTATTACCTGAACGAAGATCCGGTGCTGAACAACGTCGAAACCTACCAGATGTCGGTCGCCAATGAGCGGCGTATGGTGCTGGACAATCTGGAGCGCTACGTGGTGAAAGCCGTTGGCGAATCGGGCGGCTACGGGATGCTGATCGGGCCGCACTCCACCGCTGCGGAGCGCGAGGATTTCCGCCACCGCATCGAAGCCGATCCGCGCAATTATATCGCCCAGCCGACGATTCTGCTGTCGCGCGCACCCTGCCTGATCGACGGTACCGTGCAGCCCCGCCATGTGGATCTGCGCCCCTACATTCTATATGGCGAGAGGATCACCATCGTGCCGGGAGGATTGACGCGCGTGGCCTTGCGGAAAGGGTCGCTGGTGGTGAATTCGTCGCAAGGAGGCGGCAGCAAGGACACCTGGGTGCTGCAACATTAGATATGCTTTCCCGCGTCGCCGACAGCTTGTATTGGATGAGCCGGTACCTGGAACGGGCCGAGCACACCGCCCGCGTCATCAACATCCAGTTGAACCTGATGCTGGAGCGTGGCGTGGGTTCCGACGACGCCTACTGGGCGCACGTGCTGCGTACGCTGGGCATCGAGCTCAGCGCCACCGAAGCGGCCGAGGCGCAGATGTTGGCCGTGTCGCTGGTGCGCGACACCCGGCACAAGGCCTCGATTGTATCCTCCATCGTCGGCGCGCGGGAGAACGCTCGTCAGGTGCGCGAGCAGATCAGCTCGGAGATGTGGGAGCAGTTGAATCGCCTGTTTCATACGGTGCGCGAGAGGGGCGACGGATCGACCTGGGACGCCCGCGAATTTCTGCAATCGGTGAAGGAAGGCTCGCACCTGTTTCAGGGCATCACCGACTCCACCATGACCCACGGCGAGGGATGGCAGTTCATCCAGGCGGGCCGCTTCCTGGAGCGAACCGTTGCCGTATCGTCGCTGGTGGGCGAACATTTCCGCGAGCTGCCGCAGGCTCGCGACGAGTCCGATCCGGTGCACCTGGAATGGATCGGATTGCTGCGCTCCTGCACCGCCTTCGAGGCGTATTGCAAAGCCTACACCGCGGACCTGCAACCCGACCGCATTGCCGAGTTTCTGGTGTTGCACCCCAGCTTTCCGCATTCCATCCGCTTTTCGGCGGGCGCGCTGGAAAAGGCGGTGAAGGAGATCGGCAGGGAGGTGGCCCACAAGAGATCCTCGCGCGTGGAGCGCATCGCCGGCAGGCTGCACGCGACCCTGAGCTTCGGCCAAATTGACGAAATCATGCACGGCGGCCTGGACACGTATCTCGAGACCGTGCTGCGCCAGACCGGACAGGTCCACAGCGCGCTCTATCAAACTTATATTGCGTATCCCATCGAGGCGGCGCTTGAGGCTTAAGTGTAAGTGGGGCAGGCCGCGACCTGCCATTTTTGAGGCATAAATGTTCTACACCATCCGCCACCTGACCCGTTTTCGCTACGAATCCCCCGTCAGCGAGAGCCTCATGGAAGTCCGCATGCACCCGCGCACGGAGGGCAACCAGCGCTGCCTGTCCTTTCAGCTTTCGGTGGACCCGCGCGCCCGCGTGAACGTGTACCGCGACTACCTCGGCAACAGCGTGCATCACTTTGATGTTCCAGGGAAGCATAAAGAGCTCGCGATTCTGGCGGAGTCGCTGGTCGAGATGGAGACCCCGGCGGAGCTGCCGGAGGGCCTGGGACCGGGCGCCTGGGAGGAATTGGACGGCGTGGTCGCGGCCGGCGATTACTGGGAGATGCTGAATCCCAGCTCCTTTGCTTGTCCCAGCAGCGCTCTGGAGGATCTGGGCACGGAACTGCAGGTACAACGCCGCGGCGATCCCCTGACCTTCCTGCTGGAGCTCAACGCCGCGATCTACGATTGGTTCGATTACGTGCCCAAATCGACGCAGGTGGATTCCCCCATCGAGCACGCGATCGAGGCTCGCAAGGGCGTGTGCCAGGATTTCGCGCACATCATGATCGCGCTGGCTCGGCATGTCCGGATTCCCTGCCGATACGTCAGCGGCTACGTCCACCCGCGCGAGGAAAAGGTGCGCGAGCGAACTTCCGACGGAGCCACCCACGCCTGGATGGAAGCGCTGCTGCCTAGGCTCGGCTGGGTGGGATTCGATCCCACCAGCAACCTGGTGGCGGGCGCGCGGCACATCCGCACCGCCATCGGACGCGACTACGCCGACGTGCCTCCGACCAAGGGCATCTTCAAGGGCGACGCCGCCAGTGAGCTGGCGGTCTCGGTGCGCGTGGCGCCGTCGGACGCGCCGCCTCCGCCCGATGCCGATCTACGCGCGCCCGTCGACTGGGTCGCGGCCGCCACTCCGTCGGATCCGCCTCTCGAAGAAATCAGCGCGCAACAGCAGCAACAACAGCAGCAATAGTCCGGTCAGACGTCGCGACGATATCCGGCTGGATATAATACTTGGCACATGCGGATGCCGCGGCGGCTCGGATGTCTCGCCACGCTCTTCGGGCTCCTCCTTTTCGTTGCCCTGGCCTATGGAGCGATCGCCGTGTTCTACCCTTGGTCCTTGCATATCGGTGGTCGTTCGACCCCTCTGATGTACTGGTCGGGGTCCGGCAAGTTGCTGACCACGGGTGGAACGTATCCTCTCTACGTATCGTTATTTCCGTCCTCTGAGTTTTCCCAGCTTAGCCTGGATGGCCTGCGTCCCAGTGGCGGCGTGCAGGGATCGGGCTCTCTGTGTACGTCGCGGGGCGTGATACACCGGCTGAATCTGAACGGCACGATTTATGGAGGCTGGTGGAGCACCGACATCCGCCTGATGAAGTTCAACATGATCGAACGGAAAATCTTCGATCCAGCCCATGCGCAGGGTTTTACTCTTTACGGCCGGTGGCGCGGGCCGGAACTCGTCATGGACGATCGCGGAGAATTCGGAAGCGCGTTCGGGCTGAAAATCGAACACACTTCGGCGACCTTGGACTGGGGGCCTTACTCGGATTTCGAGGCAGCATGCATGAACGCCCCGGCCCATTGACGTGCGCCCGTCGGCTGGATCGCTGCCGCGACTCCTTCGGACCCGCCGCTCGAAGAAGTCAGCGCCCAACAGCAACAACAACAGCAATAGCCCGCCGGGACAGCCGTTCGCAGCCCTGCTAACAGTCAATTCCTCGCGCCGAAGTCCCTCCCACCCCCCGGGAGGTTCTCCGGCAGCCAAACACCTGCAAAAGTAGTGGCATTGTAAGTCTGGCCGAATCCGGCTGTCGCGAGCAGGACTAATGAAACCAAGCGCATGGCCGTCCTGGGGTGGAACTTGCCGGGCAACCCAGCCCAGGTCGTAAATCGAAAATGCATCATATCGCCTCGGGTTGTCGTGTCGTGTGGATGAAATTCTTGTACTGTTAAACCCAATCGCGATCTATAGCGAATTAACGTCATATCTACTCTGCAAAGTCGCCGATTTAGTGCCCGTGGCCTCCCTGTCCCTCGCCTTCTTTCGATAAAAGAGCATTCTTCATCACATAGTCGGCAACCGAAATTCCAAGCGATGTTCCGTCGATGGTTGCGGTTCGAAAGTGGATGCCTCCGAATACGCGCGCATTCGCTACGTCAGCGAGAGCTTCTGAGAAGTTGTGATATTGCCGCGTGACGCCGGGCATTGCGAGAGAAACTACTCCAATTGATGTTGCCTCCCCAAAAGTCTCCGCCAGGATGTGCGCGGCCGCGCCGCTCGCGCACGAGTGGGCCGAGGGGTACTCCGGGAAAGGAGGCGTCACAATCAACGGAGTCCATGTGGGGTTCGCGGCGGTAGCGTCGTTTCCGTCCGTGTCGGCCAACTGAATCGCAGTGATTGGCCGCCACGAACTATATGTATACTTCGAGTCCCAGCACCCGATCATGGCGTCAGCCATTCCTAAATTAACCAGAGCCAGCAACCGGGCCGTGTCAGAAATCGAATACTGGTGTTGTTCGGCTAAGGCAAGCGCCGTCTGATCCCAGTAGTCGGGCGGATTGCCAGCCTGCCAGAAGTTCGCAGAGAGCGTCTGGTCCGCGGTGCGTCCGGAGTTCGCGGCGCTTCCCATGCTTTCAGATTCATTGAAGTCTGCCGTGTATTGATCGCTGGTGAGGGCTGGCGGACCTGCAAGGCGGAACTGTGAAGGCGACCGCATCACCCACGGGGTCGTGGTAGCCAACTGCGGATCGAGGCCAGGCGCCATGGCTGGCGGAGTGGGCCGCCACTGCCCGGGATTCGTTCCGCCCAGGTATGGTGGGACGGTATTGGAGAATCCGTCCTGGCTTTTCCACGCCCATATCTGATTCGCGACGCTCTGACCCCACGCCAGCCCCTGTTGAACAGCGAGGTTGTTGTCGGTAATTTGCGCCAGGGAAGCCGTCCGCTGCTGATCGAATGTGGCTTGCTGTGCTGGATAAAGGTCCACCAGCGTGACGTACGCCGCCTCCACTGCTGCGGCTTGTACGGATGCTCCCTCGGGCGCTGCCGGTCGAACGAAGATAGGCGAGTAATGTCTCTCGATCCCGTTTACGGCGTCGAATACAGCCGCCTGCACAATGGCTGCTACACGAGTAGTGATCGGGGCTGGAGTTACCGGCGCCGTCTCCGTTGCTTGGATCAGGGCCAGGTTCCAATCCTTGATTGCATCTGCCAGGGCAACGCTGCTTGCGAGCATCAGCCCAAGCGAAATAGAGAGTATCGGTTTCATCTTTTGTCTTCTCCTCCACGGCCATTAAGAAATTGAGATTCGAACGCTCCCGCAACTCGTCGGGCGGGTCCAGGATTCTCGTTCAGGTCCCCGATCCGTTACGCCGACGTCAGCGCACATGTCGGAAACTATCGCCGATTCCGGCCTGCCTCGCAATGCTCGGCGCCGGAAATCTTGATGACACGGCATCCCATTGACACGACTGGCGTTGTGTTGGATGGTGATATACTGTTGAACGCTGGAAGTCGGCCCGATGATGACGGGAGGGCTTGCGAAGAGGCCGCGGATGCTGCGCTTCGGCTCATTCGAATTCGATCCGAAGACGGGTGAATTGCGCAAACACGGGTTGCGGATCAAGCTGAGTGGCCAGCCGGTCGCAGTGCTGGCGATGTTGCTTGAGCATGCCGGCGAGGTGGTCACGCGGGAGGAACTGCAGAAGCGGCTTTGGCCGGCCGACACCCACGTCGACTTCGAGCACAGCCTGAACGCCGCGATCAAGCGGCTTCGGGCGGCTCTGGGAGACTCGGCCGCCGCACCGCGCTTCGTTGAGACGCTCGCTCGCCAGGGTTACCGCTTCATCGCTCCCCTAAGCCATCCAGTAGAAACGCAACCAGGCGCGACCCAACAAGCGAGCGACGCCCCTCAGCCCGCCGTCCAGAACTCCGCCGACAAAGCTCCGGCAGGACGGCAGAGCTGGGTTGTGGTGACGGCGGCAGCTGGATTTGTCTTCTTGATCGCGATCGGACTGGCCATGATCGGGTTTAACGTAGGCGGCCTACGCGACTCAATCCGGGGCCGCACCGGCGCCAGTCCGATCCGGTCTTTAGCGGTCCTGCCGCTGGCCAATCTTTCCGGCAACCCCGACCAAGACAACTTCGCGGACGGGATGACCGACGCACTCGCGTATTCCCTGGAGGGCATCAACGGTCTCCGGGTTATTTCCCGAACCTCGTCCATGCATTACCGGGGCAGCACCAAGATGCTTCCGGAGATTGCGCGCGAGCTGAATGTCGATGCTGTCATTGAGGGCTCAGTATTGCGCTTCGGCGACCGTATCCGTATTACGGTCCAATTGGTTCAGGCCTCCACGGATCGGCGCCTGTGGGGCAACAGTTACGAGGGGGATCTGCGGGAACTGTTCGCGCTCCAGAGTGAAGTCGCCGGGAGCATCGCCGCCGAGATCCATATCGCGCTGACGCCGCCGGACCGCGCACGGCTCGCCCGAGTCGGTGCGTCCAATCCGGACTCCTATTTCGCGTACTCCAAGGGAAGGTTCTTGTGGAATAAGAGAACGGAGGAGGATCTGAGGAGAGCCATCGAGCAGTTCCAGCAGGCGATTGAAAAAGATCCCAACTCCGCGCTGAACTACGATGGCCTGGCGGATTGCTGGGCGGCGCTGGGGTGGTACGGTTACCTTTCGCCGGCGGAGACTTTTCCGCAAGCCAAGGCTGCGGTGACCAAGGCCCTTCGCCTGGACGACTCGCTCGCTGAGGTGCACACCTCCCTTGCGTTCGTCAGCCTGTACTGGGATCGCGACTGGACCAGGGCTGACGCCGAATTCCGGCGCGCCATCGAACTGAATCCGAATTACGCGAACGCTCACCACTGGTACGGCGAGTTTCTGTCGCTGGCCGGCCGGCATGAGCAGGCAATCGCGGAATCGCTGCGCGCGCGGGCGCTGGACCCGCTGTCGAACATCATCAACACCTGGGTAGGATCACGGTACTTCTTCGCGCGGCGATACGACAAAGCGATCGAACAGTATCGCGATGCGGAAGAGATGGACCCTAATTTCGTTCCGGCGCACCTGGTTCTCGGACAAGCCTACGAGCAGAAGGGGATGCTAAAGGAAGCCGGCGCGGAGCTCGAGACAGCCGTGAATTTATCGGGCGGAAGTCCGGTGTACGTAGCGTCTCTAGCCCACGCTCGCGGCCTTGCGGGCCGGCGAACCGAGGCCATGAAGTTGATCGGGGACCTGAAGGAAATGTCGGAGCGTAGATTCGTGTCCGCCTATGACCTTGCCCTCGCTCACCTGGGAGTAGGCGAAAAGGATCAAGCCCTGGCGCTGCTCGGCGAAGCGGTAGAGGAGCGGACGCCTCGCGTCGCGTTCCTGGGAATCGAGCCTCGGTTTGATCCGCTGCGTGCGGATATGCGGTTCAAGAAGTTGATGAGCCGGGTGGGCCTGTTACCATGAGCACGAGGACCCACCCGCTGAACCTTCGCTAAACGCGAGTTCTCCCTAATCGAGCGGAATGCGGCTCTTGTTCTCCGCGAGCCACGCGTCAAACGTCTGGAGAGAAGGGTTCAACTTGCGGACGGTATC
>Ga0209415_10004789_pt1 | contig 24683 bp, 23 predicted proteins | sample PeaSoiSIISIP2007_FD_187696 | JGI IMG/M metagenome (GOLD analysis project Ga0209415, IMG submission 187696) | Peat soil microbial communities from Weissenstadt, Germany - SII-SIP-2007 (SPAdes) (version 2) | ecosystem: Environmental > Terrestrial > Soil > Wetlands > Peat | place: Germany... | reverse complement strand
CCGGCGGGGCGTCAGATTCGCCCGCCAACAAGACGCACCGTCCGATCACAGCGCGCGGCCAATTCGCTGTCGTGGGTGACGATCACGATGGCAGTTCCAACTTGGCGCGCCAGGCCCAGCAACTGATCAAAAACCCCATGCGCTGTTTCCCGGTCCAAGTTGCCCGTGGGTTCGTCCGCCAAAATGCACGCCGGACGCGTGACGATGGCCCGTGCGATCGCGGTCCGCTGGCGCTCGCCGCCGGAGAGCTCCGCCGGAAAATGCGTCAAGCGCTGACCCAAGCCGACCGCAGCGAGCGCCTCGGCGGCACGCGCACGCCGCAGATCGGGCGCTTCGCGGCGGATCGCCAGCGGCATGGCGACATTGTCGAGCGCGGAGAATTCGGGCAGCAGGTGATGGAACTGGTACACGAAACCCAGCGTCCGATTGCGCAAGGCGCCGCGCGCCAGCTCGTCCATGCTTGCCACGTCTCGTCCGCCAATAGCGATCGTGCCCGAGTCGATGGCATCGAGACCGCCGAGGCAATGCAGCAGCGTGCTTTTGCCCGAACCCGAGGCGCCGACCACGGCCAGTATCTCGCCCGAACGTACCGCAAGATCGACGCCGCGCAAGACCTCCACGAAGAGGCCGTCGTCGCGATAGGTCTTGGCCACCGCACGGGCCTCGATGACGGGCCCAGCACCGGCCGCCGAACTTGCCGCGTCCCGACCCTCAGTCATTGCGCAGTTCCTGGGCCGGCTGCACGCGGGCGGCGCGCCAGCTCGGATACAGCGTGGCTGCCAGCGAAAGCACCAGCGAGATGAGGGCGATTGGCACGATGTCGGCGGCACGCGGATCCGACGGCAAGGCACTGATGAAGTAGATCGAGGGATCGAGAAAATGCACGCCGAAGGTGCGTTCGATCGCCGGAACGATCACGTCCAGATTCCAGGCAAGCAACACGCCGCTCACGACTCCCAACAGGGTGCCGAAAACTCCGATCAAGCCGCCCTGGATTACAAAGATCGACATGATGCTGCGCGGGCTTGCACCCAGGGTGCGCAAAATAGCGATGTCGGAGCGCTTCTCCGTGACGGTCATGACCAAGGTCGAGACCAGGTTGAACGCAGCGACCGCGACGATCAAGGTCAGTATCACGAACATCATGCGCTTTTCCACCTTCACCGCGGCAAACCAGGTCTTGTTCTGGCTGGTCCAATCGCGCGCCCAAAGATTCTCCCCCAGGGTGGCGGACATCCGCCGCGCAACCTCCGGCGCGCGCTGCATGTCCCCCAGGCGCAACCGCACCGCGTTGGGCCCATCCTGACGAAAGACCCGCTGCGCATCCGCCAGGTGGATCACCGCCAGCGCGCTGTCGTATTCGTAATGATCCGACTCGAACGTCGCGAGCACCCGAAATTGCTTCACCCGCGGCAATACGCCCGCGGGCGTGAAGCTGCCCTGCGGCGCCACGAGCGTCACGGTATCTCCCGGACCCACCCCCAAGGAGCGGGCCAGTTCCACGCCCAGAACGATGCCGAAGCCGCCCTCCTTCAGGTCCGTGATCGGAGCGCCTTGCAGATGGCGCAGCACCTCCGAGACCGTCGGCTCCAGCGCCGGGTCCACGCCCTCGATCAAGGCGCCGCGCACTACGCCGTCGCGAACGAACATTGCCTGCGACTCGAGTACCGGCGCGGCAGCGAGCACTTCCGGGTCTTTGCGGGCCAGCTGCGCAACGGCGCGCCAGTCGATCAGGGTGCCGGTTTGCGATTGGATTTCGATGTGCGGCAGCACCGACAGCATGCGGTCGCGCACTTCGCGCTGAAAACCGTTCATCACGCTCAGCACAACGATCAGCGCCATCACGCCCAAGGCGATTCCCGCCATCGAGGCGGCAGAAATGAAGGAAATGAACGCGTTGCGACGACGCGCGCGCCGGCCTGCCCGGGTATATCGCAGGCCAATGACAACTTCGTAGGGAACTTTCAAGTAGGGGCTTGCCGGTTGTGGGCGCGTTGCGATTCTAGCGAATCACAATGGTGCACGATTCATACCAGTTGCAGGTCGCGGCCGGACGCCCCCGGAAAGACCTTCTCGATGTCCTTTGGCCCCAGCCCGTAGAGTCGTGCAAACAGCCCGCCAAGAACGGCCCGGTATTCATTGAGCACGGGCAGATCCCGATTCTGGAAGAGGCTCGCCTCGCTGATGTCGCGCTGTTCCCCGGCGATGCGTCCGCCGCGGACCGCCCCCCCGAGGACGAAGTAGGTCGTTCCATGTCCATGGTCGGTCCCGCGGTTGCCGTTTTCGCGCATGGTCCGCCCGAATTCACTCATGACCACCACAATCGTGTCGTTCCAGTGCGCTCCCATCGCGCCGGCAAAGGCCGCCAAACCGCGGCCCAGCTCATCAACCCGGTTGGCCAGGTAGCCCTTCGCCGCACCTTGCCCGACATGAGTATCCCAGCCACCGACATCGATGAATCCCAGGTCGAAACTCTCGCTCATCAGCTTGCCCATGCGCTGCGCATCGCGCTCGAAGCCCTTGGCCGACATCGCCCCCCGCCCCGACGTATCCATTTCGTCGGCCAGGTCGCGCATGATTTCCTCGCGCACCGCAAAGCCTTCGCCCACCGGAACGGAGAAGCGGGTGGGCGCGTACATGCTGGCGATCAGGTCGCGCTGGCGCGCATCGATCGCCGGCTTGGCTACTGACTGCAAAGCGACGTTGCCGATGTGAGACGCCCCACGCATCGACAGCGGCAATTGGTCGGTAAACGCGATCGGGTTGACGCCGCCGACGATCGACACCAGACGATTGAGGAATCCCGATCCGAAGTCGCGCGTGCCACCGAGTCCTTGGCCGAGCTCGATGCTGTCCTGTGTTTCAAAATGACTTCGCGATGTGTCCTCGCTGCCCGCAAACACGACAAACGCTGCCTGCTTGCGTTCGTACAGCGGCACCAGGGTCTCGCGCAGTGCCGGATGCAGAGCCCAGTAGGAATCCAGTGCCAGTGCGGCATCGGCCTGCGATCCGGGCGCCGCAATGGCGATATTGGGCCGCACACGGTAGTAAAACTCGGACCCCGCCGGCACCACGACGCTGGCAGTATCGAGCCCGCCGCGCAGGAACACCAGCAAAAACTTGCAGCCGGTCGCCGGCGCCGCCACCGCTTGCATGCGGATGGTTAGCAGCGGTACGGCGGCCAGGGAGCAAAGTGCAGTGCGTCGATCCATCATCGAGCTCCCTAGCGGAGCATGAACTCCGGCGAACTGAGCAGCAGCAAGTTCCACTCCTGCGGCGAAACCGCCTGGTCGAGAACCTGCCGTGTCGTCGGCGCGAGCGCCCGTTGAGTACTTTCGTAGTACATGGCGTTGGCAAGTTGCGGGAATGCCGGCCTCTCGGAGGGGTTGGGGCCTTCCGTCCGGAACAAACCGGCGCTGCCCGAACCGATCGCCTTGGCAATTTCGAACCGCACCGCCAACTGGCCAGGTCCGTCCCAGGCCGACTCTGCCAGGGAATACCCGTCAGGCGTCTGGTGGTTGAACGGCGCCTCGCCCAGCCGGTTGAGCCAGTAGAGCATCGGATTGGCATTGACGATGGGTTTGCCGTCGTATGCAAGGCGAACGGCCGACACGACGTAGTGGATGGGATCCTTGAACTTGCGATGCAGCGACGCGGCAAACTGCGCTGAATCGAAGGCAACACGCAATACCGAGGCGATGTCACCGTCGCTGCGAACGAATTGCTGCTCCATCGCGGCCACCAGTGCCGGCGGCGGTTCATCGGCCACCAGGTAGCGCGCAAGTTTTCGGCTGACATTGTGCGCGGTTGCCGGATGGCGACTGAGCAGATCCAGAACCTCGTCGAGCTCGGCCGCGCCGCGCCCGCGTATGGTGCGCCCGAGAACAAGCTTATCGCCGTAGTCGTGCCGGTTGGGGTTGAATTCGTAAAGTCCAATGCGAACATACTGCCCGGCCAGCCCCCGCCGGATCTTGGGCGGATCGCTGTGGGCCGGATCATTGTTGTTGATCCCGAAGCCGGTCAATACGCGGGCAAGCTCCTGAACGTCGCGCTGGGAATAGCCACCATCGACGCCCAGCGTGTGCAGCTCCAGCAGCTCGCGCGCGTAGTTCTCATTGACGTGATTGACGGCGTTCTGCGCATTGTCCAGGTAGGCGAGCATCGCCGGATGCCGCGCGGTCGTGGCCAGCAGGTCGCGAAACGACCCCAGGGCATGGGCGCGCAGCTGTCGCTCATAATCGCCGAGCATGGCGCGGATCATGTGCTTTTGCTGGTGCACGTTGAAGTGGTTTACCCAGAACCAGGTCATCTGCTCCTGCAACTGCTTGGGCGAATACAGCTCGCGCAGCAGCTCGCGCGCGGCCGCCTCGCGTGCGAGCCGGTTCATCTCCAACTGGTAGTCGTGCTGGGCGGCCTTCTTGGCCTCATCATCGGCAAGGGCATCGGCGCTTCTGCGCTGCGCCTCGAGCGCGTACAGCAGCTCTGGCAGCGGAGTGCGTTCGATCGTCATCGCGGCGATCTGCTGCTGCGTGTCGGGCGGCAATGCGACCTGCGCGTCGGGTTGCAGCTGATCGGCCAGCCAGCGTGCCGTCCCCTGCCTGCGGATGTCCTCGTACTGCGAGCTCGTCGCACCCCAGGAAACCCGGTCGAGCACGCCCATCGCATCGAGCGCCGCCTGGCGATCGGCTGGCGCCGCCGGGGCCGAACTTGCCGACGGGCTACTGACGGCCGCCCCGTGTCCGCCGGCGCAAGCCGCCAGCAAAGCGGCTCCCAGCCAGCAAACGATGCAGCGCCCAATGGCCCCGCGCGACGGCACGCACACGGATCTCATTGCGCCACGATAGCGAAACTGCGCCCCTGGCGGGCGGATCGGCCGGGGCTCTTGCGTTTCTATTTGCAACATTGCCGGTGCGCCGTATCCGTTTGTTGCAATTGACTTGGAGCCGAGGGGGCGCTCCAGGGTCGGCGCAAATCGCCGCCCGTACCCACGCCCTGGCCGCCACCGCGGCCCCGCTACACTCGGGCAATGAAATGGACCCTCGTTGTTCCGGGTGCGCTGGTGCCGGCTGCTCTCGCGCCGCAGTTGGCCAGCGCGGTCCGGGCGCCGCAGCTTGTGCAGTGGCTTGCCAGAGCCAGGCCCGGGCCCGAAACCAGCACGGGCGAACACAATGCCGGTGCCCCCCACTGGAGCTGGCTGGCGCGCGCATTTGGACTCGACGATGACCCGCCGGTCACGGCGCCCTACGCCTGGCAAGCAAGCGGCGAGCCGGATCCGCGGTCGCAGGCTTGCTGGATCGCACTGTGCGATCCGGTGCACATGGCCATTGCGCGCGATCATCTCGTCGTTACCGATTTTGGAGATGATCCGCTCGAGGCCGACGAGGCGCAGAGCCTGTTTACGCTGGCCAACGAAGTGGTGTGCGACGCGGCAAGCCCGGCCGCTGCCACGGCCGGTGGTGGCGCCACCGCTGGCCTGCGCTTCGCACGCCGGGGCGGTCAATGGTTCCTGCTCTCCGACCAGGGGTTGCAGATCGAAACCCACGCCCTGGACGCCGTGCTGGGGCAATCCGTCCACGAACGCATGCCCACCGGCCCCGACGCCCGTCGCTGGCGAATTCTTGCCAACGAGATCCAAATGCTCTGGCACGCCAGCAGCGTCAACCAAGCGCGGGAAGATCGCAACGCCCGCCCCGCCAATGCTCTGTGGATCCACGGCGCCGGTCGATGGCGGGCGCTGCGGCCGGGCAACGTCACGCAACTGCGCGTCGAACCGGACTCGACGGATGATGCGGTCCTGCGCGGTTGGATGCACGCAGCCGCGCAGCACGCTGGCAGCGCACTGCCCCGGGAGGCGGCGCTCGCCGCTGGCGATACGGTCTCCTTGTGTCGGGAGGTGTTTGCGGCCTTCGCGCACCAAGCTTGGGACTCCTGGTTGGCTCGGCTGGGCGCGCTCGAACACCGCATCGATCAGGACATCGCTGCCGCCCGGGAGCGCGGCTTGGAACGCTTGGAACTGGTGTTGTGCGGAGCACGCCAGGCCCGCACCGTGGTGCTGCCGCTGCAGGCGCCGTGGTGGCGCTGGCCCCGCAGCGCACCGCGCGCGCCCGCGCCGCTGCTACAACGCTGGCTGGGAGAAGCACCGACAGCCAATTCGGCCGAAGAGGGGCGCGCATGAGCGTGCGCTTCCTGACCCGGGACTTTGATCCGGCCACGGCGCGCCGGCTCGAACTGCTGGGCGTGCCAGCGCCGCTGGCGCGTTCGCTCGCTGCACGGGGCATCGCCACGGAGGCCGACCTGACGTTGTCTACGCGGGAGATCCAGCCGCCGGCGACGATGGCGCAGCTGGCGCAGGCCGGCGGCCTGCTTGCCGACGCGGTCGAGCGGCGCAGCCGACTGCTGGTCGTGGCCGACTACGACTGCGACGGCGCGACCGCCTGCGCGGTCGCGGTTCGCGGGCTGCGCGCCATGGGTGCCCAGGTCGACTATCTGGTGCCCAATCGCTTCGAATACGGGTACGGCCTGACGCCCGAGCTGGTGGAGCTCGCGGCTCAGCGCCAGCCTGACTTGCTTATCACTGTGGACAACGGCATCGCCAGCATCGAGGGCGTGGAGCGCGCCAACGCGCTGGGCATGGAGGTCCTGATCACGGATCACCACCTCCCTGCCAACCGTCTGCCCGCGGCACGCGCCATCGTCAACCCGAACCAACCGGGCTGCGGTTTCTTGTCCAAGCACCTCGCCGGTGTTGGCGTCATGTTCTACGTTCTGCTGCAGCTGCGCGCCGAACTGCGCGCGCGCGGACGCTTCGCCGAGGCGCCAGAACCGCGAATGGACTCGCTGCTTGATCTGGTGGCCCTCGGAACCGTGGCCGACCTGGTCCGACTCGACCGCAACAACCGGATTCTCGTCCAAGCTGGGCTCGAGCGCATCCGGCGTGGTGCCATGCACGCCGGCATCGCCGCGCTGTTTCGCGTGGCCGGGCGCGATGCCCGCGCCGCGCGTGCCTCGGACCTGGGCTTTGCGCTCGGCCCACGCGTCAATGCCGCGGGGCGCCTGACGGATATGACGCAAGGCATCGAGTGCCTGCTCAGCGATGATCCCGACCAGGCCCTGGAACTGGCGCAGCGGCTGGACTCGCTCAACCGCGAGCGCCGCCAGATCGAGGCCGATATGCAGGCCGACGCCCGGATCGACCTCGAAGCGGCCGAGCTAGAAGGCAGCACGCTAGCGCAGCAGCGCACCATAACGATGTATCGCGAGGGCTGGCATCCCGGGGTGGTGGGGCTGATCGCCTCGCGCATCAAGGAGCGCCATCATCGTCCGACCGTCGCCTTTGCCCGCGCCGACGCCGGCTGGCTGCGCGGCTCCGGACGCTCGATCGAGGGCGTCCACCTGCGCGACACGCTCGATCTGGTGACCAAAAAGTCGCCCGGCCTGATCGCCCGCTTCGGCGGCCACGCCATGGCGGCCGGTCTGACCATCGCCCACAATGCGCTCGACGCCTTCACCCTGGCCTTCGAGCAGGCCGCTCGCGATAGCACCGATGCGTCGCTGTACGCGCGTACCCTCGCGGTGGACGGCGGCCTGCAAGCCGCCGAAATCACTCATTCGCTCATCGAGGCGATCGATCGCATCGTTTGGGGTCAGGGCTTTGCTGAACCCTTGTTCGCCAACGACTTCGAAGTGATTGACCAGCGCATCGTCCAGGGCGGTCATCTGAAGCTTACCCTGGCCCTGGACGGCCGCCGCTGGCCGGCAATCTGGTTTCGCCGCTCCGAGGCGGTGCCCGATCGCGCGCGTCTGGCCTACCGTCCGGCAATCGACGAGTTTCGCGGACAGCGTCGCATCTCGCTGATGATCGAGCAACTGGCGTCTTGAGTCGGAGCTGCTTGCCGCCGGAACGTATAATTCCCGTCCCTTGCCAGGATTGCCAATGGACGCAGAACAGCTAAATCAGATCGCCGCCACGCTCTCGGACCTCCACGCTCGTTTGAACGAGCTGCGGAGGTACCTTTGACGTCGATGCCAAAGAGCGGCGGCTAGGCGAGGTTTCGCTCGAGCTCGAAAGCCCGGACCTCTGGAACGACCAAAAGCGCTCGCAGGAACTGGGCAAGGAAAAGAAGCTGCTCGACGACGTCGTCTCGCGCATGCGCCGCATCAGCAGCGAGCTGGCCGACGCCACCGAGCTCTTCGAGCTCACGCGCGCCGAGGGCGACGATGCCACGCTCCAGTCCATCGGCGCCGACGTGGCGACGCTGGCACGCCAGATCGGCGATCTGGAATTCCAGCGCATGTTCAACAACCCGCTCGACCCCAACAACTGCTTCCTCGACGTGCAGGCCGGGTCCGGCGGCACCGAGGCGCAGGACTGGGCGTCGATGCTCGAGCGCATGTACTTGCGCTACGCCGAGCGCAAGGACTTCAAAGCCGAACTGCTGGAGGAATCGGCCGGGGAGGTGGCGGGCATCAAGAGCGCGACCATCAAGGTGACTGGACCATACGCCTTCGGCATGCTGCGCACCGAGACCGGCGTGCATAGGCTGGTGCGCAAGTCGCCGTTCGATTCCAATGCGCGGCGCCACACCTCCTTTGCCAGCGTGTTCGTCTATCCCGAGGTCGACGATACCGTGCAGGTGGAGATCAATCCGGCCGACCTGCGCATCGATGTCTACCGCGCTTCGGGTGCCGGCGGGCAGCACGTCAACAAGACCGAGTCGGCGGTACGCATCACCCACCTGCCTACCGGTGTCGTGGTCCAGAGCCAGAACGACCGCTCGCAGCATCGCAACAAGGCCGAATGCATGGCGATGCTCAAGTCCCGGCTCTACGAGCTGGAGATGCGCAAGCGTCTGGTCGAGCAAAACAAGCTCGAGGATTCCAAGACCGATATCGCCTGGGGCCACCAGATCCGATCCTACGTTCTGGACCAGTCTCGCATCAAGGATTTGCGCACCAACGTCGAGGTCGGCAATACGCAGGCGGTGCTGGACGGCGACCTCGACGATTTCATTTCCGCCAGTCTCAAGCAGGGCGTTTGAAATCTCGCTGCCACGCGGGAGCCAATCCATTCTTGCCCGATAGGATCAACGTGACGAAGGACGCATCGCCCTCCTCTGCTGCCGAAACGGACGAGAACCAGGTCTTCGCAGAGCGCCGTGCCAAGCTGGCGGCGCTGCGCGCCCGTGGTCCGGCCTATCCCAACGACTTTCGGCGCACCCATCTGGCGGGCGCGCTGCACGCCGCGTACGACGACATCGCGCGCGAGCAGCTCGAGCACGCGCCCATCGAGGTCGCGGTCGCCGGCCGCCTCATGCTCAAGCGCCTGATGGGCAAGGCAAGCTTTGCCACGGTGCAGGACGGCTCGGGCCGCATTCAGTTCTTCGTTAGCAACGACGACGTCGGCATCGAGGCGCACGAGGCGTTTCGCCACTGGGACATCGGCGATATCGTGGCCGCACGCGGCGTCCTGTTCAAGACCAACCGGGGCGAGCTCTCGGTGCGATGCCGCGAGCTGCGCCTGCTTGCCAAGGCGCTGCGTCCACTGCCCGACAAGTTTCACGGCCTCGCGGATCACGAACAGCGCTACCGCCAACGCTACGTCGACCTGATCGTCAACGAGGCCACGCGCAAGGCTTTCCAGATCCGCGCCCGCGCGGTAGCGGCGGTGCGACAGTTCTTGACGGAGCGCGACTTTCTCGAAGTCGAGACGCCGATGCTGCAGTCGATCCCAGGCGGAGCACAGGCGCGCCCCTTTGCCACCCACCACAATGCGCTCGACATCGACATGTACCTGCGTATCGCGCCCGAGCTCTATCTCAAGCGCCTGGTGGTGGGCGGCATGGAGCGGGTATTCGAGATCAACCGCAATTTCCGCAACGAGGGGATCAGTCCACGGCACAACCCCGAGTTCACGATGCTCGAGTTCTACGCGGCCTACCACGACGTGCGCTGGATGATGGACTTCACGGAGGAACTGCTACGCGAGGTGGCCCGCGCGAGCGTCGGCAGTCCCCTGCTCTCCTACCAGGGGCAGGAGATTGATCTGGGCCAGCCCTTTGCCCGTCTGCGCGTGGCCGAGGCCATCGTCCGCAACGCGCCCGAATACGCCGGCCGGCCGCTGGACGATCCGGGCTATTTGCGCCAGGAACTGACGCGGCTCGGCGCCTCGATGCATGATGCCGCCGGCCTGGGCGCGCTGCAATTGGCGCTTTTCGAGGAGGTCGCCGAGGCGCAACTGATGCAACCGACCTTCATCGTCGACTATCCGGCCGAGGTCTCGCCGCTCGCACGTGCCTCCGATACCGATCCGAACATCACCGAGCGCTTCGAGCTGTTCATCGCCGGCCGGGAAACCGCCAACGGCTTTTCCGAGCTCAATGACCCCGAGGAACAGGCGGTGCGCTTCCAGCGCCAAGCCGAGGCAAAGGCGGCCGGCGACCAGGAAGCGATGTACTACGACGCCGACTTTATCCGCGCGCTCGAATACGGCATGCCGCCGACCGCCGGCTGCGGCGTCGGCATCGACCGCCTCGTGATGCTGCTGGCCGATGTCGCCAATATCCGCGACGTAATCCTCTTCCCGCACATGCGACCGGAGTAGCTTGGGTGCGCGGTGCCGTCGCTTCGCTGCGGATGCGCATCCTGGCGCAGGCACAGATGAGGCCTGTCGCCGATGCCGTTGACCTGGTAGTGGCGCACCGGGTGTGCGGCAGCGTCGCACCACGGGTGGCCGCAGGCCTGGCCAGGGGTACTGCCGGCTTTTCGCTGCGTGACAAGGTACTCGAGCTCGATGACGCCGGGCTCGACTACGCGGGTCGATCGCAGCGACTGCGGCTCGCAGCCCGCTGGCTGCTACAGGCGGGATTGGCGAGCGCTTGGCGCGATGAGGAACTGGAGATCCGTTGCGATCCGGATGCCCCGGCCCTGGCGTGCATCGACCGCTGCGCCGTGCGCGTACTGGGCATAACCACGTATTCCGTGCACCTGAACGGCTATACCGCCGACGGCCAGCTGGTAGTTGCCCTACGCGCGGCGCACAAACGTGTCGATCCTGGTCTCTGGGACAACCTCGCCGGCGGCATGATCGGCGCGGGGGAAAGCGTGCGCAGCGCCCTTGCCCGCGAGGCGTTCGAAGAAGCCGGCCTGGATCTGACCGGCTTGCCCATTCAGGAGGGTGCGCGACTGCGCGTGCGCCGGTCGATCAGCGAAGGCACCCTGGCCGAGCTCGTGCACATATTCGATGTCGACCTGCCCGCCGGAACAGCGGTTGTCAATCAGGACGGCGAGGTCGAGCGCTTTGCAACGCGCCCGGTGCCCGCCGTACTGGCGGCCATCGAGCGCGGTGAATTCACGGTCGAAGCGGCGCTGGCAACGCTCGATTCCCTCGAGCGGCGCGGTCAGGACAAGAATCCGCGGACCAGGATGGACGGAAGCAATACTGCGTAACGCTCTCCTTCGATTGCCCGTCGACTTCCGGTCGATGCCGCGTGTGCCGTGCGGAGAGCAAACTGGACCTACGTAGTACTGCCTATCCCTACGGCGTGGGCAAATGCCCCGCGGTCTCACCCCGTGATGCTCGACCACGTGGTCGACCGCGCGACGTTTTAGCGCGCGGCGTTCCATTCCTGGTGTCGGCAATCCAGCAGGATCGCCTTGCCCAGCGTCAGCTGGGCTACAGGACGTTTGGGGCGTAGTTTGTCGCACTGGAGCTGCTTGCATTCGCGTACCTGTTCCGTTTGCCGAGCCGCGTGCAGCTTCTTACAGCAATTAAGCGTCTTAGATGAACACCGCCCGGCTTGAGCAGGCCCACAATCTGCCCAACCGAAAAACCGCTTGCTCTTCATGACAAACCCCTCCTTCCCAAAAGGGAGTCTGCCGAAAAACGTGGCCTGCGCTTGGACCGGAATTCCTAGACCCGATCAATGCCGCCTCGTGCCGAGTGGAAAAGACGAAAGCGGTATGTTTTACGTCCCCCTTGGCGTACGGCCGGCCGTTTTCCTTGTGCGTTTCCGCCCGCGCGAAAGTGGCAAGACGTGAGCGCGACGAACAAATGCGAAGCAAACGCAGTAACGACCGGCTACGGCCAATCCGCAAAACTGACCGGGGGCGACGGACCGGAATGCATGGGTATACCGTTCGCCTCGCGCCGGTAGCGGCCTGGGCTCACTCCGGTCTGACGGCGGATAAAGCGGCTGAAATAGGTTGTCGTGCGAAACCCGAGATCAGCGGCAACCTGCTCGATCGTGAATCCCGACCGCAACAATCGCTGCCCGGCTTCGTGAGTCAGACGCTCGTGTACGAGTTGCAGCGGCGTTCGCTGCAGCGTTCGAACACAAATGTCGTGCAATCGATCGTGCGAAATTTTCAACGCATTTGCGTAGCGAGCAATCGTCCATTGTTCGCGAAAATGCAGCTCGACCAGATTGCGGAAGCGCATGAGGATGATGGAGACGGCGCTGCCGCCACGTATCGAAACGTCTTCTAGTCCCGAAACGCGCCAGCATTGCACGAGGATGACGGCCAACTGTGCGCTCAGATAGACCCAGGAACCGCGCTCGTTTCGGCGGGTTTCCCGGTCGACCGCGTTGAAGGCGTGTTCCAGCTCGGCGATCGATTCGACGTTTCCGATCTCGATGGCAACAACCAACCGGTCAATCAGGTAACGCAACTGCGCCGACTCTGCCGATTCGCCGAGGGCGTTTTTGGTCAGCATATCCGACAGCCAAACTACGTAACCCTGCGCTCCGGCCGGCACGCGAAGAAAGTGCCCGTCTTCGACCGGCAGCCAGGCCACCGCTGGCGCAACGAGCAGCACCGGCTCTTTGCCGCCAATTTCGCCGCTACCGCTGGTGAGCAAAATGCACGCCCGGCGCAGGTCGGCGTGCTCCGTCTTGAGACGAAAGCGCCGCCCCTGCAGTGCCGCTGACAGTTTCTGGACCACGATATGAGCACTCAGGCTATGGCGCAGCCCAACGGGCGTGGCTAGCGAGGGGTCGTCGTTGTTCCTCTGCGGCATTTCCCCTGCTGCCTCGTTTCGCCAAATCCCGGATATATGGACAAATTTACCCAATAAATTGCAAATGATAACTCGGTTGTTGCAACGCGAAATCTCCTGTGCATGTGCAATAAATACGTTAAAACAATTATATACGAAATTTTATTATAGTAATTTCGAGGTTTGGCGAACTCCAAATAAAAATCATTTATACACAAAAAAAGACATTATAAAAAATCAAATCCTGCCCTACAGTCTTTGCCAAACTTGGCGCGCGACTGCGCCGGCACCGGAATGTGCAGGTTGCAGACCGTACACCGGCCGCTCCTGGTCAAGGAAAGGCCCCTTCCGGATTCGCCCGGACCTATACGTCACAGCCCGGGCACGTTTGCATCTCGTGCTTCGAATGGAAAGGATGTTCCCGATGCTAGAAGCTCAGATGCTTGTAAACAACACCGACACCGCGTCCAGCGACGGCTCCACCTTCGATCGCAGGAACCCGATTTCGGGAAAGGTCGCAACACGTGCCGCTGCGGATACGGTGGCAAGCGCCAACGCTGCTGCCAATGCGGCTGCCGCCGCCTTCCCGGCATGGTCGGAAACCAGCCCGGAGACGCGGCGCGCAATACTCAACAAGGCTGCCGATTTGCTCGTAGCGCGTACGCCCGACTTCGTCAAGGCAATGACCGTGGAAACCGGAGCAACCGCCGGTTGGGCCGGATTCAACTGCTATCTGGGCGCCAACATGATGCGGGAAGCGGCGTCGATGACCACGCAAATTGCTGGCGAGGTGATTCCATCTAACAAGCCGGGCTCGCTCGCAATGGCAATACGTCAGCCGGTCGGCGTGGTGTTCAGCATTGCTCCTTGGAATGCCCCAGTTATTCTTGGCGTACGCGGTATCGCCATGCCCCTGGCCTGCGGCAACACGGTCATTCTCAAAGGCTCCGAGCTGTGCCCGATGACGCATCGGCTCATTGGCACCGTGTTGCGTGATGCTGGGCTGCCGCCCGGCGTGCTCAACGTTGTGCTGAACGCGCCCAAGGACGCGGCCGCCGTAGTGGAGGCTCTGATCGCTCATTCGGCCGTGCGAAGGGTCGCCTTCACTGGGTCAACCCGCGTCGGACGAACGATCGCCGAAGTCGGCGCAAAGTATCTGAAGCCATGTCTTTTGGAGCTTGGCGGCAAGGCGCCCTTCGTGGTTCTCGACGATGCGGATCTGGAAGAAGCCGTCAAGGCAGCAGCGTTCGGTGCCTTCTTCAACCAGGGCCAGATCTGCATGTCCACCGAGCGGATCATTGTCGACGCCAAGGTGGCCGACGAATTCGTCAAGAAGCTCGCGGCCAAGGCGGCATCCCTGAAGGCCGGCCTGCCGGACGAAGAAGGCTGCGCACTCGGATCGATGATCGGCGCCGATGCGGCCGCCCGGGTGAAATTCCTGGTCGATGATGCCGTCTCCAAGGGTGCGTCCCTGCGGGTCGGCGGGACCGTCAACGGGAGCGTCATGTCGGCCACGGTCGTCGATCACGTTACGACCGCCATGCGGCTGTACTCGGAGGAGTCGTTCGGACCGGTCGCGGCGGTGATGCGATTTACCGATACGCAGGAAGCCATCTCTCTTGCCAACGACACCGAATACGGTCTGGCCGCGGCCGTTTTCGGCCGAGACGTGGTAAGAGCCTTGGGGGTGGCCAAGGGCATCGAATCGGGCATCTGCCACATCAATGGCCCGACGGTGCATGACGAGGGACAGATGCCCTTTGGCGGGGTCAAGGCCAGTGGCTACGGCCGCTTCGGCGGCAAGGCAGCCATCCACGAGTTCACCGATCTGCGCTGGATAACGATCCAGACCGTTCCGCAACCCTACCCAATCTAGCGTCGCGGTCCCCATATCGCAGGCCGAGCCGCACGAACTGTTGACATTCCCGAATCGGCAGAACGACAACAGAAGGCAATCCATGAGCGTCAAAGGCAAAACCATTGTCGTCACCGGCGCTGCGTCCGGCATAGGCGCCCAGACAGCCCGCGTACTGAAGGCCGGGGGTGCCACGGTCGTCGCGGTCGATCGCAACGAGCCCGCTGCAGGAACCGCCGCTCGCTATATCAAGGTAGATTTGTCCGAACCAGTCTCCATCCGGAAGGCGGTGCAGGCCGTTGGCAAGGGCATCGACGGCCTGTGCAACATCGCGGGATTACCCCCGACGCAAGGGCGCGTCCATGTTCTGAAGGTCAATTTCCTCGGCTTGCGGGAATTCACCGAGGCCGTACTGCCGAATTTCAACCCCGGGGCATCCATTGTCAATCTGGCTTCCCTGGCGGGAATCGGTTGGCCGGAGTCGAGCGCGGCGATTCGGGCGCTAATCGCGCTGCGGGACTTCGATGCGGTCGGCGCCCTTTGCGATTCGCATCATGTCGACGACGCGCGCAGCTACTTTTTCTCCAAGGAAGCCTTGATCGTGTGGACTATGCAAAATCGCTGGAGCTGGCGCGAGCGAGGCATCCGCATGAATTTGGTCAGCCCAGGACCGGTGCAAACGCCCATCCTGCAGGATTTTCTCAAGACACTTGGGGCCCGGGCGGAAGAGGATATGCGCGTCATGGACCGTCCCGGTACGCCACAAGACATCGCCCCTCTCGTGGCGTTCCTCTGCTCGGACGGGAGCGCGTGGATTCGCGGCACCAATATCGCCTGCGATGGCGGAATGGGCTCGCATGTGCTTTTGAACATGACCGGACTTGCTTGAGAGGATCCAAAGACTTCCGACGGCGGTCGCCCCGGGCGGGGCTCTTGTCACGGTTGCCGCAACTTCAGTTGTAGGCGGTATTGCGCTAGCTTGTAATGCGCTTTTCAATTCGAATCCAAGGAGCCAGCGATGGAAAAGAACAAGGAGTTGTCCAAGATGTGCAGCAGCGGGGAAGTCCGTGACGAAAAGCCATCCAGTTCGAGGCGCGAATTCATCACGGCAGCGGGCGCCGTTGGGTTGACGCTCGCCACGCCGGGCGTATTACGGGCTCAGGGCGTCGAATCGAAGAACACCCTGAAAGTCGGATTCATCAGTCCACGGACCGGAGCGCTGGCTAGCTTTGGAGAGACCGACGGGCACGTGCTGGAACTTGCCCGCAAGGCCTTGGCGTCGGGTCTGACGATCGGCGGACAAAAATATACTGTGCAGATCCTCGATCGGGATAGCCAGTCGGATCCGTCCCGGGCAAGCCAACTGGCCAAGAGTTTGATCAACGAGGACAAGGTCGACGTGATGCTGGCGATTTCGACACCGGAGGTCGTAAATCCCGTTTCCGATGCCTGCGAGGCGGCGGGCGTACCTTGCATGTCCTCGGTGATGCCCTGGGAGGCCTGGTACTTCGGTCGCGGCGCCAAGCCCGGCGCTCCGTCGCCGTACAAGTGGACGTTTCACTTCTCCTTCGGCGTCGACAACTTCGCCCGTACCTATATCTCCCAGTGGAGCACGGTGTCGACCAATCGCAAGGTCGGCGTGCTCTATCCCAATGATGCCGATGGCAATGCAATCCGTGCGCACCTTGCGCCGGAGCTCGCGAAGGCCGGGTTCACGATTGTCGACCCGGGCCCCTACGAGGATGGAACGACCGACTATTCCACCCAAATCGCGAAGCTCAAGGCGGAAAAGTGCGAAATTTTCAACTCCTTCCCGCTTCCCCCGGACTTCGCGACATTCTGGCGCCAGGCCGCCCAGCAGGGGTACACCAAGATGGTCAAGATTGCCCAGATCGCCAAGACCGGCCTGTTCCCCTCGACCGTCGAAGCACTCGGTTCGCTTGGCTTCAACATGGCCAGCGGGGCGTACTGGCACAAGGACTATCCGTACCAATCTTCGCTCACCGGACTCAAGGGTGCCGAACTCGCCAATAGCTATGAGGCGGCCGCCGGCAAACAATGGACCCAGCAGTTGGGTGCCACGATGGCCCTGCTGGACGCCGGCTTCGATGCTTTGAAGGTCAGCGGCGACCCGAAGAACAAGGCGGCGGTGGCCAAGACGATGAATACCTTGCAGACGGTCACGATGGTCGGCACGATCAACTTCGCCAAGGGTCCGGTTCCGAATGTCGCGACCGCACCGATCATCGGTACGCAGTGGGTGAAAGCCAAACCGGGGTCGAAATACAAGTTCGACTACCTCGTCACGGACAACGCCGACGATAGAAACGTGCCGGTCAGCGCCAAGCTGGTCCCCTACAGTTGATCAGCGCAGTTCAGGGCGTAGGCACGGATACTCCCCGTCGCTTGTTGTGGGCGACGGGGATCCACCTTCGGTTCGGAGCACTGGCAGTGCTCAACGAGGTGGATTTCGCGCTCAACGAAGGAGAGGCACTCGGGATTGTCGGGCCCAATGGCGCCGGCAAGACGAGCCTTTTGAATGTAATGGCCGGTGCCTATCGTCCGTCGGCAGGCGCCATCGGATTTCGCGATTCGGATGTCACCGCCCTTTCGGCTGCGCAACGCTGTCGCCTAGGCATCGGCCGGACCCATCAAATCCCGCGGCCCTTCAGCCGCATGACGGTCTTCGAGAACCTCATGACGGCCGCAACCCATGGGGGCGGATGCTCGGGCCGTGAGGCCAGTGATCGCTGCATCGATTCGCTGCGTTTGTGTGCCATGATGAAAGTCGCTAATCGGCGTGCGGAGACGCTCGGACTGCTCGATCGCAAGCGCCTCGAGCTGGCACGGGCCCTCGCGACCGGCCCGGTCGTGCTTTTGTTGGACGAGATCGGCGCTGGCCTAACCGACGGCGAGGCGGCGGAGCTCGTGGAAACCATACGGGAGATCCGGCGACGCGGCGTTGCCATCGTCTGGATCGAGCACATCGTCCATGTACTGTTGCAGGCGATCGACCGCCTCGTCTGCATGGACGCCGGCCAGATCATCGCCAACGGCGACCCGCAAGCTGTGCTTGCGGACGCGCATGTTGTCGATGCCTATCTCGGTGGAGGCGCGCATGACCTTGCTCCGCGTTGAAGGTCTGAGTGCGGTTCACGGCCTCCTGCCCGCCGTGCGTGGCGTCAGCTTCGAAATCACCGAAGGTGAGACCCTTGCCCTGGTCGGCGCCAACGGCGCCGGTAAGACCACCTTGCTGCGAGTAATTGCCGGGGTTCACCCGGTGGCCGGGGGTCGGATTGAGTTCGATGGCACCGAAATCACGGCTTTGCCGGCCCATCGCCGAGTGGCGGACGGCATCGCACTGGTTCCGGAGGGGCGCCGGCTGTTTCCGGGAATGACGGTCGAGGAGAACCTCCGCGTGGGAGCTACTTCGGGCAGACCGGGCGCCTGGAGCCTTGATCGAATGCGGGAGGCCTTTCCGCAATTGGCCAGGATCTGGCAGTCTAAAGCCAGCCATCTCTCGGGGGGCGAACAGCAGGCGACGGCGATCGGCCGGGCGCTGATGGCCAATCCGCGCCTGCTGCTGCTGGACGAGGTTTCGCTGGGGCTGTCGCCCAAGGCGGTCGATGGCGTCTATGACTCGCTGCAACACTTGAAGGCGGCGCGCACGACCACGATCTTGGTGGAACAGGACCTCAATCGCAGCCTGGCGTTTGCGGACCGCATCATCTGCCTGCTCGAGGGAAGGATTGTGGCCCAAGGAATTGCCGCGGACATGTCGCGCGACCAGGTCATGGATCATTACTTTGGCGCGCATCGGCGGGCCGCGCATGGAGTCCCGGCGTGACGAGCTGGGTGAATCTGATTTTGCAGGGAGCCTTGCTCGGCGGCTATTACGCCCTCTTGGCCAGCGGCCTGTCCTTCCTGTTCGGGGTGATGAGAATCATCAATCTGGCCCACGGAAGCCTGGCAGTGATCGCGGCGTACGCCTTGTGGTTCATCGCGGAGCGCTGGGGTATCGGCCCTTTTCTCGGCATCCTGGCAGTATTGCCTGTCATGGGCGGTCTCGGATGGCTCCTCCACCGCACGGTCTTCGAGCGCAGTTTGCAGGGTGGGGAACTGGTCCCCATTCTGAGCACATTCGGTCTGGCGACCGTGGTTGACAACGTGATGTTCCAGAACTTTGGTGCCGACACGCGCTCACTTGCCCCTTACATTGATACGTTCGCCTATGAAAGCTGGAATCTGCCAGGCGACATCTATATTGGACAACTTGCTGTACTGGTGTTTGCGCTCGCGGTGCTGGTGCTGGGCGGGTTGCATCTGTTATTGCTTCGAACGAGCCTGGGACGGCAGATCCGGGCCGCGGCCGAGGACCCGGATGCAGCGCGCCTAGTGGGGATCAATGCGCATCGCATCCACGGCATTGCCACCGCGATCGCCGTGATGACCGTGGCGCTTGCCGGAATGTCGCTGGGCATGCGCGCAACCTTCGATCCCTATAGTGGATCCCAGCAGCTTGTCTTCGCGTTCGAAGCGGTCGTTATCGGTGGTGCCGGCTCCCTCTGGGGCACCCTGGTTGGCGGCATGATCCTGGGGATTGCGCAAAGCATCGGCGCGCAGCTCAATCCCCAAGGCTTCCTGATCGCCGGACACTTGGTATTTTTGGTCGTTCTCCTCGCACGTCTCTATGCGATCGACAAGCTGGGCACCCTCATGAGACAGCTCCGCAGGCAACCGGGTTGAAGACGATGCAAAGAACGAACGTTCATCGTTGGACAAAACTATCCATTGCCTCGGTGTGTCTGGTCCTGGTGCTACAGCTGCTTTTGGCCTTCGCGCCCTTGTTCCTGGACGCCAATGCGGTCGATCGCCTGACCACCTTGTTCATCTATGGGATTCTGGCGTTGATGTGGAACTGCCTGGCAGGCTATGGCGGGCTGGTCTCGGTCGGTCAGCAGGCTTTCTTCGGACTCGGCGCGTATGCCGCGGTCCGTCTTGCCAGCGCCGGAGTGAGCGTTTATCCCTCGCTGTTGCTGGGCGCCGTGCTGGTCGCCGCTATCTCCATCCCGGTTGGCATCTTTATGCTGCGATTGCGCGCCGGCGAATTTGCGATCGGCATGTGGGTAGTGGCCGAGCTGGCCCATCTTCTGGTCAATCTCGATCCCCTGATCCAGGGAGAAACCGGAACCTCGATGATTGCGCTCAATGCCTACGACGCCGACGGGCGTCGCGCCTTAACCTACTGGGCCGCCTTGGCGACCATGGTCGGCTTGGCCTGGCTGGTGTTCCTGCTGCTGCGCGGTCGCCTGGGTTCTGCGGCGCAAGCGATTCGCGACAATGAAGAGGCGGCCTCTTCGGTAGGCGTTCAAGTGCTGGTCGCTAAAAGAACGATCTTCATCCTTTCGGCATTCGGTTGCGCCGCCGCAGGGGCGCTCTGGGTCGCAACGACAATCAGTTTCCAGCCAAAGACCTATTTCAGCGTTCAATGGTCCGCCTACATGATCTTCATGGTTCTGGTTGGCGGGATCGGCACATTCGAGGGACCCATTATCGGCGCGGTCCTCTTTTTTCTCGTCGAGACTTTCTTCGGTGCGTCCGGCGTCTGGTACATGATAGGGCTGGGCGCCACAGCCTTGGTGTTTGCCTTGCTGCTGCCACGGGGAATCTGGGGAACTTTCGAGGCGCGGTACGGGATACGGCTGCTGCCGGTTGGCTATTTTCTCCGGTCGCACGAAGAGTGAAAATTCGCGAGTCCGATCCGGCCGGCGAAATCGAAGCCCCTCGCCTTTACGAGCGGTCGGTCCGGAAAGAACGCCGGGAGGACAAGCCGCGAAAGATCCGCAATGCCTATTAACAACGAACGAGTGCACGGGTGGGTGGCGGGGTTATTTGCCGCAAACGATACGGAACCCTTGATACGCGATTCGGTACCGTCTTTTGACACGTGAAGATCAGCGTAAGGAGGAAGAAGCGCCGCAGATCGACATCACGCTGGTCGAAAACACCGAGAAGCCCGGCGGCATCGCTGAGCCCTCGGCAGCGCTGATTGGACCGGCGGTGGCCGACGCGGTCTTCGCAGCCACCGGCAAGCGTTTGCCCAAGCTGCCGCTGACGGCGGAGAACCCCGCCAGCACGTACGCCTGGCAGTACCGTGGCAAGGCGCGCCCGCGGGCGCGTTTCTTTCTAGAGCTCCTCGATCCACGCCATCTGTATCGCCTCGAGGATCTTCTCGCCGGATTTGTTCCCGGCGTCGGCAAAACCCTCCAGCTCGCACACCCAGCGGTGCAAGTCGGTAAAGCGGATCGTTCGCGGATCCACGTCAGGGTGTGCATCGTGCAGCGCCTGCGCAATCGCGATCGAGTCGGTCCAATGCAGCGGAGCAGAACTCATCCGGCCTCCTTCACTTTCCCTCCTTCACCTGGTTGATCGAGTAGCGCGGAATCTCCACCACCAGGTCCGTGCCGCTGACAATCGCCTGACACGAAAGACGCGACAGGGGCGTCAAACCCCAGGCCTTGTCGAGCAGATCGTCCTCGTCCTCCTCCGACGGCGCAAGCGACCGGAAGCCCTCGCGAACAATAATGTGGCAGGTCGTGCAGGCGCACGATAGTTCGCAGGCATGTTCAATGGTGACCCCCGCCTCGAGCAAGGCCCGGCAGATGCTTTGCCCGCGCTGTGCCGTGATGGTCGCGCCCTCGGGACATATTTCCTCGTGTGGCAATACGCGAATCGTTGGCATCGCTACGCGGATTCCCGCGAAGGTACCGGCGCCAGGACGTCGTCGACGCGAGCACCGGACAGCGCGGCGCGAATCGAGCGATTCATGCGTTGCATCGCGAAGTTCTCGGTGGCCGCAGCCAGCGCATGGCTGGCGGCGACAATCGCGTCGGCGGCATCGGCGCCGGCCGCACGCGCCAGTTCCTCGACCGCCGCCTCGATCCTTGTTTTTTCGTCCGCGGCCAGCAGATCACCGTCGTTGCGCAGCGCCGAGCGCGCCGCCTCGAGCATGCGTTGCGCCTCCACCTGCTGCTCGCGAAGCATGCGCAGCAGGCGATCATCCGAAGCGGACTCGATCGAATCCGCGAGCATGCGCGTGACTTCCTCGTCGCTCAGTCCATACGAGGGCTTGACGACCACGGACGCCTCCGCGCCGCTGCTCAGTTCACTGGCACTTACCGAGAGCAGCCCGTCGGCGTCCACCTGAAAGCGGACCCGCACGCGCGCGGCGCCCGCCGGCAGGGGCGGCAGCCCGCGCAGCTCGAAGCGCGCTAACGAACGACAATTGTCGACCAGCTCGCGCTCGCCCTGTACCACGTGCAAGGCGATGGCGCCTTGTCCGTCCTTGAAGGTCGTAAAATCCTGCGCCCGCGCGGTGGGGATCGTGGCGTTGCGCGGGATGATCTTCTCCACCAATCCCCCCATGGTCTCGAGTCCAAGAGAGAGCGGTATCACGTCGAGCAAAAGCCAGTCGTCGCCTTCGGCGTGATTCCCGGCAAGCAGGTTTGCCTGGATCGCCGCGCCAAGGGCAACTACCTGATCGGGATCCTGGTCAACCAGCGGCGGCGTGCCGAAAAAGTCCCCGACTGCCTGGTGCACGTGTGGCATGCGGGTCGCGCCGCCAACCAGGATTACGCCCTTGATCATCGACGCCGTGCACTGGGCATCGCGCAGCGTGCGGCGGGTGGCATCGATGGTCTTTTGTACCAGATGCTGGGTGAGTCCAACAAAGGTCTCGCGGCCGATGTTCAGGTTCACCCATTTGCCGTCGCCCAGCCGCGCCTGGATCGTCGCCTGATGGCGCGATGACAGCAGCTCCTTGGCCACCCGCGCGCGCGCCGTAATCAATCGACTGTCCTCCGGCCCCAGAAAGGAAAGGTTTGCCTGGTCCAGCACCCAGCAGTACAAGCGATGGTCGAAATCGTCGCCGCCCAGGGCCGTGTCGCCGCCGGTGGCGAGCACCTCGAAAACGCCTTTCGTCAGGCGCAGCACCGAAATGTCGAAGGTGCCACCACCGAGGTCGAAGACGGCGAAGACTCCCTCGGCTCCCGTGTCCAGGCCATAGGCGATCGCCGCCGCCGTGGGTTCGTTGAGCAGGCGCAACACGGGAATGCCCGCCAGCCGCGCAGCATCGCGCGTGGCCTGGCGTTGGGCGTCGTCAAAATACGCCGGCACCGTGATCACCGCCCCGACCAGCGCACCGCCGAGGGAGGCTTCGGCGCGCGCCCGCAAGGACCGCAAAATCTCGGCCGACACTTCCACCGGGCTCTTGATGCCGGCGACCGTTCGCAGCTGCACCATTCCCGGCGCGTCGACGAAGTCGTAGGGCAAGTTCTCCGCATACGCAACGTCGCGCAATCCCCGCCCCATGAAACGCTTGACCGAGCTCACGGTGTTGCGCGGGTCGCTGGCGAGCGCCGCCTGGGCCTCGTAGCCGACCAGTGGCGGTCCGTCGGTAAAGTAGCGAACCACGGATGGCAGCAACGGTCGGCCCTCGGCATCGGGCAGTACCGTCGGCACGCCGCTGCGCACCGAAGCCACCAGCGAATTGGTTGTTCCCAGGTCGATGCCAACGGCCAGCCGGTGTTGGTGGGGGGCCATCGACTGCCCAGGTTCAGAGATCTGCAAAAGTGCCATGATGCTACTTGCGCGAAGGAGCCGCCTCCTCGCGATCGGCAGTGGCGCGATCGATTTCCGCCGCCAGCTTGTCGAGAAACATCAGGGAGCGCACCGCGATGCCAGCCCCGGCGTAATCGGCGCGCTCATCGAGGAGCTGCGCAATTCGGGTCAACAGCTGGTTGCGCGCGTCAGCGACTTCGCGCAACAATTCGGCCGTGGCGGCCGAGTCGTGTGCCGCACTGGCCGCCTCGAGTATCTCGTGCCAGCGCATCTGCCGCTCGAGGAACGATGCCGCAAGGGGTGCCGCTTCCGGTCCATCGAGCGCAATGCCGTTGGTGCGACACAAATACGCGGCACGGCTGGAATCGGACTTGAGTATCCGGTAGGCCTCGTTGGCGTGGCTGGCCAGCTGCATGGCGGCACGCCGCTCGCTGGCGCCGGCACCGGCGTGACGATCCGGATGAACCCGTGAGAGAACCTCGCGATACGCGCGCGTCAGGCCGTCGAGGTCAATCGCAAACCGCGGCTCGAACCCGAACAGGGCAAAGTATTCCGGAATCGACGAGGACACGTGCGCTGAACACTTCAGACTCGAAACGATTCGCCGCAGCCGCAGCGATCCTTTTCATTGGGGTTGTTGAAGCGAAAACCTTCGGTGAGTCCCTCGCGAACGAAATCGAGCTCGGTGCCTTCCAGGTAGGCCAGGCTACGAGGATCGACGAGCACCGTGACGCCGTTGCTTTCGAACTTTGCGTCCGCCGGATCCACCGAGTCGGCAAACTCGAGCTTGTATGCCATTCCCGAGCAACCGGTGGTGTGCACCGCGAGGCGCAGACCAACACCCTTGCCCCGCTTGCTGATGAACGCCGCAACGTGACGGGCGGCGCGTTCCGTGAGCGTGATACCCATCGACGTGATCCTTCAGGCCGCGGCGCGCACGCCTGCACCAGCCTGCGTCCCGGCCTCGGACGACCCCGGCGTTTGCGCGTCGCGCTTGTTGCGATAGTCCTCGATCGCCGCCTTGATGGCGTCCTCCGCCAGGATCGAGCAATGGATCTTGACCGGCGGCAAAGCGAGCTCGTTCGCAATATGCGTGTTGCGTATCTCCATCGCCTGGTCCAGCGTCTTGCCCTTGACCCATTCGGTGACCAGCGAACTCGACGCGATGGCCGATCCGCACCCGTAGGTCTTGAAGCGGGCATCCTCGATTACGCC
>Ga0209415_10004788_pt1 | contig 24684 bp, 21 predicted proteins | sample PeaSoiSIISIP2007_FD_187696 | JGI IMG/M metagenome (GOLD analysis project Ga0209415, IMG submission 187696) | Peat soil microbial communities from Weissenstadt, Germany - SII-SIP-2007 (SPAdes) (version 2) | ecosystem: Environmental > Terrestrial > Soil > Wetlands > Peat | place: Germany... | reverse complement strand
CCGAGCTCCCTGCGACTCCAGGCGCCGATGGTGTGGGCTCTCCCCGGCGCTTCCGGTGGCCGCAGGGAGCGAGGCGGGATCTTCTGTGGGATTACCGGCGCGCGCCCGGAGGCCGTGCCCCGTCCCGGAGGCGTGGCCCGACGCCTCGGTGACCATCGGCCCGCGACATCCGGCCGCGATTTTCCGTAGGCTGACGCGGTGACCACCGATACCGCCAGCCCACCCCCGATCTCGCTCGACTGGAGTGCCGACGCCGCTCTCATCGACGGTGCCGCCATCGCCATCCGTCCGCTCCGCCCCGAGGACGCCCCCACCCTGCGCGCCTTCTTCGGCTCGCTCTCGGCGGAGAGCCTCCGCCTCCGCTACTTCTCGGCCCGCCGCGAGCTGACCGACGCGGACCTGGCCAGGCTGACCGACAGCGAGGCCACCAGCCACGTCCACCTCGGCGCGTTCCACGCCGGCTCGGTGGTGGGCGTAGGCGACTTCATCGTCTCCGCCCCCGGCGAGGCCGAGGTCGCCTTCGTGGTCAGCGACGAGTTCCAGGGTCGGGGGGTCGCCTCCCTGCTCCTCGAGTACCTCGCCGAGGTGGCGCGGGCGGCGGGGATCACCCGCTTCCGGGCCGAGACCATGGCCGAGAACCTGCGGATGCTCGACGTCTTCCGTCACGCCGGGTTCATCGAGCGGGTGGGGACGCCCGAGGCGGGGGTCGTCGGGGTCAGCCTCGACATCAGCGACGTCCGGGGGGTCCGCGCCGCCAGCGGCGAGCGCGAGCGGCTCGCCTCCGTGGCCGCCATGCGCGGGCTGCTCGAGCCCAAGAGCGTCGCCGTCATCGGGGCGGGGCGCGCCCCCGGCGGCATCGGCCACGAGATCCTCCGCAACCTCATTCGGGGGCCGTTCAACGGCCGCGTCTACCCGGTCAACAAGAGCGCGGACAACGTCTCCGGCGTCCCGGCCTGGGCCTCGGTGGGCGATATCCCCGGCAAGGTGGACCTGGCCGTCATCGCGGTTCCCGTCAACGCCGTCCTCGGCGCCATCCACGAGTGCGGTGCGGCCGGCGTCGGCTCGCTGGTGATCATCAGCTCCGGGTACGGCGAGACCGGGGCCGAGGGCGCGGCCAAGGAGCGCGAGCTGCTCGACGTCGCCCGCGGCTACGGGATGCGTGTGGTCGGGCCCAACTGCATGGGGGTGATCAACACCGACCCCGCGGTGCGGCTCAACACGACCTTCGCCCCCAGCCAGCCGCCCTCAGGGAACATGGCCTTCTTCACCCAGTCGGGAGCGCTCGGGGTGGCCGTCATCGACGAGGCGGGACGGCTCGGGATCGGGCTGTCCGGCTTCGTCTCCGCCGGCAACAAGATCGACATCTCGGGCAACGACCTGCTCCAGTACTGGGAGCAGGACGAGCGCACCGACGTGATCCTGCTCTACCTCGAGTCCTTCGGCAACCCGCGCCGCTTCGCGGAGATCGCCCGCCGGGTCTCACGGCGCAAGCCGATCATCGCGGTGAAGGGCGGCAGGAGCACGGCGGGAGCGCGCGCCGCGGCCTCCCACACGGCTGCCCTGGCCTCCCCCGACGTCTCGGTCGACGCCCTCTTCCGGCAGGCGGGGGTGATCCGGGTGGCGTCGCTGGAGCAGCTCTTCGACGTCGCCCGGGTGGTGGCCACGGCGCCGCTGCCGGCCGGCAACCGGGTGGCCGTGGTGGGCAACGCGGGAGGCGCCGGCATCCTGACCGCGGACGCCTGCGAGGCCGCGGGGCTGGTGCTCCCCGAGCTGGGCGCCGGCACCATGAAGCGGCTGCGCGAGGTGCTCAACCCGGCCGCCGCGATCGGCAATCCCATCGATATGACGGCGATGGGGGGACCGGAGGAGTACCGGACCGCGCTCCAGACGGTGCTCGCCGACCCAGCGGTCGACGCGGTCATCACGATCTTCACGCCGCTCCACACCGACACCGTGGGCATCGCGGACGCAATCCACTCGGTCGCCCAGGAGGCCACCAAGCCGCTTCTCGCCGCCGTCTTCGGCGACGCCCAGGAGCGGCTCCGCGCCAGCCAGGACATGCCCGTCTTCACCTTCCCGGAGGCGGCCGCCTACGCGCTGGGCACGGTCGTCGACTACGCCGCCTGGCGGAGGCGCGACCCCGGTACGGTGGTGATGCCCTCCGACATGCACCTCGGCGCGGTCCGGGACATCGTCCACCGTGCGCTGGCGGCACACCCCACCGGCTGCCAGCTCGGCCCGCTCGACGCCGCCGCCCTGATGAAGGCGCTCGCCGTGCCGGTGGCGATGACGATCCGCGCCGACACCCCGGACGAGGCCGTGGCCGCGGCCGAGAGCATGGGTTACCCGGTGGTCCTCAAGGCGGCCGCGGCCGACATGGTGCACAAGACCGAGCGGGGTGGGGTCCTCACCGACCTCGCCTCGGAGCACGCGCTGCGGGTCGCCTTCGACACCATGCAGGCGCGGCTGGGCGACGAGATGGGCGGGGCGATCGTCCAGCCGATGCTGAGCACCGGTGTGGAGACCATCGTGGGCGTGGTCCGCGACCGCCACTTCGGGCCGCTGCTCGTCTTCGGATCGGGAGGGACGGCGGTCGGGCTGACCGGCGACCAGGCGTTTCGGGCCGTCCCGCTCACCGACCGCGACGTGGCCGAGCTGATCCGCGAGCCGCGCGGTTCGGCGCTCCTCTTCGGGTACCGGAACAGCCCTCCCTGCGACACCGAGGCCCTGGCCGGCATCATCGAGAGGATCAGCGCGCTGGTGACGGCGCTGCCGGAGATCGCCGAGATGGACCTCAACCCGGTGATCGTGAGCCCGTCGGGCGCGGTGGCGGTGGACGTGAAGGTGCGGCTGGAGCCCTACACGCGCGATCCGATCATGGAGGCGCGCCACCTGCGCCGCCCCGGCGCGCGCACCCAGTAGGTATCTCCGACCCCACGCAGTCGGGACCTCGGCCCCTGGCCCCGTGTCGGCCCGGCCCGGAGAATCGGCCGCGGCATGACCCTGGACCTGGCCCGCTGGCAGTTCGCGATCGTCACCGTCTTCCACTTCTTCTTCGTGCCCATGACGATCGGGCTCTGCTTCCTGGTGGCGGTGATGCAGACGCTCGCGGTGCTGCGCAAGGACGAGACCTGGGATCGCCTGAGCCGCTTCTTCGGCCGGATCTTCCTGATCAGCCTGGCGGTCGGCGTCGTCACCGGCATCGTGCTCGAGTTCCAGTTCGGCCTCAACTGGTCCGCCTACTCGGTGTTCGTGGGCAATATCTTCGGCGCCCCGCTCGCCATCGAGGGTCTGCTCGCCTTCTTCCTGGAGTCGACCTTCATCGGCCTCTGGGTGTTCGGACGCGGACGCCTCTCTCCGCGCCTCCACCTGGCCACCATCTGGGTGGTCAGCGCCGGCACCATCCTCTCCGCGTTCTTCATCCTGGCCGCCAACGCCTGGATGCAGCACCCGGTCGGCTACACGGTCGAGGACGGCCAGGCCGTGCTCACCGACTTCGGGGCGCTGCTGGGGAACTCAACGCTCTGGGCGTCGTTCGTCCACACCGTGGCGGCCGCGTTCGCCACCGGTGGGGCGCTGGTGCTCGGGATCAGCATCTGGCGAGCCCATCGCGCCCCGGGCGACGTGGAGCGCGACGCCTTCCGGCGCGGAGCCACGCTGATGTGCGTCGTGGTGCTGGTCACGGTGGTCGTCACCGCGGTGTCCGGCGACCTCCAGGCCCGGCTCATGGACGTCCAGCAACCGATGAAGATGGCGGCGGCCGAGGCCCTCTACAACACCCAGAACGGCGCCAGCTTCTCGCTGCTGACCATCGGCAACCTGAGCGGCCAGCCCATCTTCCAGATCCGCGTCCCGCACCTGCTCTCCCTGATCGCGGACCTGAGCTGGAACGGTCAGGTGATCGGCATCAACCAGATGCAGGCCACCGAGGCGGCCCGGTACGGGGCGGGGAACTACACACCCGTCCTCTGGCTGACCTACTGGTGCTTCCGCGCCATGATCGGCGCCGGGGTGCTGATGATCCTGGGGTCGGCGTGGGGGATCTGGCTCAGCTGGCGCCGCCGTCTGGTGCCCAGCCGCTGGTTCCGCCGCGCCGCGCTCCTCGGCATCGCGCTCCCGGTCGTGGCCAACGCCTCCGGCTGGATCTTCACCGAGGCGGGCCGGCAGCCCTGGATCGTCTACGGGCTCATGGAGACGGCCAAGGGCGTCTCGACGGTCAGCGCGGCGGACGTGGCCGGGACCCTGGCCGCCTTCGTCGCCGTGTACTCGATCCTCGCCGTCCTCGCCGCAATCCTCGTCGTGCGGGCGGCCCGCCATCCCCTCGACCGGGTCGACGAGGCACCCGGCCCCGACGAGACCCCCTCCGCGCCCGGGCTGGTGTACTGAGGAAGGACGGATGGCCACCTTCACCGGGCTGAGCGCTCTCTGGTTCGCCGTCATCGGGCTGCTCTGGGCCGGCTACTTCTTCCTCGAGGGATTCGACTTCGGAGTCGGCATGGTGAGCCCGCTGGTGAGCCGGGACGACACCGACCGCCGCCTCTGCATGAACGCGGTGGGGCCGGTGTGGGACGGCAACGAGGTCTGGCTGCTGGTCGCCGGAGGCGCCACCTTCGCCGCCTTTCCGCGCTGGTACGGGCTGCTCTTCCAGGGCGCCTACCTGGCCCTCTTCCTGGTGTTGATGGCGCTCATCGTCCGGGGCGTCTCCTTCGAGTTCCGGGGCAAGCTGGACAGCGCAGGCTGGCGGCGGACATGGGACATCGCGAACTTCGCCGGCAGCCTGGTGGCGGCGCTCGTCTGGGGGGTGGCGTTCACCAACTTCGTCCACGGCCTGCCGGTCTCGGCGGCGGGGTACACCGGAGGCCTGATCGGCCTGCTCAACCCGCCCGCCCTGGTGGGCGGGCTGGCCGCCCTCGCCGTCTTCGCCTTCCACGGCTCGCTCTTCCTGTCGCTCAAGACGAGCGGCGAGCTGATGCAGCGCGCCCGGCGGGTGGCCCGCCCCCTGGGCGGCGCGGCCGCCGTCCTGCTCGCCGTCACCGTCGCCTGGGCCGCGGCGGCCGGCCGGCCCTGGCAAGCTCTGAGCGGAGCCGTCCCGGCCGGGGTGCCACTGGCCCTCGGGGTGCTCGCGGTGGCCTCCCTCGCGGCCGCGCTCCTCCTGGTCACCCGGGGATGGGACGGTTTCGCCTTCGCCGGCACCGGCGCCGCCATCCTGCTCTCCATGGGGGCCGTGTTCGCTGTGATGTTCCCGGCGGTGATCCCGGCGAGCAACGGCGCGGCCCTCTCGCTCACGGTGGGCGCCGCCGCCTCCCACCCCTACACGCTGGTGGTCATGACAATCGTGGCGGCCATCTTCACCCCGCTGGTCCTCCTCTACCAGGGGTGGACCTACTGGGTGTTCCGGCAGCGCCTCCAGCGCCCGATCGCCGCCGCGACGGCCGAGCCGGCAGCCGGCGGGCGCTGACACCTTGGCCGCGGACTCCGGCGTTGCCCGGAGGGCGGCGGGGAGCACCCTGGGGCCGGTGGAACGGCGCCTGCTCCGGCAGGGGGCGGTGCGCCGATCCGTCGCGGGGTCGGTGGTCATCGGCCTGGTCGCGGCCGCCAGCGTCGCCGTCCAGGCGGTGGCGCTCGCCGGCCTCCTGGCCGGCGCGATGGGTTCGCCGGCGGAGCATCCCGTCCCGGCCGTCCTCTGGCTCGCCGGGGCGGTCGCCGTCCGCGGCATCTGCGCCCTCGCTGCCGAGCTGGTCGCCGGCCAGGGCGCCGCGACCGTCAAGGCCGAGCTCCGGCACCGGCTGCTGAGCGCGGCGCTGGGCCAGGCGTCCGGCGGCGGCGGGGTGGGCGGCGGCGACGTGGCGACCCTCGCCGGTCGTGGTCTCGACGCCCTCGACGCCTACATCGGCCGGTGTCTCCCCGACCTCGTGCTCGCCGCCGCCGTCCCGATCGCCCTGGTGGCCGTGATCGGTGCTCTGGACTGGCTGTCCGCGCTCATCGTCCTCACCGTCCTCGCCCTCTTCCCGGTGTTCAGCATCCTGGTCGGGGAATCCAGCGGCCGCCTGGCGGCCCGGCGCTGGAGCCAGGTGGAGGCGTTCGGACGGCAGATCGCCGACATCTTCGAGGGGTTGCCGGTGCTCAAGGCGTTCGGACGCAGCGCGCGGCAGCGGGAGCGGATCGCCGAGGCCGCCGAGGGGCTCCGCCAGGCCAGCCTCTCCACCCTCCGGGTCGCCTTCCTCTCGGCGCTGGTGCTCGACACCCTGGCCTCGGTGTCGGTCGCCCTGGTCGCGGTTCCGCTCGGCCTTCGCCTCCTCTCCGGGTCGGTCGGGCTGGCACCGGCGCTGGCCGTGCTGATCATCGCCCCCGAGGTCTTCCTCCCCCTGCGCCGGGCGAGCGCCGAGTTCCATGAGAGCACGGAGGGGCTGGCGGCGGCACGCCGGGCCATGGACGTGATCGAGACCGCCGGCCACGAGCATCCCCCCTCGCTGGCGAGCGGACCGGCGCTGCGGGCGAGCCCGGCCGCGACGCCGCCGGACACCCGCCGGCCCGACGATCCAGCCCGGGTGCCGGTGGCACTCCGACACGTCCGGGTCGAGCTGCCGGGGCGCCCCGAGCCGGTGCTGGACGCCGCGTCGCTGACCATCGAGCCGGGCGAGAAGGTGGTCCTGGTCGGCCCCAACGGAGCCGGCAAGTCGACGACCCTCTCCCTGCTGCTCGGGTTCACCTCCCCCTCCCGCGGATCGGTGACCGTGGCCGGGATCGACCTGCGCCACCTGGACCTCGAGGCCTGGCGGCGGCGGCTCAGCTACCTTCCCGAGCGTCCGACCCTCCTCGCCGGCTCGCTGGCGGACAACCTCCGGCTGGCCGACCCGGCCGCCGGTGACGAGCGGCTCGCCGAGGTGCTCGCCCAGGCGTGCGCCGGAAGCCTGCCGGCCGGTCTGGCCGGCGGGCTGGGCGCCCGGATCGGGGAGGGAGGGCGCCGCATCTCCGCGGGCGAGCGCCAGCGGATCGCGCTCGCCCGGGCCCTCCTCCGCCCCGCGTCCCTCCACCTGCTCGACGAACCGACGGCACACCTGGACGACCGCACCGAGGCCGCGGTGGTCGAGGCCCTCCGGCGGGTCCTGGCCGGACGCAGCGCCGTGATCGTGACCCACCGCCCCGCCGTGATCGAGCTGGCCGACCGGGTCGTCATCCTCGACGCCGGGCGCTTCGTGCCCGCCCAGGGCGTGGGCGCGGCCGCCGCCGACGCCGGACCCCTCCGGGGGCCGCAGCCATGAGCGCGGCGGCGGGCCAGAGCTCGAGCGCCCTGCGTCTGAGCCGGAGGGCGGGGCCGATCCCGCGTCGCGGCCTCGCCTCGGCGGGCGCGGCCGGAACGCTCTCGGCGGCGTGCGCCGTCGGGCTGCTGGCCACCTCGGGCTGGCTGCTGGCCCGCGCCTCGCAGCGGCCCCCCGTGTTCGACCTGGCTGTCGCCATCGGCGCCGTGCAGGCCTTCGCACTCGGGAGGGGGATCACCCGCTACCTGCAGCGGCTCGCCGTTCACGACGCGTCGCTCGCCACCCTCGCGCGGCTCCGGCTCTGGCTGTACGACACCGTCGAGCCGCTGGTGCCCGATGGCGTGGCGGCGGGCCCGACAGGCCCGGCCGGGCCGCACGCCGCCGCCCCGGGCGCGACGGGCTCGCTGCTGGCCGGCTTCATCGCGGACACCGAGGAGGTCACCGAAGCTCTCGCCCGGGGGACCACCGCCGCCATCGACCTGGGCGCGAGCATCGTCCTGGGCGCCGCGGTCGCCTGGCTGCTGGCGCCGGCCGCCGGGGCAGCCCTCCTCGCCGGCGCGGCAGGCGTCATCGCCCTCTCGGCCCTTGCCGCGCGTCTCGGGCGCTCCGCGGCCCGCAGGAGCGCCGGGATCCGCGCCGACCTGGCCGACGCGGTGGTGGAGACCGTGCGCTCAGCACCGGAGCTGCTCGCCTTCGGGCGCGGGGACCTGGTGCAGGAACGGCTCGACCAGGTCCGGCGCCGCGCCCGCTCCGCCGGCCGCCGGCAGGCGCTCAGCACCGGGATCGCGCGCGCGCTCGCCACCTGGGCGGCCGGTGCCGGGCTCATCGGGGTGGTCCTCGCCGGTCTGGCCGCCCATCGGGCCGACCGCCTCTCGGGGGTCATGCTGACCGTCCTCGTCCTGGTCTCGCTGGCGGCGCTGGAGCCGGGGGCCGCGCTGCCGGCCGCTCTCGCCGGCCGGGCCAGCGGCAACGCGGCCGCCTCACGGATCGGCGAGCTGGCCGGGCTGGAGCCGCCGGCGCGGGAACCGGGTGCAGACGCCAGCCCGCCCCCCGGGTCGGTGGGCGCTCTGCTCAACCGGGTCGAGGTCGCGGCCCGGGGTGGATCGAACGGTCCCGTCATCCTCCACGGCCTCTCCCTGACCGTGCCGCCGGGCCGGCGGGTGGCCCTGACGGGGCCCAGCGGTTCGGGCAAGTCGACCACGCTGCACGTGCTCCTCCACTTCCTGGAGGCCTCGAGCGGAACCGCCAGCATCGGCGGTGTCGACGTCCGCCGGATGACGCGCGCCGGCATGGCCCGCCACGTCGCCTGGCTGGCGGAGGAGACCCACCTCTTCGCCACCACCCTGGCGGACAACCTGAGGCTGGCCCGCCCGGAGGCGACGGACGCGGAGTGCGCCGCCGCCCTCGACCGGGTGGGGCTCGGGGACTGGCACCGCTCGCTGCCCGACGGGCTGGGAACCGTGCTGGGAAGCGGCGGGCGGGCGGTCAGCGCCGGGGAGCGCCAGCGCCTGGGCATGGCCCGAGCCGTCCTCTCCGGCGCCGGCCTGCTGCTCCTCGACGAGCCGACCGCGCACCTCGACCCGTGGTCGTCGTCTCAGGTCCTCACCGAGCTGCTGGGCGCGGCCGGCTCGCGGACGGTGCTGGTGGCCAGCCACGAGCCCGACCTCGGCGGCCACGTCGACGAGGTCGTCACGCTCGACCGGGGGCGCGTGGCGGCGCGGCGGCTGGTCACGGCGGCGGTCCCGCGCGCGCCAGGGCGCTTCGACCCTGGCGCTTCTCCTGTGTGACTGCCAAGGTGGGGCCGATGGTCAGGGCCCACCACCTCTCCGGTGCCTGCGCCACCGCCCCGGGGCCCGGGGCCGACGGCGGGACGTCCACGCCGTGAACCCGACGGACAACCTCCGTCACCTGCACGACCGGCTCCGCAGCGGGGTCGCGCTGGTCTCGCAGCTCGAGGAGCTGCTGCACGAGCGGGGAGACCCGGAGGAGAAGCTGGCGGCCTTCGCCCGGGTGTCCGACTACCTGCAGGATGTGGTGGTGCCTCATCTGCGGGCCGAGCGGACGGCGCTCTATCCCGAGGCGATGCGGCTGCCGGGGATCGACCCGCGGCTGGTCCGCCGGCTCGCCGACAACTGCGAGGAGCTGGAGCGCCAGACGGCCCGGGTGCTGCACGACCACGCCCGCTTCCGCAGCGGGATCCACGACAACGTGGGGTGCCGGCGGCACCTCACGACCCTGGTCCGACTTCTGCGACGCCACCTGCAGGCGGTGGAGGACGAGCTCCTCCCCTGCCTCGACCGGGAGCTCGCCGACCAGGACGTGTACCGGATCTACGAGCGGATCGAGGAGGTGAGCTTCGAGGAGGAGATCGCCGGCAGGGTGCCGGCCGGGGCTGAGGCGGCCGTGGCGGCGGCGCGGCGCCTGCGCGACACCCAGGGGATCGACGCCGAGCTCTTCTTCCTGGGTGAGTACGTCAGTGATCCCCAGCTGGTCGAGCGCACCGTCGCCACCACCATCGAGGCCTGCCGCCTGATGGGCTCAGCCGGTCTCGCCGCGCATCTCTCCATCGACCCGACCGCCATCGGGCTGCTCACCGACGCCGCTGCCTGCCTGCGCAACGCCGAGCGGATCGCCCGCTCGGTCGCCGAGCAGCCACCGGGTCGCCTGAACCTGATGATGCTGGACATGGAGGACCTGACGCTGGTCGAGCCGACCCTCCGCCTCCACCGCGAACTCCTCGCGCTGGGCGTGCCGGCCGGCATCACCCTACAGGCGAGGCTGCGCCGGACAGCCGAGGACCTCGGCCCGCTGCTGGGACAGGCGACGGCGGTGCGGTTGGTGAAGGGAGCGTTTCCGCTGGGTCCCGAGCTCGACCACCAGGGCGGGCGTGCCGTGAGCGCCGCCTACCTCGCCCTGGCCACCAGGATGCTGACGCCCGAGGCGCGGGAGGCGGGGCTGCGGCCCGTCTTCGCCACCCATGATCCGGCGCTCGTGCGCCACATCGCGGCCATGGCGCGGAGCGCGGGGTGGGCGCCGGACCAATTCGAGTTCGAGATGCTGCTCGGCGTCCGGACGGACCTGCAGCGCCGGCTTCGCGGCGAGGGCTTCTCGGTGCGCGCGCACCTCCCGTTCGGCCCCGGCCGGCTGCCCTCCCCCGTCCCCGGTGCCGGCGAGCACCCCGCCGAGGTCGTGCACCTGGGGGAGTCCCCGCCAGCCGGTCGCCAGCCCGCGCTGCGTGGAGAAGCGCGCCCGCCGGCCGGAGGATGACGCCGACGACGGCACGGCATCTCGCCGCAGGGGCGCGGGCGGCTCAGCGCCTCGCGCCCGGCTGCGGTGACCCGGTGAGGCCGACCCGCCCCCCCGCCGTCGCCTGACCGGACCCTCCGCTCGGGCCCGGCGCACCCCGACGGGCCCGACTCCGGGTCCTCGCTGCCGCGGGTCCTTCGGCTCTGTCGGAAAGGGGGTCGCGGACCGTAGCATGGGAGCGACATGGACGGGAACGAGCCGGCTGGGTTCGCCGGCGCCGAGGCCGGCGGGCGCACCTGTGACGCGAACGTCTGCATCACCTGCTCGGACAGCGCGGTGCCCAGCCGGGTGGTCGAGCTGAGGGAGGCGGGCCTGGCCCTGGTGGACACCGGAGCATCGCTGGAGGAGATCAGCGTGGCCCTCGTCGACATCCTTCCCGGGGACACGGTGCTGGTGCACGCGGGAGAGGCGATCTCCGTGGTCGCCCGGGCGTAGCCATGTGCCTGGGAATCCCCGGCGAGGTGGTCGCCCTCGACATCGATCGGCCCGGCATGGCCACCGTGAACGTGGCCGGTGCGCGCCGCCAGGTCAACGTGATGCTGGTCGAGGAGGAGCGGGTCCAGCCCGGCGACTGGGTGCTCATCCACGTCGGATTCGCACTCGCCAAGATCGATGAGGAGGAGGCGCGGCTGACCCTCTCCCACCTGGAGGAGATGGGCCAGGCATACCGGGACGAGCTGCGGGCGATCTCCCAGTCACGGATCGACTGAGGGCACGGCACGGATGCGCTTCGTCGACGAGTTCCGGGACCGGGAGAAGGCGCAGGTCCTGGCCGCGCGCATCGCGGCGCTCTGCGAGCCGGGACGGCGGTACGGCCTCATGGAGATCTGCGGCGGGCACACCCACACCATCTACAAGCACGGCATCGAGGACTACCTGCCGGAGGCGGTCCAGCTCGTCCACGGGCCGGGCTGCCCCGTGTGCGTGATCCCCATGGGCCGGGTCGACGACGCCATCTGGATCGCCGAGCAGCAGGGCGTCACGATGACCTCATTCGGTGACCTGCTGCGCGTGCCGGGCAGCCGCGGCTCCTTCCTCGACGCCACCGCGCGCGGCGCCGACATCCGGATGGTGTACTCGCCGCTGGACTCGCTGAGGATAGCCCGGGACAACCCGGACCGACGGGTGGTGTTCATGGCGATCGGCTTCGAGACCACCTCGCCCTCGACGGCGATGACCGTGCTCCGCGCCGCCGCAGAGGGTCTCGAGAACTTCTCGGTGTTCTGCAACCACGTCACCATCATCCCGGCGCTGCAGGCCATCCTGGCGTCACCGGAGCTGCACATCGACGGCTTCATCGGCCCCGGCCACGTCTCCACCGTGATCGGCTGCGAGCCGTACCGCTTCATCGCCGCGGAGCGCGGGCGACCGTTCGTGGTGGCCGGCTTCGAGCCGCTCGACATCCTGCAGTCCATCCAGATGCTGCTGCTCCAGCTCCGCGAGGGTCGCTCCGAGGTGGAGAACCAGTACACCCGGGTGGTGTCGTGGGAGGGGAACCAGAAGGCGCTCCAGGCGATCGACGAGGTCATGGAGCCCCGCCCCACCTTCGAGTGGCGCGGGCTGGGCTGGATCCCGGACTCGGCGATGCGGATCCGCGAGAAGTACGCGCGCTTCGACGCGGAGCGCCTCTTCGACATCCCCGCGGCCCGGGTGGCCGATCCCCCGGCATGCCAGTGCGGTGAGGTCCTGCGCGGCATCATCAAACCGTGGGAGTGCAGGGTGTTCGGGACCGCCTGCACCCCGGAGACGCCGATCGGGACCTGCATGGTCTCGTCGGAGGGGGCGTGCGCCGCCTACTACAACTTCGGGCGCTTCAGCCGTCAGAGGGTCAGGCAGGCGACCCCGGCGTGACGGAGCGCACCGAGCAGGACGTCCTGGAGAGGATCGAGCGGGTCCGCCGCCGCCGGCCCCGGGTCACCGACGAGCGGATCACCCTGTCGCACGGCTCCGGAGGCAGGGCCACCCACACCCTGATCGAGGCGCTCTTCCTCGAGGCCTTCCGCAATCCCTTGCTCGAACCCCTGGAGGACCAGGCGGTCTTCTCGGTGGGTGCCTCCCGGCTTGCCTTCACCACCGACACCTACGTCGTCTCGCCGCTCTTCTTCCCCGGCGGGAGCATCGGCGACCTCGCCGTCAACGGCACGGTCAACGACCTGGCGGTGTCGGGAGCGCGACCGCTCTACCTCTCCGCCGCATTCGTCCTCGAGGAGGGATTCCCGGTCGCCGACCTCCGCCGCATCGTCGCCTCGATGGCCGCCGCCGCCGAGCGGGCGGGGGTGCAGATCGTGACCGGGGACACCAAGGTCGTGCAGCGGGGCAAGGCGGACTCCTGCTTCGTGAACACAGCCGGGATCGGCGTGCTGGAGCGACCGGTGCATCTGTCGGTCTCCGCCGCCCACCCGGGAGACGCGGTGATCGTCTCCGGGCCCGTCGGTGACCACGGGATCACCATCATGCTGGCACGCGGGGAGCTGGGCATCGAATCCGACCTGCGCTCCGACACCGCGCCGCTCACCGAGCTGGTGGGGCTGCTGCTGGACGCCGCACCGCAGGCGCGCTTCATCCGCGACGCAACCCGCGGCGGGGTGGCCACCATCTGCAACGAGCTGGCCCAGGCCTCGGGCGTGGCGGTGATCCTCGACGAGGAGGCGATCCCGGTGCGCCCGGAGGTCCGGGGGGCATCGGAGATCCTCGGCATCGACCCGCTCTACGTGGCCTGCGAGGGGCGCTTCGTCGCCGTGGTCGGACGGGACGAGGCCGGGCCCGCCGTGGAGGCGCTGCGCTCCCATCCCGACGGCGGGGCCGCCGCGGTCATCGGCCGGATCGCCGACGACCCGCCCGGGCTGGTCCTGGTGAAGACCGGCTTCGGCGGGATGCGCATCGTGGACATGCTGGTGGGCGACCCGCTGCCGCGCATCTGCTGAGGCGCCCGGCGGCCGGGTCCCACCCGCAGCCCGCCGCAGCAGGCTACGATGTCGCGCCGTGAGCTACATCGACATCGCCATCGTGGTCATCCTGGTGCTGGCCCTGCTGCACGGGCTCCTGAGGGGCCTGTTCCGGCCGCTCATCACCTGGGCGTTCATCATCGCCGGGGTCGTGGTCGGCTTTGGCCATCCGGGCGTGGCCGCGCGCTTCGCCCCCAGCCCGAGCTGGCGGCCGGTGATGGGGCTGGTGGTGGTCATCGTCTTCGCCGTGGTCGGCTTCCTGGTCGCCCACCTGGTCGCCCCCCGCATCTACCGCCTCATCCCCGGGATGGGCGCCTTTGATCGCATCGGCGGCGCGCTGCTGAGCCTCGTGCTCGCCCTGGTGATGATCTGCATCCTCCTCAACGGGCTGGTCACGCTCGACCGGGCGACCGCGGCCATCGACGGGAGCGGCAACGTCTCCGCCACCCAGATCGATCAGATCCAGCGGTTCGTGAGCAGCAACCCCGCGGCGGCGATCGCCCTGGACCCGAGCGAGTTGAAGAACCTGGAGAGCTCGCTCGCCTCGTCGACCACACCCGACTCCGACATCGGCCAGTACAACATCGTCCTCGGCGTGCTGCGCAACCTTCACATCCAGATGGTCCAGAGCCAGGTGGCGCCGGTCATCTTCAACATCGGCCAGAACGTCCCCTTCCTGGGCAGCGGCCAGACCTGGCCCGTGAGCTGAGCGCAGCGCCCGCGGATCCCTCAGAGTATCCCGGCGGCGTCCCGCGCTCCGGCCACCACCACCTGGCCGAGGCTGATGCCGCCGTCATTGGGCGGCACCCGGGAGTGGGTGAGCACCCGAAAGCCGCCGTGGAGCAGCCCCGCCGCGACCCGCTCGGTCAGCAGCACGTTCTGGAAGACCCCGCCGGAGAGGGCAACCACGCTCAGGCCGGTGCCCTCCCGGACCCGCCGGCAGGCGGCGACCGCCGCGTCCGCCAGCCCGTTGTGGAACCGGGCGGCCACCACCGGTGCCGCGACGCCCGCCTCGAGGTCGGCGACCACCGCCCGCACCAGCCCGCCGGTGGCGATGCGGAAGGGCTCACCGTCCTCGATGGCGACGGGATAGGCCGAGGTCTCCACCGGGTCGGCCAGCTGCTCCAGCTCCGCCGCCGCCTGACCCTCGTAGTTGATCCGATCCCGGATGCCCAGGATCGCTGCCACCGCGTCGAAGAGGCGGCCGGCGCTCGTGGTCATCGGACTGGCGGTCCCGGTCCGGGCCAGGGTGGTGACGGCGTCCCAGCGGTCGAGGTGGTCGCGCATCACCGGGAGCCCCGGTGGCGGGTCGCCGCCGAACGCGGCGTCGAGATGGGCCGCCGCCATCCGCCACGGCTCCCTGATGGCCATGACGCCGCCGGGCATGCGGACCGGGGTGAGGTGGCCGGCCCGCCGGAACGCGGTGAGGTCGGCGACCAGGATCTCGCCCCCCCACATCGAGCCGTCGCCGCCGAAGCCGAGCCCGTCGAAGGCGACCCCGATGACCGGTCCCGCCTCCCCGTTGTCGGCGAGGCAGGCCGCCACGTGGGCGTGATGGTGCTGGACCGCGACCCGGTCCACGCCGTCCAGGTCGAGGGCGTGCTTGGTGGAGAGGTATTCGGGATGCAGGTCGTGGGCGACCACTTCGGGGCGCACGTCGAACACCCGCATGAAGTGCTCGATCCCCTCGAGGTAGGAGCGCAGGGTCTCGTAGTTCTCCAGGTCGCCGATGTGGTGCGAGACGAAGGCGCGGCGTCCCTTGGCCAGGCAGAAGGTGCTCTTCAGCTCCGCGCCGCAGCCGAGCACCGGTCGGGGGAAGGCCCGGGCCACGGTCACCGGCTGGGGGACGAAGCCGCGCGAGCGGCGCAGTGGGGTCTCCCGGCCCGCGAACACCCGGGTCACCGAGTCGTCGGTGCGCATGTGGATGGCGCGATCGTGGGTGAGGAACGCGTCGGCGATGCCGCGAAGGCGTTCGAGCGCCTCGCCGTCGCGGTACGCGATGGGCTCGTCGGAGACGTTGCCGCTGGTGAGGACGAAGGGGACCGTGAGGTCACGGGCGATCAGGTGGTGCAGCGGGCTGTAAGGGAGCATCACGCCCAGGAAGCGGTTGCCCGGCGCGGCCGACGGGGCCACGGCGTCACCCGGCGTGCGGCGCAGCAGCACGATCGGGCGGCGCGGCGAGGCGAGGGCGCGCTCCTCGGCGGGGCCGACCTCGCCGAGCAGGCGGGCGGTCGCGAGGTCGGCGACCATCACCGCGAATGGCTTGTCCTCGCGGTGCTTGCGCGCGCGCAGCGTGGCCACGGCCGCCTCCGAGGTCGCGAGGGCGGCGAGGTGGTAGCCGCCCACCCCCTTGATCGCCACCACCCGGCCGGACCGGAGCAGCTCGACCACCGCGCCGACGGGGTCGCCCGCGATCGGCGCCCGGTAGCGATCGACGAGGCGCAGCGAGGGACCGCAGGCGGGGCAGCACACCGGCTGGGCATGGAAGCGCCGGTCGCCCGGGTCCGTGTACTCTCGCGCGCAATCGGCGCACATCGCGAACGCGGCCATGGTGGTGAGCGGCCGGTCATAGGGGACGTCGCGGATGATGGTGAAGCGCGGTCCGCAGTCGGTGCAGTTGATGAACGGATGGTGGAATCGCCGGTTCCGGGGGTCGAAGAGCTCCCCGAGACAGGCGTCGCAGGTGGCGGTGTCCGGGGAGATGAGGGTCTGATGCTCGCCCCCGGGATCGCTCGGCACGATCGCGAACTCCGTGCTCCCGACGACCGCGATGGGGGCCGTCTCGACGCGATCGATGACGGCCAGCGGCGGGGCCTCGGCCTCCAAAGCGGCGAGGAAGGCGTCGAGCCGGTCCGCGCCCCCCTCGACCTCGATGAACACCCCCTGGCCGTCGTTGCCCACCAGCCCGCCGAGCCCGAGCCGCGAGGCCAGGCCGTGGACGTAGGGCCGGAACCCCACCCCCTGCACCACCCCCTCCACCCGGATGCGCAGTCGGCGGACGGCGGCCTCCGGCGGACGCTGATCGCGGTCCATGGGAGGCCCACCATAGCCAGAGCAGCAGCCGCGGTGGCTCCGGAGCGCGGCCGCGGTCCCGTGCCGGCCGGCGCGCGCGCCCCCCGCTGGCCCCATCGGCGGGCCCCGAAGGTCCCGGCGAGACTGGGGGCGAGGGACCCTGGCAGCGCTCCCACGAGAGGCGGCAGATTAGGGTTACGAGATGACGGCGGCTGCCGCTGAGAGCCTCACCCCCCCGCCTCACGGTGGTCGTCTGATGGCTGAGCGCCTCCGCGCCCTTGGTGTGGAGGCGCTCTTCACGCTCGGCGGCGGCCATATCGTCGAGCTCCTCGACGGCTGCGCCGACGCCGGTCTCCGGGTCATCGGTATGCGCCACGAGGGGGCGGTCACCCAGGCGGCCGAGGGCTTCGCGCTCGCCACCGGGCGCCCCGGCGTCTGCGCGGTGACCGCGGGTCCGGGCTTCACCAACTCGCTCACCGGCTTCGCCGACGCCGCCGTGGGGAACGTCCCGCTGGTCATGGTCGCGGGGCGCACCGCGCTCAAGCGCCGCGGCCGGGGAGCGGTCCAGGACGTCGACCAGGAGGGGATGCTCGCGCCGATCGCCAAGTGGCGCTCCGTCGCCTACAGCGCCCAGAGTATCCAGCGGCTCACCGACGAGGCCTTCCACCAGGCGGTGAGCGGCCGCCCCGGCGCCATCTACCTCGAGGTGCCCCACGACGTCTTCATGGCCCGGATGCAGCCGCCCGAGGGCGTCTGGGGCTTCCCACCGTCGCCAACCCGCTCCGTGGCCGCACCGGCGGAGCTCGAGCGCGCCATCGAGGCCCTGCGGGCCGCCTCGCGCCCCATCGTCCTGGCCGGGGGCGGCGCCTTCTGGTCGGGAGCCGGCGCGGAGATCGCGGCCTTCTGCGCCGCCGCCGAGATCCCGCTGACGACGACCAGCGCCGCGCGCGGCCTCGTCGCCGACTCGCACCCCTGGTGCCTCGGCTCGCTGGTCCACGCCGGGACCGCCGTGGCCGCGTCGGACTGCGTGCTGGTGCTGGGCAGCGCCTTCAACGGCAACCTCGTGTACGGCGGCCCCCCGCTCTTCAACGAGGACCAGACCCTGGTGCAGGTGGACATCGACGCCGACCAGCTGGGCGGCAACCGGCGCGCCGACGTCGCGGTCCAGGGTGATGTCCGCGAGGTGGTGGCCCAGCTCACCCGGAGCGGGGTGCGCAGCAGGGACGGCGGTGCATGGTTGGCGCAGGGGCGCGAGCTGATCGACATCTCACGGCAGATGTGGGACCGGCAGGTAAACGACTACGAGGGAGAATTGGTGCACCCGGGCGCGCTGGCCCGCGAGGTCGCTGCGTTCGCCCGCGACAGATGGAAAGGGGCGTCCACCCTGGTCGCCGACGGCGGCGACACCCTCACCTGGGCGCTCGCCTACTTCGACGCCGAGGGGCCGGGGCGGCTGCTGTCCACCACCACGGCGCTGGGAACGCTGGGAGTGGGTCTCCCCTTCGCCCTGGCCGCGAAGGTGGCCCGACCGGAGGAGCCGGTGGTGCTGGTCACCGGCGATGGTGCCTTCGGGCTGAGCGCGATGGAGATGGACACGGCGGCGCGCCACCAGCTGCCGATCGTCGTGGTGGTCGCCAACAACTGCGGCTGGGGGGACGTCCGCCACCACCAGCGGGAGATGTACGGCAAGGAGGTGGCCAGCGCCCTCGCCGACACCCGCTACGACCGCCTCGCCGAGTCCCTCGGCTGCCACGGTGAGCGCGTCGAGCGCCTTGCCGACCTCCGTCCGGCGCTGGAGCGCGCGGCGAGCGCCGGGGTTCCGGCCCTCATCGACGTCCGCACCGACCCCGACGTGCTCTCTGCGCTGCTGCGGGCGATGATGATGGTGGGCATCATGTAGGTGCGGCCGGGCGGGTCACCGGGCCGATCCGCCGCCGGTTGCACGGCTCGGGCCGCGCGGTGCGCGCCGAGTCACCGCGCCGCGCGATGGCGCTGCAGATGATTCACGCAAAGTCCATGCGCCGGGGTTCGCGCAGAAAGGCTCGTGCCGAGAGCGGGCACGCACCTCTCAATTCGGGCGACGCTACCAGCGCCGCCGGGAGCTGGTCGCGCTCCACCGGGTGGAAACCGAACGACGTGAAGTAGCCATCCGCGGTCTCGGTGAGCAGCGCGACGGGTGCGCCCGCGCCGTCGACGTGGGCGAGCGCCGCCCGGGTCAGGGCCCTGCCGACTCCATGACCACGCCAGGAGGCTGCGACGGCTGCGGACCGCAGCAGGAAGGCGAGCCGCTCGCCGCTCCCGTGCTCCTCGAGTGCGACGGCGCCGACCACCTCCCCGTGACTTTCCGCGACGAGCACCAGGGCGGCCTCGGTGAGACCCTCGAGCGGGAGGCCGGCCCCGCGCACGAGCTGGGTGACCTCGCCCCGCTCGCACATGGCGGCCGGCCGGATCCGGACGGAGAAGTCCTGTTCCGGTGGTGGCATCACCGTCTCACGGGCTTCCGCGCCCGCACGAAGGCGCTGACCACCCGCCCGCCCTCCGCGCGTGCCACGTCGAGATCCTCGGTCCCAAGGAGGTGCGACCCCCCCGCACTCCCAGCCGTGAGGTTGCGGGTTACCTGGACCTCCACACCCTCGAAGCCGGCCTCCCCGAGAAGCGCCCGGTATTCGCTCTCGTTCAGCGCCCCGGCCACGCATCCCACCCACATCTCGAGATCGCGGCGGACATCCGCCGGGAGCTCACCCTGGACGACCACGTCCGAGACTGCGAAGCTCCCGCCCGGCCGCAGCACCCGGAAGGCCTCGCGGAGCACCCGGCCCTTGTCGGCGCTCAGGTTGATGACGCAGTTGGAGATGACCACGTCGACGGCGTCGTCCGCGAGTGGCACATTCTCGATGGTCCCCTTGAGGAACCTGACGTTGACGGCACCCTGTTCGGCTGCGTTGCGCTCGGCGAGTGCCAGCATCTCGTCGGTCATGTCGAGGCCATAGGCGAACCCCGCCGGCCCCACCCGACGCGCTGAGAGAAGCACGTCTATGCCGCCTCCCGACCCCAGGTCGAGCACGACCTGTCCGGGGCGCAGGTCGGCGAGGGCGGTGGGGTTCCCACAGCCGAGGGACGCCCGCACCGCGTCTCCGGGCAGCTGCCCCACCTCCTCCGCCGAGTACAGGTCCGTCGAGACAGTGCTGGGAGCGTCAGGAGAGCAGCATCCACCGCCGGCGGAGCAACCGCACCCGCCCGCCGGCGCGGCATCGGCGGCCGGGCGCGTGCCGGCGCCGGTCAGCGCCTCCGTGGCCTTCGCCGCCTCTCCTCCCTGAGCGACGGCCGCGGCCGCCGCCGCGTAGCGGGCGCGCACCGCCTCGAGAATCCGATCCTGGGCGGCAGCGTCGACGTCGCTCATGGCACTCTCCCTATATCGACAACCGTCGATTCAACCCAGGATGGTACCGAATTCCATCGACGCCTGTCAATGGGTAGAATGGGCGTATGGCCACCACGACCCGTCCCGTCCTCGACCTCCCGCCGCGGACCAAGGGATGCTGCCAGCCGCTGCCCGGCGCCCTCCCCAAAACCACCGCAGCCGAGCTGGCCCGCGTCTTCACCGCCCTCGACGACCCCACCCGCGTCCGGATGGTCGACATCCTATCCGAGGCAACCGAGCCGGTCTGCGTCTGCGACTTCACGGCGACGTTCGCCCTCTCCCAGCCCACCATCAGCCACCACCTCGCCAAGCTGCGCGAGGCAGGCCTGGTCACCTCGTTCCGGAGCGGCCTCTGGTCGTTTCATCGGCTCGACCCGGAGATGTCTCCGGTGGCCGCCGAGGCGGTGCGCCTGATCCGAGCTGCGGGGCGCTCGACCGCCAGCTGAGCGGTCCGCAGCCGGCACCCACGGCTTCCGGCGACGGGGGATCGGCGTGGCGATCTCCATCAATCTGGTTTGATGTATTCTGCCAGGGTGATCCGGATGCGCGAGCCCAACCCCACGTCGGAGCCGCCGGTCTTCCTGTCACTGGCTGGCCACCCACTCCGCTGGCAGTTGCTCTGCGAGCTAGCCGAGAGCGACCGCCGGGTCAGGGAGCTCACCGTCCGCCTCGGCGAGCGGCAGAGCCTCGTCTCCTACCATCTCGGCCTGCTGCGCGCCGCCCACCTGGTCTCAGCCCGGCCCAGCTCTGCGGATCACCGGGACAGCTACTACGCCGCCGACCTCGTGCGTTATGGCGAGCTGCTGGGCGCGGCCGGCGCCGCGCTGCACCCCGCGCTGCGTCCTCCATCGGCTCACCCCCCGGCCCCGGCCGAGATCTCCGGTCGAGTCCTGTTCCTCTGCACCGGGAACAGCGCTCGTTCTCAGATGGCCGAGGGCTGGCTGCAGCACGTCACCGATGACCGCGTGCAGGCGTTCAGCGCCGGCAGCCACCCCACGCGCCTGCACCCCAACGCGGTGAGGGTGATGCGGACGCGAGGGGTCGACCTGGCGGGCCGGCGAGCCAAGCACGTCGACGAGTTCCGGGATCAGCGCTTCGACTGCGTGGTGACCGTCTGTGACCGGGTTCGGGAGGTGTGTCCTGAGTTCCCCGGGGCGAGAACCATCCACTGGAGCATCCCCGACCCCGCCGAGGAGGGTGCCGGCGACGCCGCCACCTATCCGGCCTTCGAGCGCACCGCGGCCGAGCTCGCCGCTCGCATTCCGTTCCTCGTGCAGATGCTGGCGCACGACCTCATGGAGGTGAACTGATGTCCGGGTTTGCCACCAACGCTTGCCGCTCGGAGGATGACGCCGGAGCTCCGCTCGCCCGCAGCTGGGCAGGTCACCCGTGATGACGCCGGGAGATCGCAAGGAGCTGGAGGGCGCCGCCCGGCGCCTGTCGCGTGAGTTCGCCGGCATCTTCAGCCTCGAGAGCGTCGAAGAGTGCGTCGTGGACTCCTTCGAACGCCTCGCCGCCACCGCGACGGTCATGAACTTCCTGACCATCCTCGCCGAGCGGTTCGCCCGCGAGCGCCTGCAGGCGCTGGGTCAGGCGGGGAACAAGGTGACGAGCACGGTGCCGGAGGTGCTCTTTGTCTGCGTGCACAATGCCGGCCGGTCGCAGATGGCAGCGGTCCTCCTCGACCAGCTCGCCCAGGGCGCCGTGCACGTGCGCTCGGCGGGATCCGATCCCGCCGACCGTCTCAACCCGGTGGTGGTCGAGGGCATGGCTGAGCTGGGTCTCGATCTCGGCAAGGAGTTCCCCAAACCGCTGACCGACGAGGTGGTGCAGGCCGCCGACGTGGTCATCACCATGGGATGCGGGGATGCCTGCCCCCTGTATCCCGGGAAGCGCTACCTGGACTGGGACCTCGAGGACCCGGCCGGCCAACCGTTGGCGACGGTCCGCCGGATCCGCGACGACATCCAGGAGCGCGTCAGGGCACTGCTGACTGAACTGGCCCCGGCTACAACCCCGTCATAGTCGCGCCCACCCGCCCCGAACCCGCGACAAGGAGCCCCCATGCATCTCGTTGCCGTCGGCGGCAGTGACGCCGGCATCAGCGCCGCGCTGCGCGCCCGTGAGCTCGACCCGGGCGTCGAGGTGACCGTTGTGGTCGCCGACCGCTACCCCAACTACTCGATCTGCGGCATCCCCTACTACGTCTCGGGCGAGGTCGTCCGCTGGCAGGACCTCGCCCACCGCACCATCGCCGATCTCGAAGCCACGGGGATGAGGCTCCGGCTCGACACGGTGGCCCGGCGCATCGAAGTCGCCCGCCGCAAGCTGGCCGTCACCGACGCCACGGGCCGCGAGGAGCTGATCGCCTACGACGCCCTGGTCGTTGGCACCGGAGCGGTCCCCGTGCGGCCGCCGATCGAGGGACTCGCGGGCCCAGATCCGCTCGGAGCCGACGATGGCGTGCATCTCCTCCACTCCATGGCGGACACCTTCGCCGTGATGCGCACGCTGGAGGAGACCGCGGCGGCTCGGGCGATCATCGTCGGCGCCGGCTACATCGGGCTGGAGATGGCCGAGGCGCTGGTCGCCCGGGGACTCGCGGTCACCCAGATCGAGCAGCTGCCCGAGCTCCTGCCGACCGTCGATCCGGAGCTCGGCGGGCTCGTCCACGATCAGCTGGTCCAGCACGGGGTCGAGGTCCAGCGCCGCACCAGGGTGACCGGCATCGTGCGGGCGGCCGCCGGCGCCCCCGGGCGCCTCGAGGTGCGGGCGGAGAGCGACGGGGCGAGCTGTGCCTTCTTCGCCGACCTGGTGCTGGTCGTCGTGGGGGTGCGACCCGATGCCGAGCTGGCCGCGGCGGCGGGAGCCGAGCTCGGAGCGAAGGGCGCGGTTGCCGTCGACCGCCGGATGCGGACCAACCTGCCCGGCGTGCTGGCGGCGGGCGACTGCGTCACCACCCATCACCGCCTGCTCGGGACGACCTACCTGCCCCTGGGCACCACCGCCCACAAGCAGGGCCGGGTCGCGGGGGAGAACGCTGTCGGCGGCCATCGCGAGTTCGCCGGGAGCCTGGGCACCCAGGTCGTCAAGGTCTTCGACATGGTCGCGGCCCGCACCGGCCTGCGCGACCACGAGGCGCTCGCCGCCGGATTCGACCCGGTGACCATCGCCCACGAGGCTGACGACCACAAGGCCTACTACCCGGGCAGCCACCGCATCGCCATGCGCTACACCGGGGATCGGCAGACCGGCCGGCTGCTCGGGGTGCAGCTCTTCGGCCACCGGCACGGCGAGGTCGCGAAGCGCATCGACATCGCCGCGGCGGCGATCTTCCACAGCATGACCGTCGATGCAGTGAGCGACCTCGACCTCTCGTACACCCCGCCTCTCGGCAGCCCATGGGACGCCGTCCAAGCCGGTGCCCAAGCCTGGCTCCGAGAAGTACCCCCGGGGTGGGGAGGCACCGGTTCACCGCCTGACCCGGGCGACCGCCAGGACGCGTGACCAGAGACCCTGGCCGCCGGGAGAGGCCTGGATGAGGATCAGGCCGTGACAGCGATCCTCGTCTACCTTGCCGCGGCCCTCGTTGCCCTGTGGGGAGTGGCGCACGCGGTGCCCACCCGACAGGTCATCGCCGGCTTTGAGCCGATCACCCTTGACAACCGGCGCGTGATCCTGCAGGAGTGGCTGGCGGAGGCGTTCACGATGTGGGGCGTTGCCGCGGTCCTGATCGCTGCGACCGTCGCCGGCGGCGCCCACGCGGGGGTCAGCCTGTGGGTGTACAGGGTGGCTGCCGGGTTGCTCATCGCTCTGGCAGGACTCACCACCCTCACCGGTGCCCGCACCCCGGTGATCTGGTTCAAGATCTGTCCCGTGCTCTTGACCGGTTCGGCCGTGCTCCTGGTCATCGCAAGCCTGCTGTAGCCAGCCCACGATCACCCGTGTCCACCCCATGGATGGCCCGGGGCCGCGATGGAACGCCGACCTGACTAGCCGGAAGCCAACCCGGCGATGACACTCCGGCTGGCGCCGGCGCCGACGATCTCGAACACCGGGTAGCGCTCGACGATCGCGCGTATCTCCTCGACGGACGGTCCTGCGCTCAACCCGAAGTACCTCTCAGCCTCCCGGAAGTCGGCGCGGCGGCCACTTCCAAACAGGTACTCACGGATCACCGGTGGCCGCTCCTGGGTGGGCACCTCGACCAGCATCACCTTGCGGGGCCTCCCGCGCCGGATGACGGCCCGCCCGGCTGCCGCTCTCACGTTGCGGACCCACTCCGACTCGCCGGCGAGGGCGACGAGGTAGCACCTGCCCCCCTGTACGGTCCTGACCAGCAGCGTGCGCCGAAGCTTGCCCGACCGCCGACCGCGGACCTCGAGCATGACCACGAAGTCTGGCACCCAGCCCCGTGACGCCAGGAACCAACCCACCCACTGGAGGTGTCGATACAGGGCGGGCGGGCGGCGGTAGGCGGCGCGGCCCGAGTAGTCGACCGGTGCGACAACCCCGCCGAGTGCCGCCTTGAGCCGATCCCCGAACGTCGATGGCTTCACATGCGCGACTCGCGCGGACTGCTTGTGGGCGATGCCAGCCATGCTACCGAGAAAGGACGATGGTCCCAACCGGGCGCCTCATGCCTCACACCTCAGTGGTCTGCTGGAGGTTGACACCGTATGGGAGGTGCGACATGAACGTGCACGCGTTCCTGTCAGAACAAGCCGGTTACGCTCTATCA
>Ga0209415_10004787_pt1 | contig 24686 bp, 23 predicted proteins | sample PeaSoiSIISIP2007_FD_187696 | JGI IMG/M metagenome (GOLD analysis project Ga0209415, IMG submission 187696) | Peat soil microbial communities from Weissenstadt, Germany - SII-SIP-2007 (SPAdes) (version 2) | ecosystem: Environmental > Terrestrial > Soil > Wetlands > Peat | place: Germany... | reverse complement strand
AATGCAAACGCGCGCGAGCTCTTTCAAGAGGGTATCCAATATCCGCCGGTCCGCATCGTCTCGCGGGGCGAGCCGGTCCGTGACATCGAGGCGATCGTGCGTGCCAATAGCCGCGATCCGGACGTCGTCTTCGGCGATATCCGCGGGCAGATCGGCGTCGCTCGTTTAGGGGAACGCCGCATCGCGGAGATGATCGGCCGCTACGGGATCGACGACGTCCTCGCCGCCTTTGCGCACAAGCAGGACGTCACGTTCAAGCGCGTCCGTGCCGCGCTTGCGAGTTGGCCCGACGGCTCGCACGAAGCCGAGACCTTCCTCGATGCAGGCCCCGATTCGCGCTTCCGCTTTCACGTGCGGATCGACAAAACGGCAGACCGGATCCACTTCGATTTCAGCGCGTCGGACGATCAGGCGGACTCGCCCGTCAACATCCGGCCTCCGTTGGCGCGCGGCTGTTGCTACTATGCGCTCATCGCGATGATCGACGCGAACCTCTCGAACAATGGCGGGATCGCGCGGGTCGTCGAGACGACGTTTCGGCACGGCTCGATCATCGATCCAAAATTTCCGGCGCCGACGAACGCCTACATGTCGACGTGCATCGCCGTCACGGAAGCCTGCCTGAAGGCGCTAAGCGGTTTCGTCCCCGAACGCCGCCTAGCCGGCGTCGGTGGATTCGGCGGGACGTCGATCGGCGGGACGCGCGAAGATGGGTCGACGTTCGTCCAGTACGAGCTCTTCGGCTCGGCGTACGGAGGACGTGTCGGCTCCGACGGCCCATCGGGCACCGCCGTGCTACTTTCGAATTGCCGCACCGCGCCGATCGAAGTCCTCGAGAACGAATTTCCGACGCGTGTCACGCGTTGGGAGCTGATCCCCGATTCCGGCGGCGCCGGTGAATTTCGGGGCGGCCTCGCATCGCGACGCCGCGTCGAGGTTCTGGCGCCAAGCGTTCAGATCTCGATGCGCGGGACGGGCCACGCTGTTCCCGGATTTGGACGCGACGGCGGGCATCCGGGCCGCACGGCCAACTGCGTCCTGCGTCCGGGTCTCCCGAACGAGCAGCGGATGCCGAGCAGATTTGCCGGCGCGGTCCTGCGCCGCGGCGAGTCGTTTCAGCATGAGAAAAGGCGGCGGCGGCGGGCTCGGCGATCCGCGCAAACGCCCGTTTGACAAGCTGCTCGACGACGTGCTCGACGGCTACGTCACGCGCGAGCGCGCGATCGCCGAATATGGCGTCGATGCCGCCAAACTCGACGGCGCGCTAGTGCGCGCTCTATGACCGATAAGGAGTATCTCGGCCTGCGGCGCGATGACACGATCTATGCGCTCGGCTACGGGTCCGCCGATGGACCGGAGATCGTCGCCTATCTCTTCGAGAGCCGCGCGACAGGCGGCCGAATCTTCGCGCGAAAACCCAGCGCCCTGCGGCCCGCAGAGGACGCCGTTTTCCGGCTGCACGTCTCTTCTACGTACCTGACGCCGAGTGAAGCCGCGCTTGCGCACCTCGCTGAGGCGCGCCGCGCCGTCCCCTACTTCGAAGCGCGACTGGCAGAAGCGAGAGTCGCTCTTGACGCCGCACGCGCGTGGGCTCGCGCGCGCGGCGTCAAGATCAAGGACTGACTAGTGTGCCGCGAGCTCGCGTTCCGGCTCGCCCTTGAGCCCCGCATCGGCACGCAACACTGCTGCCTTGTCGAGCTTCTCCCACGGCAGGTCGAGGTCGGGGCGGCCGAAGTGGCCGTACGCCGCGGTCTGCTTGTAGATCGGGCGGCGGAGGTTGAGGTTATGAATGATCGCCGCCGGACGCAGATCGAAGTGGTGCATGATGAGATTGGCGATCTTTTCCTCTTCGATCTTCCCCGTGTTGAACGTCTCGACGAGGACGCTGACCGGACGCGCGACGCCGATCGCATACGCGACCTGTACCTCGCAACGCTCGGCCAAGCCGGCTGCGACGACGTTCTTGGCGACCCAGCGCGCCGCGTACGCCGCAGAGCGATCGACCTTCGTCGGGTCCTTACCGGAGAACGCTCCGCCGCCGTGACGCGCCATCCCACCGTAGGTGTCGGCGATGATCTTGCGACCGGTTAACCCGCAATCGCCCATCGGCCCGCCGACGACGAAGCGCCCGGTCGGGTTGACGAAGACGCGCAGGTCTTTGTCGCGCAGACGCGTGGGGATCACGTGATCGATGACTTGCTCAGTGATCTCCGAGCGAATCTTCTCAAGCGGGACGTCGGGCGAGTGTTGGGTCGAGATGACGACGGCGTCGACCCGCACGGGCTTGTGGCCGTGATACTCAACCGTCACCTGCGATTTGCCGTCGGGACGCAAGTACGGGATCTCTCCGTTCTTGCGCTGCACTGCAAGGAAGCGCGTCAGGTTGTGCGCGAGCGTGATCGGCAGCGGCATGAGCTCGTCGGTTTCGCGGCATGCGAACCCGAACATCATCCCCTGATCGCCCGCGCCGGTTAGCTCGAACTCGTCGTCCTTGCCGCTCTGCCTGACTTCGAACGACTTGTCGACGCCCATCGCAATGTCGGGCGACTGTCCGTCGATCGAGACCAGCACGCCGCACGTCTCGGCATCGAAGCCGATGTGGGAGTGCGTGTAGCCGATGTTCGCGACCGTCTCGCGGACGATTTTCGGGAAGTCGATATAGGTCTTCGTCGTGATCTCGCCGGCGATGTGGACTTGTCCAGTCGTGACGAGCGTCTCGCACGCGACACGCCCCATCGGATCGTCTTTGAGAACCGCGTCGAGCACGGCGTCGGAGATTTGGTCGGCGACTTTGTCGGGATGGCCCTCGGTGACCGACTCCGACGTAAAGAGCCTGCGATATGCCATTTAGGTACCCTCCGACCAGGACGCCATGTAGATTTCTTGTTCCGGCGTCAACGTGTCGATGTTGACATGCATCGACGCAAGCTTCAGCTTGGCGACCTCCTCGTCGATATGATCGGGGACGTCGTAGACTTTCTTCTCCATCGATTGGTGGTGCTGCGCAAGGTGCGCCGCCGCCATCGCTTGGTTGGCGAACGACATATCCATGACCGCGGCCGGATGGCCCTCGGCCGCCGCCAGATTGATCAGACGCCCTTGCCCCAAGATGCAGACCTTACGTCCGTCTTTGAGCTCGTAGCGATCGATGAACGGCCGCGGCTGATCCTTCCCGACCTTGATCTTCTCGAGCGCGTCGAGGTCGAGCTCGTCGTTGAAGTGGCCGGAGTTGCAGACGATCGCGCCGTCCTTCATCGCCTTGAAATGCTCTTCCCGGATGACGTGATAGTTACCGGTCACGGTGACGAAGATGTCGCCGGCTTTCGCAGCCTGCTCCATCGGCATCACCTGGAAACCATCCATCAACGCTTCGAGCGCTTTGCGCGGATCGATTTCGGTCACGATGACGTGCGCGCCCAGACCCTTGGCACGAGAGGCGACCCCGCGCCCGCACCAGCCGTAGCCGACGACTACGAGGGTATGTCCGGCGAGCAGCACGTTCGTCGCACGGATGATCCCGTCGATCGTCGATTGTCCGGTCCCGTAACGGTTGTCGAACATGTGCTTGGTGAGCGCGTTGTTCACCGCGATCACCGGATACGGAAGAACGCCATCCTTCTGCATGGCCTTGAGGCGTATGACGCCCGTCGTCGTCTCCTCGCAGCCACCGATCATGTCTTTGAGCAGATGATTGTGCTTCGTGTAGATCGTCGTGACGAGGTCGCAGCCGTCATCCATCGTCATGTGCGGTTTGGATGCGACGACCGCCTCGATGTGCTTGTAGTAGGTTTTTTCGTCTTCGCCCTTGATTGCGAACGTCGGAATGTCGTAGATCGCCGCGAGCGCAGCGGCATTATCGTCTTGCGTCGAGAGCGGATTGCTCGCGCACAAGGTGACTTCCGCACCGCCCGCTTTTAGGGCGAGGACGAGGTTTGCGGTCTCCGTGGTCACGTGCAGGCACGCGCCGATGCGCACGCCGGCGAGCGGTTTGGTGTGCGCGAAACGGTCGCGAATTTGACCGAGAACCGGCATGAAGGTCGAGGCCCATTCGATGCGCGCGCGGCCTTGCTCGGCCAGCGAAGCGTCCTTGACGTCGCCGCGCAGCTTTTCAACTACTGCCAAAATCAGACTCCTAAGTGACGCCGGCCCGTCGGGCACGGCGGAATAATTACCGCTGATCTTTGCAACAATCGAAAACGGCTTATTTTATCTTCGGCAGACGGAGGCCGGGGCCATCCGTCGTGCAATCCAGGCCCCAGAGTGGACGATATCGACTCCTACTTGGACGCTCTGGCGTCGAGCGCCCCGACCCCCGGCGGCGGGAGCGCCGCGGCCTTGGTCGGGGCAGCCGGTGCGAGTTTAGTCGCTATGGTCGCGCGGATCACCCTCGAGTCGCCTCGCCGCGAGGCCTACCACGGGGCGGCCCGGCCGATCGCCGAGGAGGCAGATCGCCTGCGGACGGCGCTGAGAGGAGCCGGCGTCCGCGACGAGGCGGCCTACGCGGCGGTAACGAGGGCCCAGCAGCTTCCCCGCGACACGGATCCCGAACGCGCACTCCGCGCCCAAGCGCTCGAGACGGCGCTCGCGCATGCGGCCGACGAGCCGCTCGCGGCCGCGACCTTAGCGCGCGACGTCCTCGCGCTTTGCGCACGGGCCCTCGCACTCGAGCATCGCGGGCTTGCCAGCGACGTCGGCTGCGCGGCCGAGTTCGCGCTCGCGAGTCTGCGCGCGTCCGCCTATAACGTCCGCGTCAACCATCGCTTCATGAAAGACCAAGCAACGATCGCCCGGCAAGCGGCGCGGCTCGAAGAGCTCGAGGGAGAAGCGGATGAGACGATCGCGCGCGTTCGCGGCGGCGTCGACGCGTTATTGTCGGGCTAAGGCCAAGTCGAGAAACGGTGCGATGTCGTCGCGCTCGACCTCGACTCCGACGGGGCGGTCGGTGTAGCGGATGTCGTGAAAATCGGAACCACCGGTCATGACCATTCCGTATTGCCGCGCGCGGGCGCGGAAGTGCGCGACTTGCGCCGGCGTGTGCGTCGGGTAGAACACCTCGAGCCCGGCGAGGCCCGCGTCCGCCAGCTCGTCGATGAGCTCGTCGTCTTTTAGGCGCCCGGGATGCGCGAGGACCGGGATGCCGCCGCCGGCGACGATGACGTCGATCGCCCTTTGCGGCGTGATATATAACGATGGGACGTAGCCCAGACCGCCGCGCTTGAGCAGCGTCCTAAACACCGTGTCGACGTCGCGGGCGAGACCGGCGCGAACCAAGGCCTTCGCGACGTGCGGACGCCCCAGCGCCTCGCCGCCGTCCGCCTCCGCTTCGACCATCTCCAGGGTGAGCGGATAGCCGGCACCCTCGAGCTGGCTGAGCATCGTCTGCGCGCGCACGCGCCGCGAGGCGCGGTTGTGTTCGAGGACTTCCGCGAACGCCGACGCGCCGACGGGGACGCAAAAGCCCAAGACATGGACTTCGTTTCCTTTATATGTGGTGTTGATCTCGATCCCCGGGATGACCGTCGCAGCGATGGCGCTGCGGTCGATCTCGCCGTAGGCCGCCATCGTGTCGTGATCGGTGATCGAGAAGATCTCGACCCCTCGCGCTGCCATCATGTCGACGAGCGCTTGCGGCCGCAAACCGCCGTCGCTCGCCGTCGTGTGACTGTGAAAGTCGACGATCACGCCACGCCTCGCAGGAAAATGCGCTTGATCTCGGTCGCGTGTCCCGTCTGGGGATCGATGCTCGCCACCGCGGCGCAGAACTGTTTCGGCCCGTTTTTTTCGACGCTGAAGCGTTCCGAGGGCGTCGTCGTGAACCGCTCGATCACCCCGCTCGAGACCATGCCGATGACCCCGTCGGTCGGGCCGGTCATGCCGACGTCGGTGAGGTACGCCGTCCCTCCGGCGAAGATTTGCTCGTCGGACGTCTGCACGTGCGTGTGCGTCCCGTAAACGAGCGAGACGGAACCGTCGAGAAAGCGCGCCAGCGCCATCTTTTCCGACGTCGCTTCAGCGTGCATGTCGACGATGATGACCTTCGTTTCCTCTCGCAACTCGTCGACCATCGTTCGGCTCACCCGAAACGGGTCGTCGACGGTCGGCATGAAGACTCGACCCATGACATTGAGAATGCCGACGGAGACGCCGTCGACGCTGAAAATGCCGACGCCCTTGCCCGGCGTCCCCGGTGGATAGTTGGCAGGCCGCAGGACGCGATCGCTTTGGTCCAGATAATCGCGAAACTCACGCTTGTCCCAGATGTGGTTGCCGGTCGTGATGACGTCGACGCCGGAAGCGAACATCTCCTCGGCCGTCTGCGCGGTCAAGCCGAAGCCGCCCGCCGCATTCTCGCCGTTGGCGATGCACACGTCGATCTGGTGCTGCTCCCGCGTGAGCGGGATACACCGCTTTAGCGTCTCTCGACCCGGTGCGCCTACCACGTCACCGACGACGAGCACCCGAATCGGCTTGGTTATAAGCGCGCCGACGCCTTCGCTTTCTTTCCGGATTTCAAGAAGTAGACCAGCACGCGCTTTTCTTCGCGATAGCCGACGAGGCTCTTCTGCCGTGACGGATCGCGCATCACGTCGATCGCGCAGTCGACGACCTCGTCACGGGCTTCGGGATCTTCGTCGATCGGTTCGTCGGACGGAGGATTCTTGACGAGCGCATCACCGAAGCGCTCGCCCAAGAGCGAGAGCTGCAGCATGAGTTCGTCCCGGGTGAACGAGGCCGCATCTCGGGTGACGTGGATGAACGTCGTCACACCGTCGACCTCGCAGTCGACCGCAAGCGCCGCCGGCTCGTCGCCGGTCAGCTCGAGGAACGTTCCGATGTGCTCGGCCAGCGACGCCGCCAGCTTCTGCTGGGCCCGGCGATCGAGCCGCTTCGCCACCACGTACGACAGCTTGACGGTGCCGTCGGCCGGTCGCGAGATGATACTCGAGATCTCGGGAAACCGGACGAGCAGCGCCACGATCACGTTCACGGTGTCGGGCGACTCTGTCGGTACTCGGGTGGTGATCAAGGGTATCTCGTCCTTCGAAGGCGGCCGGCGGTGGGGGGGAGGGTTCCGGGTGTTCGCGGGCCCAGGGGCGACCCCTGCGGCTCCAAGCAGCCTCCGGGCCCGTCCCCGGGAGTGGACTCCGAAGAGCCCGAAAGGCGATCACGTCATGGGAGTCCGGCGGCTACTGGTAACCCTGCCGATCGCCCTCTCCGTTGCAGCCGCCGCCCACGGCGTGCGCTTCGGCGACGAACACGCGTTTGGGGAAGAGTACCACGACTGGGTCTGCACGCTCATGCTGGCGGGCCTCCCGGCCCTTGCCTGGGCGTTCCTAGCTCGAGCTGCCGCCGGGCTTGCGACGTACGCCGACGGGAGCGTCCTCGCCGAGCGGCTTGCAGAGCTCTTGCCGGGGCGCGGACGCCTCGGCGCTCTGGCGGCGTCGATCGCTGCGTCGGCGAGCGCGATCTACATCGGCATCGAACGCCTCGAAGCAGACGGTGACACGAGCTACGTCTTCGCCCTAGCGATCATCGTCGCGATCAGCATCTCCGTCGCGTTCGCGACGCGCCGCGTCCTCGAAATCGTCGCCTCGGCGACCATCGCATTCTTTCGCCGCCTGGTCGCGGCATTGCGCCGCAGCGCGCCGGTACGGCCGCTGCGCGCGAGCCGCCCGCGCGCGACGCCACGCGTCGATTGGGCAGCGGTCCGCCTCGGCCGTGCCCCTCCCCTAGCCGCCTAGCGTTACCGGCCGCTTCGGCCTTTTTCGCTCGTCGACTAGACAGAGGGACACATGCCTCGTTTTATTTTGGCGTGGAGCAGCGCGCTCGCGCTCATCCTGTTTTCCGTCATTCCGGCAGACGCGGACGTCACCGGGCTAGTGCGCGGCCACGTCACCGTCGACGGGACCGCCCGTTCCGGTGTTACCGTCACCGTCAGCGGCAATCAAACGACGACCCAGACCACCACGGACGCCGGCGGAGACTTCACGTTCACGCGTATTCCGTTCGGTCAGTACACGGTCACGGCGCACGCCGAGGGTCGCCCCGATGCAAGCACGACCATCACGGTGACCACCGACTCGATCAACACCGTCTCCCTCAACGTCGGAGAACTCAAGCAGATCGGACGCGCGGTCGCCTCCGCGCGCAGCATCAGCGGCTATCCGGTTTCATCGAATACGATAAATAGCCAACAAATCGCGACCTTGCCGCAAGGGAATAGCCTCAACGCGCTAATCGAAACGGTCCCGGGGATCGTCCGCTTCTCGTACGGCGAGCCGGTCGCTCACGGTTTCCACGGCGTTACCTACGAAGTCGACGGGGCACCGCTGCCGCAAACGACGGCGTCGAACTTCTCCGAGATCATCGATCCGCGCAACATCAATTCCATGGAGATCTTCACCGGGGCGTTCCCCGCCGAGTTCGGCGGGACGCGCCAAGGCGCGGTGATCAACATCATCACGAAGCGTCCGACCGACTTCCCAAACGGCGCGTACACGTTCGTCTCCGCCGGTGGCGGCACGACCTACGGCAACCAACTGGGGACCTTCAACGAATCCGTCAAGTCCGGATCGACGTACACCTTCGTCGATGCCAACGGCCAGCGCAACACGCGCGGGCTCGACTCGCCTACCCAAGTACCGGACAACGACAACTCGAGCCTCTCGGACTATTTCGGCCGCATCATCACGACCCTGAGTCCTCACGATACGCTCTCCGTCGACCTCTACAATCAGTACAATACGTTTCAGATCCCGATCAACACCATCCTCAATCCCAACAATCCGAATAACCCGGTCGTCAACGTCCCAGACCAAGACGACGTCCAGCTCGAGTACAGTAGCTTCGCCAACATCAACTACACCCACACGTCGCACGACGGGAACGGCTATTTTCAGTTCATCCCGTGGTGGCGCTTCTCGCGGATCGTCTATAATGGCGACCTAGCGAATGACGTCTTGGCCCTCGACTACAGCCCGACTGACTGCGGCAATACGGACGCCTTCCCAACGGCGAATCCGTGCTCGCTCGGCGGCCTAGCCCAAGACCGCGGCGCCAACTACCTCGGCGTTCGGACGGCGTATTTCCGAACGTTCGGGCAGCACGCGATCAAGACGGGCATCGACGCTGCGGTCGAAAACTTCACGAGCACCGAGACGATCGCGGTCTCGGGAATGCCCAACTTCTCCGACAACGTGGCGCAGCGCGGGACCGCGTTTTCAGCATACGTCCAAGACAACTGGACCCCATCGCCGATCTTCGCGATGCAGCTAGGACTGCGCTACGATCGCTCGGCGGGCTTCACCGCGGGGAACGAGCTCCAACCGAGAATCGGGGCGAACGTCAAGCTCGGTCCGGCGACGATTTTCCACGTCTACTATGGCCGTATGTATGCTGCGCCGGCGCTCGAGGACACCCGCCGCGCAGCGGTCGTCGTCGGCGGCGGCCCAACGACGGGCGCGCTCCCGGTCTACGATCTCCAACCGGAGCACGACTCGTATTACGAGGCCGGCGTGGCGCATACGTTCTCCAACGGCATTTTCGGCTACATCAACGTTTGGGAACGCAACGCGTGGAACGTCCTGGACACGACGCAGATTTTCCCGACGCCGATCTTCGCCGTCTTCAACAATGCGCTTGGGCTCGCGCACGGCTACGAACTGCGGCTGCAGCAACAGACGCGGACGGCATCCTGGTTTTTCTCCGGGACGTACTCGCAATCGGTCGCCGGGGGTATCTCCGGAGCGACGTTCCTTTTCCCGCCTGCCGCCATTTCGAATACGTCGCTGAATCCCGAAGATCACGATCAGACGATCGCGATCAACAGCGCGTACACGAAGCGGTTCGCCCCGGATCTCAGGAGCTACCTGACGCTCGGGACCGAGTATGGAACCGGCTATCCGGTCAACTTCCAAAACGGGTTCGCGCGCCTCAATCCGCACCTGACGCTCGACTTCGCGCTTGGCCGCGAGCCGCAGCCGGGCTCGCTCGGCTTCAAGTTCTACGTGCAGAACCTTGCGAACTATCAGTACTTGATCAAGGTCGCCAACGGCTTCAACACGACCCAGTGGGCGTCAGGGGCCCAAGTCAACTTCGAACTGCAAGCTGCTCTTTAGCTAGTGGCAGTGGTGCTCGTGATGCATCGGGTGCTTGCGGTTGAGATGCCAAAAATAGAGCGCCAATAGACCGAAGGCGACGTTCAGCCAAAATGTATAGTTGAGGCTGAACGTCGTCAGCTCGACGCGGATGTTCGGATTGGCCGTCGGAACCGCGTGCGCCGCGTGAAACAATGCGTCCATGACCAGCGCCGCCGTAACCATAGTGACGTAGAACACAACGCCGATGTACGCCGCCATCTTCCAGCCGTAGTACCGTCGATACACATCGAGCAGCGGCAGCACGATCAAATCGGCATATAAGAAGGAAAGGACGCCGCCGAAGCTGATCCCCGATCCCCACAGCACGGCGGCCATCGGGACGTTCCCGATCGAACAGACGAAGCTGATGACGGCAATCAAAGGGCCCACGAGCGCGTTGACGACCGTTTGCGTCGCGGGCGGCGCGCCGTGCAGAAAGAGTCCCTGCCAGACGCCGTCGGGGACGAAGGCGGCCAAGAAGCCGGCGATCAGGAACCCGAGGAGGAGATCTTGCCAAAGCATCGAGGCATCCATCGCTGCATTTTGCGCGATGACGATCGGTGTCCGCGGATTGCGCAGCTTCTCCAAAAAGGTCCCGGGGATCGTCATGTCGCCGTGCTCGCGTCCTCCGGTTGCTTCCTCGACGTGCATGCGGGCCGCTTCCACGAGACGGCGCGGATAAGTCAACTGGACGAGCGCACTCATGATGATGACGAGGACCACGCCGCCGATCCATTCGGCCGCCGTGAACTGCCAGCCCATCAACACGTAGAGAATGATCCCGAGCTCGATCACCAGGTTCGTCGATGAAAACAAGAACGCAAGCGACGCGATGAAGCCGGCGCCTTTCTTGAAGAGCGTCTTGCTCAGCGCAGCCGAGGCATACGAGCAGCTGGAGCTGACCGATCCGTAAAACGTCGCAAGGGCGATCTCGCGTGGTCCGTCGCGCCCAAGCTGCCGCTGCATCGCTTCTTTCGAAGCGAAGGCTTGAATCGCGGCCGAGAGCAGCAACCCCAGGACCAGGCTCCACCCGACTTGCCAGAACATCCCGGCGGCAAGGAGCAGAGCCTGACCCACGTGCGCTACGATCTCGGCCACGTCATGTTATTGCGTCTTCCCCAAAATGAACCGGAAGTTGAACGACCGGGGCTCGGCCCAGTGCGTTCCTTGCAGCGAGTTGTTGAGCGTAACGGCATAGCGATCATTGAACATGTTCGTGATCGAGAAAACGAGCTGCCCGAACGGGAAACCGATCGCCTTTGCGACATTGAAGATGAGGTGGGGCGGCACCTTACAGTTGAGGGGATCGAAGTTGGGCGGGCAGTTGATCGGGTTCTGAGAGAGGCCACTCCCGTATTCGCCGTCGAGCGAAAACCAACCGTCGTGCTTGTCGTTGAGGATGACCCCGCCGGAGCTCGTCCATATTTGGTCATGATCGGACTGCGCGAACGGGCCTCCGGGGGGTCCGGCGGACGCGCAATTCTGCAGGAGCTGCGTCTCGCAGTTCATGCTGTTCCACGCGGTTACGTGCGAAAATGAAAAATACGTGCTGCTTCGATTCGGAAGGGGCGCATGAAGGTCGATGGCTTGAACGTTGATCTGACCCAGAGGGAAGTTGATGTCTTGGTGCAGATTCGTCGAGCCTACCTGCGTGTCATCGAGGTAGTCGGTCGAATTCTTGTGCGAGATCCGAAACCCGATGTCGGCGACGCCCAGAGGCACATGAAATCCGGCCTCGTAGAGCGAGTCGCGCTGCGGTTTGAGATCGAAGGCTGCGCCCGGATTCGTCGGCCCCGGGACGTAGAGCGAAGCCGCCGTTTGAGGATTGACGGTCTCGAGCGAAAACGGGACGAACAGCCGGCCATAGTAAAAATACACGCTCGAACGCGGCCCGAAGAAGTACGTCAGCTTGGCCCGCGGGCTTGTCTGATTGTACTGGTTCGTAAACGGTCCCAAGCTCGTCGTCGAGCTGACGGAGAACGCATCGAAGCGAACGCCGTAGTCGACCCGCCACAGCGGCGAGATTTGCCAGCCGTCCTGCGCGTACAACGCTTGGGAGCTGCCGGTAATCGGACTGTTGTCGACCGCCGTGAACGTGCCGTCCGGATTTTGCGGCGCGAGGTTGTTCCCGGACTGCAGGGTGATGTTGTAGTTCTTAGGGACGTTTTGCCAACCGACGAGCGTCCCGGCCCGGATGTCATGCCGTGTCGAATGATAGAGATAGTCGGCATTGAACGCGAGCTCGCTGAAGCTGCGGTCGGCGAACACCGAGAAGATCGGACAGTCGCTAAAGTCTCCGACCATGCCGCACATATTGTTCGGATTCAATCCTGCCGCAAGATCGTTGGCCAGATCGTTGGTATCGAGAATGCGCGAGTGCTTGTACGACGGCCCGAACGAGAGCGACGCGTTCGGCCCCATCTGATGGCGGAACTGGAGTGAAGCAAACGTGTCCGCCTGATATTCGTTGTCGTCCGTGTTGGCGGGGACGCCGCTGTTGATGTCGGGGGGGATTTGGAAGGTCTGCAGCGCGTGAATAAAATCGAAATTGACGTAGTCCTTTTCGCCGACGGGGAGACTCAAGCGCATGAACTGGCTCGCGACGCTGCCGGTATTGTGCGGAGCATCCTGCGTCGAAGGGTCGATCGCGCGGCCGTTCTGCTCCATCCGGCCGGTGAGGACAAGCGACCCTCCCCGACCGACGGGCGTATGGAAATCGAGGATCCCGTCATAGTAGTTGTACGAGGCGATTTGTCCCTGAAAGTTGGCCCCCGTCGGTCCAGAGTAAGCTTTTGTCCCGATATCGAGAATGGTCGCGAACGGGCCGCCGTACTGCGCCGGATACGCTCCCTGGAGCGCGTTGATGAAGCTAATCGTCGCCGGATCGACCTCGTTCCCGAGAACACGATTGAGCGATTCCGCGAGCTGGACGCCGTCAACGATATACTGGATCCCGTTGTGGTCACCGTTGATGTGAATTTGCCCGTTTGAACCTTGGGCAGCCGTCGGCAGTTGAAGCAAGATCTTCGGAAAGCTGTTCGCGTCGGGCAGCTTCTTCAATGCGTCGGCGTTGAGGATAACATCAGTACCCGAGGCCCGGGTCATGTTGGGCCGGGCGCTCACGACCGCTCCGCCGATCTTCTGCAACGTTTGCAGTTCGATGCTGACCGCGACGCCGGCCGACCCTAGTTCGATGGTCCGCGTAGCGGTTAAGTCGCCCTTTTTCGCGGTGATCTGATATGATCCAACCGAAAGGCCGTTGAACGAAAAATTACCCTGCGCGTCGGTCGTCCGATGGATGACGAGATTGTTGCCCTTCAGCTCGACGTCGGCGCCCGCTACCGGCGCGTTGTCCGACGTGACCGTGATCGAGATAAAAGTCGCGGATTGGGCGCTAGCAGCTAACGGAATACCGGCTGCAAGCGCGACGGTCAATATGACCGCAACGAGCGCGCGTATGCGCGAAAATACTTTGAACACCATGAAGCTCCTGTGATCTGTGTTTTGTGACGTAGGGATCGATCACGGGAACAAACGGTGGTGGCCGGCGCGAGGCGGCAAAGGTCACGGCGCGGCTGCGCCAAACGCGGACGTGTGCGTCGATGCGTTTCCAAGACTGGGCGCCCGCGGCAGGTTTTACCGCGGCAAGGATGACGACGAAAAGCTCGACGACGGCTTCGATGACGCGCGCTTTGTAACGAGCGACCAACAGCGCACCGAGCGCGCTGGCGAACAATGCCGCGACAATCGCCGGGCCCAGATCGCCGGCCTGGATCGGAAGGCCTTCGCCGGCTTCAGTCAATCCGAAGACGATGAATTGCGTGCAGAAGGTGACCAGGAAAAAGCGCAGCTCGCCGCCGGGGCCTGGAAGAGAGCGCACGATGGAGGCGATGCGATCGCTACCACCGGGGCCCGAACCCGCAAGTCCAACCGACCCGACCGCGGCTAGAGCCGCGACGGCTAGGACGGCAAGCGGGATGTGCCGAGCCGAGAAAATGAGATCGGCATCTCGCCAGCCGAGTCCAGCCAATTCGGCGATCAGGTGGACCCCGATGCCGCACAAGACCGACAATCCGGCGAGGCCTAAAATGGCTCTCGTTCTTAGCGACAAGCGCATTGACTACGTTAATTTGCAACTGATTGGCAAATCACCTTGCTCGGCCTACTGCCCGTTCTGACGTCTCGGCGCCGGTAACATGCGCGTCGAGTTGAGGATGAAGGCCAGCTCCGACGTGACGTGCACGAACGCCGCCGCAAGCGGTCCGAGAAGGCCCAAGCCGGCGAAAATCATGCCGATCGCGTCGACCACGATCGTCCCCACAAAGTTTTGTAAGACGATACGCCTCGCGCGACGCGCAATGCGCAGAGTTTCGACGAGCTTCTCGAGATCGTTCCCGATCAAGACGACGTCGGCGCTCTCCCGCGCAACCTCCGTCCCGGAGCCCATCGCGATGCCGACGCTTGCACGTGCGAGTGCAGGAGCGTCGTTGACGCCATCGCCGACCATCGCAACGGACCGCCCCGCGCGGACGAGCGCTTCAACGCGCGCGACTTTGCCTTCGGGCAAGAGATCCGCCTCGACTTCGTCGATGCCGAGCTGGTCCCCGATGACGCGCGCGACCGTCGCGTTGTCCCCCGTCAGCAAGATGACGCGCAGCCCCATCTCGTGCAGCGCACGCACGGCGTTACGCGCCTCCGGACGCAACGTGTCGGCGACGCAGATCGCGCCGAGGTAGCGACCCCCAAGAGCAACTTCGATCGCCGATGCGCCGCTGCAGGTTCCATTCGTTTCCGCGAAGATCCCACGCTCCGAGAGGAACGCGCGGTTTCCGACGATGGCTTCGCGCTCACCGAGGGCCGCGACGATTCCACGCCCGGGCGTATAACTGAAGCTGCTCGGCTCGATCGTTGCGACGCCGAGGGCTTGCGCCCTGCGGACGATCGCGGCCCCGAGCGGATGCTCCGACGGACGTTCGGCACTCGACGCGACCGCGATCAGCTCTTCGTCCTGTGTCCCAAAGGCGGGATGGACGTCGAGCACCTCCGCTTCGCCGAACGTCAAAGTCCCGGTCTTGTCCAAGACGACCGTATCGATGGCGGACAACACTTCGAGATAACGGCCGCCCTTCACGATTGCGCCTTCGCGCGCGGCACGGCCGATCGCTCCGAGTACGGCAAGCGGCGTCCCTGCAGCGATCCCGCATGCGCCCGCGACGATGACGACCGAGATCGTCGAACGAACGTCGCGCGTCACCGCGTACGTAATAGCGGCGGCGCCGAGCGCGAAATAGACGAGATAGCCCGAGAAGCGATCGGCGAGGCGTTCGATCGGCGCCCGCGCCTGCTCCGCGGACTCGACCATGTCGATGATCCGTCCGAAGGCGGTGTCGCGTCCGGCACGCTCGGTGCGCACCTCGAAGGCACCGATTTGGTTGACCGTGCCGGCAAAAACTTTGCTCCCGGGCAGTTTCTCGGCCGGCAGCGATTCGCCCGTGATCCGCGCTTCGTCGACGAACGAGTGTCCGGTAACGACGACGCCGTCGACGGGGACGAGCGCCCCCGGACGAACCAGCACGACGTCGCCGGGCGAAAACGTCTCTCGGGGCAGCAGGTCCAGAAGATCGCCGATCGCGCGGCGGCCGCGCGAGAGAGTGAGATGCTCGAGGATTTCCGCGATGAGGACGAACAGCGTGATGACCAGCGCAGTGACGTACTGCCCGATGAGCAGCGCCGCCACGAGCGCGATCGTCATCGAGAGCTCCATCGTCATCCGCCGCTCGAGCAGATTCTCGATCGCTTCCTTGAAGATCGGATAGCCGCCGATCAGCGTCGCTAAAACGCCGATGAGACTGATTTGCGGAAACGGTTCCCAGACGTGGAACCATACGAGCGCGGCGGCGACCGCCACTCCAGCGACGCGGATGAGATCGCCACGATCGACGGCGTTCATCGCGCGGACTTTCGCAGAGGCCGCGCCCGTACCCTAGCCGGCTTGGCCCGTGAAGGTCATGTACGCCATCCAGACGCCCAGGCCGACGATGATAGCCGAAAGGCCGATCGTGAGGACGTTCCCGAGCATCGAGTTTGTGCGCTTGCCGAGGATCTTCTTGTCGTTGGACATGATGAGCAAGAAACCGAGCACGATCGGCAGCACGAATGCGTTGAACGCCATGACATCGATCGTGATCCTGATGAGCGGCAAGCCCGGGATCAGCACGATCGCGGCGGCCAAAAGGACGCAGAACGAATAGAGCGCGTAGAAACGCTTGGCCTCGGTGCAGTTGTAGTTGAGCGAGCACGGCCAGCGGAACGCTTCGCCGAAAGCCCAAGCGGTCGCAAGCGAGACGACCAATGCACCGATCAGCGAAGCGCCGATGAGTCCGGCGCCGAATGCGATGCCGGCATATTTGCCCGTCAGCGGGACGAGCGCGAGCGCCGCGTGCGCCGCGTCGCTCACCGAGATGTGGTGGACGAAAAGCGTCGCGCCCGTGGTCACGATGATCGCGATCATGATGACCTGCGTCGCGACCGAGCCGATCGCGGTATCGATCCGCGCGAACGGCAGACTATCAACCTTGAGGCCTTTGTCGACGGTCGAGCTCTGCTGGAAGAAGATCATCCACGGCATGATGACTGCGCCGATATTCCCGGCGATCAGCAGCAAATAAGCCTGGTTGCCGAGCGGCTGCGATCCGAAGAGACCGTCACGAATAACCGAAAGCGGCGCCGGATGCGCGGCGATCGCCGCGGGGATAAAGAGCAGCTCGAGCCCGCAGAGCGCGAGCGCGACATATTCGGCGCGCTTGTATTTGCCGGTGAGGATGACCGCCAGCAGCAGCGCGGCCGCCAAGACGACCATCGGCGCGACGGGGACGTTGAAGATCAGCGCTGCGCCGGCGATGCCGATGAATTCGGTGACGAGGGCGGCGATGTTGGTGACGAGCATCGTCCCGAGCGAAATCCACGCCCAGAACAAACCATAGCGCTCGCGAATGAGCTGCGCGTGACCTTTCCCGGTCACCGTCCCCAAGCGGACGGTCATCTCCTGGACGACGAAGAGCGGGATGATCAGCAAGAGCTGCAGGAGGATCAGCTTCATCCCGAACTGCGCTCCCGAGACCGACGCCGTCGTGATGCTGCCGGCCTCGGTGTCGGCGAACATGACCACCAGGCCCGGCCCGGCGACGGCCAAGTAGCGCAAGAGCGTCGAGCGTTTCCGCTCGACCGGCTGCGCAAGGGCCCCCGTGGATGTCTGGATAGCCGCCAACGTCCCGCCTCTGTACTTAGTCTAGCCTTCCTATTATATTAGGATCGCCTAATACTTCCTGCAATAAACATCGCCGAAGCAGTCAAGTGTTCGCTAAGGCGGGCTTTGCCCCCGTTCGGGAAAACAGGTTTCGGCATGGGAGTCCCGCACAAGCCCGCGGAGCCGCCGTCGACCGAGCAGGCGGCCTTTCTTGAGCGGGCGATCGAGCAGTACGGCAAGGCAACCTACAATTTTGCCTACCGGCTGACGGGCAATGAGGCCGACGCGCGTGACCTCAGTCAAGACGCCTTCCTGCGCGTCTACCGGGCTTGGCGTTCGTTCCAACCAGGCACATCGTTCCTGTCGTGGATCTATCGAATCGTCACCAACTTGTACCGGGATGAACTTCGGCGCCGAAAAGGACGTTTCCAAGAAGAGATACCCGAGGACAACGCCCCGCAGGACTTCGGGGGCCAGCGTCCGCTCGCGGTGAATCCGATCGACGAATACGTCGAGGGACAGCTCAGCGAACCATTGGCCCGCGCACTGCAACGCCTTTCGGCCGAACAACGGCAGGTAATCGTCCTCGCCGATCTCGAGGAATACAGCTACCAGGAAATCGCAGACATCATGGGCTGCTCGATCGGGACGGTCCGGTCCCGGTTACATCGAGCCCGCGCCTTACTCCGACGACTGATTCAACAACAACGAACGCAAGCACAACAATGACCTCGCAACACCCCTCCACCGACCGCATCGTCGACTACGTCCACCGCGAGCTCTCGCCCACGGAGGACGCGGCCCTATTCGCGCATTTCGCCGAATGCTTGCACTGTCGCGCTGAGTATGACGCCGAACTTCGTTTGACCGCAGCCCTGCAATCGGCAGCGGCGGCCGAATCGCTCGACCTGCCTTCTGCCGTGAAAGCGGAAGTTTGGAGCCGTATTCGCTCGAGGGAGGCCCGCGGGTGGAACTTTTTCCTGCGCCCGCTGATCGCGGTGCCGGTAGCGGTTGCGGTCGCGCTGGCCGCGTTCTTCGCGGTACAGACGAACTCGCCGATGATGGCCCATCCGATGGTCGGTGCGCAGTACTACTTCGACGTACACAGCGCCGCGACTCGACAGGAGAATCCGCTGACCGATCGCAGCGCACCGGTGCTCAATGTGACGGAAGCGTCGGAAGTGAGCTCGAATCCATCGCCACTCGTCGACGCCGCACGGGCCGCGGCCGGCGATGATCTCGGCCGTTAGACTTTCGATCGCGGTGCTGGCGCTCGCGATCGCTTCAGTTCCGGCGCCCGCGGCGCCGAACCCGGCACCCACCCCGACGCCGAGCGCCGAGCGTGCCGCGCAAGACATGCTCCGGGCCTGCATCGACGCGCCCAAAATCGTCTCATACATCGGCGAGATTCAGACGACGCGCTGGGGCCCCAACGGCGCGAGCGCGATGCTGGCACGCATAGAGCACGAAGCGCCCGACCGGACGCGCCGCCTTTACGTCGCCCCGGAATCGGCGTACGGTGACTACGTCGTTACGATCGGCACGACGTCGTACGAGTTCGACACCAAGCGCAACCGGATCGTCGAAACGCAGAATCCGGTGCTGAGCAGTCAAGTCGCGCTCAACGACAACTTCGCGCTGCTGATTGCGAACTACCGGCCAGTCCTGGGCCCAAACGACATGGTGGCGGGCCGCCAAGCCGCGACGGTCTCGCTCGTGAACAAGTATACGGGTCTGCGCGCGATGCGAATCTGGATCGATCGGCAGACGAAGTTGATCCTCGCGAAAGAAACGTACCGTCCTAACGGCGCGGTCGCGACCCGGGTCCGCTTCGACGACATCCGCTATACGAACGAGATTCCGCCCGGCTTGTTCGCCACGAGTCCGCCCAGCGGCTACACGATCGTCCTCGGCTACCGCTTCAGCACGCTCTCGACCGACATCGACAAGACAACGCACAGCGCGGGCTTCGAAGTTCTCGGCCCGCGCTTTCTCCCGGACGGCTTTTCGATCCTATCGGCGGACATCAGCGACCTCAATGGGATCCGCACGCTGCACTTGGTCTATTCCGACGGGATTCGCATGGTCTCGCTTTTCGAAAACGCCAGCGGCGCTGCCGCCGATTTCGGATCGGCCAGGCCCGTTGGGACGCGCTTCGCAAATCACGACGCGCAGTACGTCAAACAAGGCCCGACGACGCTCCTGGCCTGGCGCGACCGCGGGCTCTCGTTTGCGCTCGTCGGCGATCTCGACCTTAGCGAGCTAGTTGCGATCGGTGCTTCCGTCGCACCCTAGCGGTCCGGCTGAGCTCCCGTCTGCCGCATCTGCTGCACCGCTTGCTGGAACTGCGTGCGTTGTGCCGGCGTCAGGACGTTCATGATGTCCGTGCGCATTTGCTGCGCATTCGCACGGCGCGCCGTCTGATCGAGGCCTTGGTCCTTCTGCCGGTAGCTTTGGAGGATCGACCGAATCTGCGACTTCTGAGCGTCGCTGAGGTTGACCGAGCGAAGCGCTCGCATGTAGGGGTTACGATGATGCTGCTGCGGCGCTCCCTGGGACGGAGCGGACGGTCCGGTCTGCGCCGGAGGCGGGACGACTTGGGCCGAGGCGGCCAGCGGGAGTCCGGCGGCAAACGCAACGAGCGCGATTCCGCGAATGAGACGTGAGGACATGAATAGGCTCCTAAGAAACGAAAAAAGGGCTACATCATGCTAACGCAGGCAGGACCGATTCTGTCCTTAGAAGAGTGTTAGACGGGCCTTAGAGCCTTTCAGAGCACCGCGTTGAGCTGTTTGGTAAGCGTTGCCCCATCGACTTCGCCGTCCTCGACGGCGGCGATCTTGTTGGCCTTGTCGATCACGACGATCGTCGGATATCCGCCCTGGAGAAACTTCTTGGCGACGTCGAGATTAGCGTCATACGCGATCGGATACTTGACCGCGTAGTGCTGAGCGAACGTCATGACGTCTTCCTGCGTCTCGGCAGCGTTACCGTCCATCCCGACGTTGCTGCCCGAGACGGCGACGATGTCGACCTTCCCGCCATATTTCGCATAGAGCTGATTGAGCACGCTCGTCTCGTGCTGACAGTGCGGACACCACGTCGCAAAAACTTCGAGTAGAACCGGCTTGCCGCCGGCCTTGGCCGAATCGAAGGGGCCGGCGGTCGTTGCAGCGGCGAACTGTGGTGCTGCCTCTCCAACCGAAAGCTTCGCGTACATCGGCGCGTCCGACGCCGCTTTGGGGACGCGCGATGCAAGCGCGACCGCGATGACTGCGATGATCGCGATTAGGCCCAGGCTGCCGTAGAGGATGAGCTTGCGTCGATCCGTCGACGGTGCGGACGCTTTGCGGCGCTGAACTCTACTCATGATCTCTCCATTCTGCGATCGACGGCCAGCATCCCGGGCGCACGCCACGCAATGAAGCCGGCCAGCGCGGCGAGCGCGATGTCGCGGACCACGTCGAGCCACGAAGCTTGCGCCGTGTCAGCTTGCCCAAAACAACCGCAAGCGATCGGAATGCCGCGAATGACGACCGAGGCGATCGCCCCCGCAAAAACGACGAATTCCGCAAGTGCGACGACTGCGACGACCCGCGTGTACAAACCGATCAGCAAGTAGACGCCCAGGCCGAGTTCAAAGTATGGCAATCCGATCGCCATCGGTCCGACCAACGGCTGCGGCAAGATCCGAAAGCCGGCGATAGTCGACGCAAGGTCGTTTGCGTGACCGACCTTCAATGCGCCGGCCGCGACGAGCACGCCGCCAATCCCGATGCGTAGCGCGAAAACGAGGACATCGACCCAGCGTCCCGTCATCCGCGGGCGAATGCTCCACTCAAGCGTTCCAAAACCGCTTGCTCGCGCCGCGGGACCGCTTGCGCGGATGCCGCACCAAGCTCGTCACTGCCCGACTCGTAACCACGAATGGTCGCGACGACGCAGTCCGCCAGGACCCGCGGATCGTAGCCGCCCTCCAGCACGAAGAGCGCGCGGCCTTCGCAGTGCTCGTCGGCGATTTGGCGGATGATTCGAGCTAAGCTCGATGCGGCCGCGGGAGCGATCCCTAAATCGCCGACCGGATCGCCGGCGACGAAATCGTAACCGGCGCTCGCGACGATCAGGCCCGGGTGCAAGGCCCGCGCGAGCGTCCCGAGCGCTTGTTCCCACAGCGCGACGAAGGCTTCGGTCTCGTAGCCGGTGACGGGGAGCGGAAAGTTGACGATTGCACCTTCGGGGTCGTAGCGATTCTCCGAGCTCGATCCCGTCCCCGGATAGGCGGGCGATGCGTGCGACGAAACGTACGATACGCCCTTACCGACGATCGCTTGGCTCCCGTTACCATGATGATAGTCGAAGTCAACGATCAACGCACCCCGCCCGCTGCGCGCGGCGTATGAGCGTGCAGCGAGGCCCGCGTTGTTGAAGACGCAAAATCCCATTCCACGCGCCGGCTCCGCATGATGTCCGGGCGGCCGAACGAGTGCAAAAGCCGCCCGCTTCTCGGCCGCAACGCATTCAGCGGCGAGCAGGACGCCGCCGGCCGCGCTCGATGCGACTTCAAACGATGACTTGTCGATCACGGTGTCGCCCGTCGAAAGATACGCTGCGCGTCCGGCATCGCCGAGCGCATCGACTTCGCGCCGGACGCGTTCGACGTAGCCTGCCGGGTGAACGAGCGTGAGCTCGTCGACCGACGCGCGCCGCGGCGCGAGACATTCGTCGAGCATCCCCTGGGCACGCAGGCGCTCGGCGACGATCCGAACGCGATCGGGCGCCTCGGGGTGATTCGTCCCGGCCAAATGCCGCGTGTATTCCTCGTCGTAGACGATGAGCACGGCTAGGTCCTAGTGGGTAGGCGCGCTCGACGGCTTCGCTGACGGCTTGGGCGCAGGCGCCGGCACACCCCCGCCGGATCGATCCAAGTCGGCGAGCAACTTCTTCACCTCGGTCGCTGCCTGCGAGTCCGGCTTCACGAGGGCTAGGAATCTGCCATACGCCGCCTTGGCTTTGGCGGTATCCCGATTCGCGGAGTAGCACTTGCCCGCGACGACGTAGAACGCCGGATTCGCTTCCAGGAATTGCGGCGCGCCTTGTCCGAGTGCATCGAAGATGTCCGCCGCTTCCTTGTAGTTTCGCATCTCGTAATCGGCTTGGGCAACAGCAGCCAAAGCGCCCGGCGAACGCGAGATATCGTATGCTTTTCGGAAGGCATCGTGCGCTTTATCCGGTTGCTTCGTCGCCATGTAGAGCTGGCCCAACGACAAGGACGCGCTGGCATCGTTGGCGTCGAGCTCGATGAGCCGCTGAAATTGCACGATCGCTTTTTGCAGGTCGTTCGCTTGCGCGTAGTAGTCGCCTAGGCGCACGAGCGCGAGCTTATTGTCCCTGTTCGCACCCAGAGCCGTCGTCCATTCGGCCTCGGCGCGCTGATTTTGCTTGATGAAAAGAAGGTAGTCGCCGTACGCGATGTGAGCCTCAGGCACGTTGGGGAACATCTCGATCGCGCGCTTGTACTGGGCATCGGCCCGGTCGTTCATCTTCTCGTCCGCGTACAGATGGGCTTCCGCATCGAGGATGGAGACTTTGTCGACCGCATCGGGGACCGTCGTGGCCAGCTTCTCGTAGACCGCAACCGCGTCTTGGACGTTGTGCTGGGCTCCCAGGACTTGCGCCTTGGCTATCAGCGCGTCTGGATAATTCGGATCGATCAGCAAAGCGCGTCCGATCACCGAGAGCGCGAGCGGAGCCGCATTCTGATCCAGGTACGTTCGCGCTTCGTAAAGGAGCGGCGAGGGGTCCTTTGGCGAGAGCTTCGCAGCCGTCTCGAACTGTGCGCGCGAATCGTCATATTTCTTTTCGGTCGCGAGCACGATTCCGTAGTTCAGGAAAACGCGCGGATCGGTCTTGTTGAACGTCGCCGCGCGCTTAGCGACGCGATCGGCATCGTCGAGGCGGCCTGCCTGCAGGTACAGATTGGTCAGCAACGTTAGGACCGAAGGATTGGTGGGATCCATGTTGGACGCTTGCTCGAGATCGGAGAGCGCTTCTTGCGGTTTGCCCATCTGCGCCAGCGAGTAGCCGTCCATGTACAGGATCATCGACGTCTTGTTCCCCGCCTTGAGGAGCTGCTGCGTCAATTGGTACGTGAGATCGGGGCGATTGGCTTGAAGATAATCGCCTGCTAGCTCCGCCATCGAGCCGTGATCGTTCGGATCGGCTTTGAGCTTGGCTTGCAGACGCGGGATCGCTTTATCCAGCGGCTCCTGCGACGGTTCGGGCGACGGCTGATCCGCTGCCGACGGGCTCGGCGACGGCGCGGCCTGCCTGCGGGCTGCAAGCGCGGGCCCAGCGGCCAGCATCGCGCAGGCGCAGCAAAGCCCCAGCAAAACAGCAAGTCGTTTCATCTACGCTTCAAAAACCTCTTACGCCGGGACGGCCTTGGCCCGGCGCACTTGTTCCGTCAATTGCGGGACAATCGCAAAAAGATCCCCGACGACCAGCAGATCGGCAAACTCGCCGATCGGGGCTCCGGAATCTTTGTTGATGGCAACGATGGTACCGGCGGTACGCATACCTACCCTATGCTGTATCGCCCCGGATATCCCCACGGCGATGTAAAGTTGCGGACTGATCGCTTTTCCCGTCTGCCCGACTTGATGTGCGTGTGCGATCCAGCCTGCGTCGACCGCCGCGCGTGAAGCCCCGACAGCCCCGCCGAGCGCATCGGCTAGGTCAGCGAGGATCGTCGTGAACGGCTCAGGGCCGCCAAGGCCACGACCGCCACTGACGACGACCGACGCCTCTTCGACCGCGAGCGCTCCCGCGGCCTGCTGGACGTCCTCGTCGATCCGGATCGCGTACGAGCGCCCGGCAGGCTTTTCGAGCTGAGCGATCTGGCCTGCGCCGGCCTGCCGCTCCGCCGTGAAGACGTTGGGCCGGACGGCGACGACGCCGGGGACGCCGGCGGGAAAGGCACATGTGACCATCGCGGTCCCGCCGAGCCGCGGTGCGACGCATGCGACACGCCCGTCAGTGACGGCGATCTCGATGACGTCTGCGATGTATCCCGCGCCGATGCGCGCCGCGCAACGGCTCCCGACATCCCGCCCTAACATCGTATTTCCAACGAGGATGAGCGCCGGTTCGTTCCGCGTCGCGACGCTCGTCAAGTAGTCTACCTGCGGATCGATGGCAAAGACGTCCGCGTCCGGATCGTCGGCGACGTGGATGACGTCGATCGGATATGCCTGAACGACCTCCGCGAGCGCGCGCGAATCCGCGCCGGCGATGACGGCATG
>Ga0209415_10004786_pt1 | contig 24686 bp, 20 predicted proteins | sample PeaSoiSIISIP2007_FD_187696 | JGI IMG/M metagenome (GOLD analysis project Ga0209415, IMG submission 187696) | Peat soil microbial communities from Weissenstadt, Germany - SII-SIP-2007 (SPAdes) (version 2) | ecosystem: Environmental > Terrestrial > Soil > Wetlands > Peat | place: Germany... | reverse complement strand
CGCTTTGATCTTGGGAACCAGGTCTCGCTGGATGGCCTCCGAAGTGGCCGCCATATTCTGATTGCTCGGTTTCGCCACGTAGTCCGAGGCGCCCAGCGCGAGGGCATCGAGGGTTGCTTCCGCCCCACGTTCCGTGAGCGTGCTGAACATAATGATCGGTACACTTGGAAGAATTTTGCGTATCCCCGGAATGGTTTCCAGGCCATTCATTTCAGGCATTTCGATATCCAACAGAATAATGTCCGGGCGCAGCGTTTGGAGCTTGGCCAGCGCCAAACGGCCATTGCTGGCCCATCCGGCGATAGCAAGGTCAGGATCGCTTGAAAGCACATTGGTAAGCACTTTCCTCACGACCAGGGAATCGTCAACGATCATGATTTGAATTTGCGGCATCGTCGTCTATTCCATCCAGGCCCCGGCACTTTGAATCTCTGGAACATGGAAAACAGGCACACCTCCGGGCGGCAAGTCAGTTTGAACGATTTTGACTCCTTTAGGCTGCGCGCAGTCTGCTGTGACCGTTGGCTGGGCCATCGCCGCTGACCTTGAATTGCTCGACCAGCCCGCGCAATTGCGTGGACATCTGCGCGAGCGCTTGCGCGGCCTTCATCGATTCGTGCGCGCTCGAAGACGTGCCCTGTGCCGCCTGGGAAACTCCCGCGATGTTCTGCGTGATTTCGGTCGAGCCTTTGGCGGCTTCGGTGACGTTTCGCGACATTTCGTTGGTCGTCGCGCTTTGTTCTTCGACTGCGGTCGCGATGGTGCTGGAAATGTCGCTGATCTGATTGATGACGGCGCCAATAGTCGCGATGGCGTCGACCGCGCCTTTGGTATCGCTTTGGATCGCCGCGATTTTCTGGCTGATGTCCTCGGTGGCCTTGGCCGTCTGCTTGGCCAGTTCCTTGACCTCGTTGGCGACGACCGCGAAACCCTTGCCCGCTTCTCCGGCGCGCGCGGCTTCGATGGTTGCGTTCAGGGCGAGCAGGTTGGTTTGTTGGGCGATGGAAGTGATGACCTTGATGACCTGGCCGATTTCGGCGCTAGAGACACCCAGCTTGGAGATGGTGGCGTTGGTGGCCTCGGCAGTCTTGACGGCTTCGCCGGAGACGCGTGCGGACTCGGTGGCGTTCTTGGCGATGTCCTGAATCGTGGAACTCATTTCCTCGGCGCCGGTGGCGACGGTCTGAAGGTTGCGGTTAACTTGTTCGGTGGCGGTGGAAACGACGCTGGCCTGGGCGGTGGTTTCCTCGGAATTGGACGTGATCTGCTGGCTGACGGCGGAAAATTCTTCGCTGGCGTTGGCAACCTGCTGCGCGTTTTCTGCAACGGCAACGATCATCTTTACAAGACTGGCCTGCATCTTGTTCATAGCGGCAGCCAGGTCCCCGAGTTCGTCGTTGCTGTTTACTTTGACTTCTTCGCCTGTCAGGTCGCCTGAGGCGATGGCTTCCGCCTTATTCAGGACAGCGGAGGTAGCCGAGGAGATGCTGCGGCCCATATAGGTGGCCACGCCAATGCCAAATCCAAGTCCTAGCAATGCAGAAATCAACATGGTCATGCTCATCGAAGAATTTGCGGAAGCCTGTTCCTCTTTGCTCTTCTCAGACAGTGCGGTAAAAGAGTCGGCCATCTCTCCAAGGACTACCTTAAGAGGATCGTTAACGCTTGTGGCCTTATCGGCAAAATCGTTTCCTCCTTTGACGACAGATTCGGAACTCGCGCCGATTGCAAGATCCATCGAGGCTTCCTGGGCTTCCCGAAGCTTCGGAAGCACTTCCTTAGCTTTTCCCCACCGGTCGCGATTTTCCTGAACAGTCCATTTGGGGGCCAATTCGTCGAGCACGGCGACATCTTTTTTGCAATCGTCCCAAGCCGAATTGAATGCCTTTCGCGCAACGTCTCTTCTCGCTTGCTCTGAGCCTGCAAGGACCGCCTGACGTCCTTTGCTCTGTGTTTGATTCAAATCCCTCTGCAGCTCGAAAAGCGCTTTTTGGGTTGAGGCGTGGATGTCTACTCGCCCATCGACATCCCGAATGTCGCGCGCCTTCAAATAGACAAGCCCCGAGCTGACTATCATCAGCCCAAGCACTGTTGCAAAACTAAGTCCGAGTTTCTTTCCGATGGTAAATTTCATTTTCTATTCTCCTCGTAACGCTCAAATTTCGAAACCTGGCCAAAAACCGAGAACGGGCCTCACCGCGACTCAGGCGGTGCCGTATGCCCACGCTACGCGGCCTTCAACGATTCAACTGCGCGTTGCCCTTCGCGCCTGAAAGCCGGTTCGACCGAAGAATTTTCTTGTCGTCGGAATGATCGCGCATTGTTTCAGCGGGGCAGGCTCTTCTTGGTCTTATCGCTAGGCGCCCGATGCCACACTCTCCGCCGTTTCACACGCTTTCTCTGTGTTCAAGACGTGCATCAATTGCTTCTCGAGCTTGTGAACGCCGAGGATGACTTCGCGCACTTTGCCTTGCAAAGTTTCCGGCGGGCGCTCGAAGGAATCCTCGGTGACTTCCACAACGTCGCCGATATCGTCGACGAGCAGGCTCACCGCCCCGTCGGCGCTTCGGATCACGACGTTCATCGGATGCGTTTCTTCCGGACGGTCCGCCAGATCCAGGCGTCTCCGCAAGTCAATTCCCGTGACGATTTGCCCGCGGAGATTCATGAGGCCGCTGACGACATGCGGGGCCAGCGGGATCTGCGTAATTTCCAAAAAACGAATGACTTCCTGAACTTTTTCAAGTTCCACCCCGAACATGAGCTTGTCGAGATAAAACGTGCAGAACTGATGGGTTTGCGCCATGGCTCAGTCAATGACCTCCGCATGTTCTGTGGACAGAGTGCGGTTTTCCTCGGCGATCCGCTGAATGACGGGAATATCGATGAGCTCTGTGACCCGGTCATTGATCACCACCGCGCAGAGGATTCCTTCCCGCGTGGCCGGGGATTTCACATCGGCCCGGTCTTCCACGATGTCCAAGATTCGTTCCACGATGATTCCGATGGTTCGCCCTTCGTTATTGCACACGAGCACTTGCAGAGGGTCGGGTTCCACGGTCTTGTTGCCATGGCGCAATCGGCTTCTTCTCTCCTCCAAAACGACGTCGAGACGGATCAGCGGAAGAATCTTCCCGCGGTACTGAATGACCCATTCTCCTCCGGATTTCTCGACATCCGAGGCGCGGAATTCCTCCAGGCGCGCCACCGTGCTGAGGGGCAATGCCATGCGAGCGTCGTCCGGACCGGCAAAAAGCAGGAAGGTTTGTTTTTCGGCTTGATTCTGGTCCTGGCTCGCGAGCACCTCAGCGGTTTTTTCCGCGAGCGCCTGGTCGCGCGCTTCTGAGAAAATATTTGCGTTTTGTGCCAGGCCAACCACGTCCAGAATCAGGGCCACCTTGCCGTCGCCCATAATCGTCGCGCCGGCAAAAATCTTGAGCGCCCTCAAGTGCCTGCTCAGGGGTTTGACGACGATTTCCTCCGAGTCATTGATCTCATCCACGACCAGCCCAAACGGATGGTCGTTCGCCTGGAGCACCACGATATTCGTTGCTTCGTCCAGTTCATCCTGGTTTGCGGTCTTCTTGGCGAGCTTGAGTTCTTCACTGAGATAAATCAGGGGCAGCAGCCGCCCGCGCATGCGATACACCGGAACGCCGTGAACGGACTCGATATCGGTTCGCACGCGGTCAGCCTCCAAGCGAACCAGTTCCTGGATATTGACCTGGGGAATGGCAAACCGTTTTCCTTTGCTCTGAATGATGACTGCACGGACGATCGCCAGCGTCAGGGGAATTTTGATCTTGATGGTTGTGCCTTTTCCCGGATAACTCTGAAGATCCACCGTGCCGTTGACGCGGTCGATGTTGGTCTTGACCACATCCATTCCCACGCCACGGCCGGAAAGGTTGGTCACTTTTTCCGCGGTGGAAAATCCCGGAAGAAAGACGAGATTGAGCAGTTCTCCCTCGCTCATGCGCGCAGCCTGCTGGGCAGTGATCACGCCGCGCTCGATGGCCTTGCTCTTTACACGGGCCGTGTCGATTCCCGCGCCATCGTCCGAAATTTCGACCAGCACCTGTCCGCCCTCGTGGCACGCGCGCAGCACGAGCCGCCCCTCGGGACGCTTTCCGCGAGCGACGCGCTCCTCGGGCATTTCAATCCCGTGGTCCACTGAATTCCGGACGATATGAGTCAGCGGATCCTTGATGGCCTCGAGGAGGCTCCTGTCGAGTTCCGTTTCCTTCCCTTCCATTTCGATCAGGACTTGCTTGCCCCGCGCTGTCGCTACATCGCGGACCACGCGCGGGAACTTGTCAAAGACCTTGCTGATGGGCTGCATGCGCGTTCGCATGACTTCTTCCTGCAGTTCGCTCGTCAGCAGATTGAGTTGTTGCGCTGGACTGACCAGGTTGGGATCGGACTGGCGCGCGGAAAACTGGGTGATTTGATTTCGCGTCAGCACCAGCTCTCCCACCAGGTTCATGAGCCGGTCCAGAAGGTGGACGTCAACGCGAATCGTCTCCGCCGCCGCATTTCTGGAGCGGGAGTCATCTGTCGGGTGCTGGGCCGGTGAAGTTTCTCCTGGCGCCGCGGCAGATGGGGCGGGCGGCTCGGGCTGGGCTGGAAGTGCCCGTTCCGGCTGTGCTGGAACGGAATCGGGCGGGATGGATTTTGCAGAATTCTCTTTCGGGCTATCGCTTTTCTGCTTTTTCGGAGGCTCTTTTGGTAAAGATGCCTCGGCGGCTGCCTTGGAAGATGGCTCCTGGCCCTGGTTTTGCAGCTTATTCAAGGTTTCGATGAGGTCCGGGTAGGTTTCATTCCCGTCCTGCCCGGTCGTTTGTATTTCTCCGAGCATTGTCCGGATGGCGTCCACCATCGCCAGCAGGCCGCTGGTAAATTCGGGCGTCAGCGAAAGTTTGCCGTCACGGAGGCGGGAGAGAAGGCTTTCCCCCACGTGAGCGACTTTCTCAAGTTTGCTGAATCCCAGGAAGCCGCAACTTCCCTTAATCGTGTGGATGGTCCGGAAGATGCTCGACAGAAGTTCTTGCGAGGACGGATCGGTTTCAAGTTTCACAAGTTCGCTGTCGAGCCGGTCCAGGTTCTCAATACTTTCGACCAGGAATTCCTTAATCAGGTCGTCCATTGCACCACCCTATTGGCGATCGTTCATCTTGGGCGGATTAGAATAACGGCAGGGGGGCGGTTGAGCACTCACAGTGAGTGATCCGATTTACCCGGCGGCCTTCCAATTGACACAAGCTCGCACAAGATACGTGCAGTTAATCGTCCAATGTGTGGATTCGCTTTAGTGGGAGTTTCATTGCGGACTAGTTGAAGTTGCGGGGCATTTCGCTTCCTCCGCGGGCGATTCCTAATCCCGCTTCCAGCATGGAGTTAGGCCCGAGTCGGGAAATTAATGGAGAATCGTTGCGGCAACGTGCCGTCTTTAATCCACGCTTGCCAAACGGGAGGCATTGGCGCTGAAAAATTTGTGCTCTGAGTGCGAATGAATTCACTTCCTTAGAAATGTTTAACAATCAGGACTATGTAACACCAGCATTCCAGTACACACAGTTACCTGTTCGAATGTTGAGGGACCAACGACTATTTCTGCTTGGATCGTTCGAGGAACACTTCTCGCGCCGCCTGAATTCCGTTGATGGCGGCCGGAAAGCCCGCATACAACGCCATCTGCATGATGACCTCGACGACTTCCTGTTCCGAGCATCCCACGTTCAGCGCGCCGTCAATATGCGCGCGAAGCTGCGGCGCCGCGGTGCCCAGCGCCGTGAGCGCGGCAACCGTAGCGATCTCGCGGGATTGCAGGCTCAGGCCGGGACGGCAATGAATATCCCCGAAGCCGAACTCCATGACGTACGTTCCCAGATCCGGGGCGATCCCCTCGAGCGACGCCAGAAATGTCTTGGCCCGCTCTCCATACATTTCCACAAATTTTGCCAACCCCCGTTCGTATCGAGCCGAATGGCTCATTGTTGTCTTCTCCTCGGCCGTCTTCGGCGGTCACTCGCCCGCCTCGACGGATTGCCTTCGCATGAATCAGCTTCAGTAAGGATCTCACAAGGCAGAAAATAATCTATTTTGTGTTGGGCTTGGGAGCGTTGAATCGCTCGTCATCCTGGTGGAATTGATCCTGCTGAGAGGGCAGAACCATGTGAGCTTTATCCGTGCTAGTGGGCGTACAAAAGGTTTCAAGGAATCGGTCGTTGCGAAGGAGCAGATGTCGAGGTGTGAGTACCCAAGGTTTCGCGAACATAACCGGGTCTTCCACCGTGGCCTCGTAAACCAGCATATTGCCGTGACGGGTGTAACGTTCCACGACATGCTCCCGATCGCTATGGATCAGCGCGAACTTCTCGATAATCTGGTGATTCTTAGGTTCACCGAATGCACCTGGTTCGGTGTGTCCCTGGGCTCCGCCCAGCCAGGTTGAATCGTCCAAACCTACCACGTCGACCACCAGCGTATTCCCCTCCCAGTGACCGACCGAATCTCCCAAATAGGAGGTGTCGAGGTCCTTTGGATGCGGCTTTCCGTCCGTGTAGATGATACGGAAGGTTTGGCCGATAAAATTAGACTCGTAGAGAATTACTATCATTTTCGGAGTCTGAACGATTTGCAGTGGCCCGGTCGAGGCGCGCGGAACTCCGCTCGGCGTGCAATCAAAATTCGGGTCATCCTGCGAGGTAGTGCCGTATTGCCGTTCTAAAATCGCCTTCACCTTCGCCTCAAACTCAGGCTTGTAAGAGGGTTCGGCAGGTTCCGGGTACTTTGGCGGCGGCGCATCGGTTCGCGTCTCTCCAAAGGCGTAATAGATGTTGCCGTCCGCGGCTCTCTTCACCGTGATATCCAGTGGGTTGTAGTAAAACCCGTTCAGGTCTGGATGGCCATCCGCTGTGCGTGGGGTAGGCAACTTTGCTTCAGGCAGTTGCAGATAGGCTTTTTCGAGTTCCTCACTGGTTACAGTGCGCACCGGCTTCTCAGACTTTGCAGCCGCAGCCGGAGTCTGAGCGGACACGGGAACCACGGCGAACGCCGCCAAGAGGAGTGCCGACAGAAGAGGCACTGCGGCTACAGCTGCGGTATTCCCCATGTGATGCGTTCCCATGTTCCAATCCTCCCTAAAATCCGGTGCCATGATTCACCTTACAACCCAACGGAATCATTCCGCTTCACTATTCGTAAAATGAGGCCTGCAACCCAAAGGCAAGTGCCCCGTACAAGATCAGTGGTAGAGCTCAATCGAATGCCCATCCGCATACTTAATAAGGGTTCCAAACCCCAATTTCGAGCCGTCCTTGGCGGGTTTTCCGGACACCGTAACGGTCTCCCCGATTTTCCAATCTGACCTCAATAATCCGGCCCGGTGCAGCATGCTGGGAGGCGCTCCTTGGAAACGCCAGGTGTCGATGCCGCCACTGTCATTCTTTACGTCCACATACCAATAAATGTGGGGATTTACCCAATCGACTCGCGTCAGAACGCCTGTCACGGTGAAGTCCTTACTAGGATCAAACTCGGCTGCAATGGAGTGATGCGCGAAGGCGGGCAGCGCAGCCAAGAATAAACCCATGAACGCGATTGAGATTGAGTTAGCCTTAGTCATCGGCAGTTTCTCCGGTTGGAATATCCCATTTAGGTTTAGTTTGATTCCTGGCCCACTTCAATTTGCGCATTATATCTTCTTCCGCGTAAGAAACAAACCAGCCGCGGTCGAGCGCTCACCTTCTGCTCTCTTTCGCGCCAATGTTCTTCCGCGTAAGACATACATAGAGATGATCCAGTTGGCCCATCAGTCAGGCCTTGTGGCAAGCGGAGATTTTGGCTTCGGTTGCATCTTCGGAAAATGCAGAGCATCACCGACGCCAAGGGCAACCAGACGGCGGGAGATTCTTCGTGCGGAAAACAAAAAACAAATGGGCCTTTTGGGGGGAAGCGCCGCTTTCCTAGTCTCCCGTCGGACGACTGAGGTCCTCGCGCGCGACGGCATAGAGAGCCAGTTCGACGCGGCTGGAGACGCCGAGCTTGTCATAGATCGCGCTCAGATAGTTTCGAATCGTATGCTCGGTGAGGACGAGCTTTTGGCTGATCTCCCGCGTGCTTAATCCTTCCGCCAGCAGATGGACCACTTCCGATTCCCGCGGAGTCAGCCGGGTCATCCCGCCGCCCGGCTTGATGAGACGCAACGGCTTGAGCTGGGTGAGGAACTCCAGAATAAAGGCCAAATTCCGCGTGTCGGCCCAGATCTGGCCTTCGTGCACGGTTCGAATGCATTTTGAAAGCAATTTAATGGAGTGCAGCCTGCAAAACACACCTTTGGCGCCGCCTCGGAAGGCATCCACGACCATGTCCCGGTCGGAGTCCGGAATCAACATGATGGCCGTGGTTTTGGGAGAAAGCATCTGCAGGTATTGCAGGACGTGGTATCCCCTCAACCGGCCATCATGAAGGTGGGCATTAATCAGGGCGATATCCGGCTGGTTTTTTTCCAGTTCCCGGATCGTCTCGGCGGAACTGTTGGAAACAGCGACCACGACGATGTCATTGCGCCCGCGCGTGAGTCCATCCGCGATCAGGTGCGCGCTCATGCGGTCCGCATCCGCGATGAGGACACTGATGGTGGCGCTGAGAGGTTGGGACAACCGACTCATTGACTACCCCACCGGGAGAGATCCAAGAGGCGCAGACTATACGAAATCATCCCGGAAAAGCAAGCTATTTTATACAACTTTGTCATTATTCGTGCCAAGCGTATTGCACGCAGTTTCGGCTGCTGCGGGGAGCGTGGTCCCTTGCCGAACGAGCTGTTTTGGGCCGCTAAGACGGTACATTTGTCACGTACAGTGACAAGCACAATGTCATTCAACAACCGCAAGGACGCCTTGCCTATTGTCCGTTCCCCGAGAAATGCCTATCGTGCGCCTCACATTCGTACTGAAATTTCAAGCGAGCTTCAGGGAGGAATTCTTGAGCCGCGATATGGGAGAACCGATCGAAATGAGAAAAGAACTTCGATATCGACTGGATGCACCGGCGGTGTTTTCCTGGGAAGGCGTGGGGCGCAAACGGTTTCGGGGGGAAGGGGTCACACGCGACGTCAGCGTCCAGGGCGCGTTCATCCTGACCGCGACGATGCCCCCTCCCGATTGCCCGATTCAATTGGACCTCCTCCTCCCCTCGCTTACGGGAATCAAAACCATGATGCGGATCACAGGAAGAGCTCGAGTCCTCCGCGTGGAGCACCCGTCGTCAGACACTTGGATCCACGGCTTTGCGGTTGTGACCGACGATCTAAATCAGTGGGGCCTGGTGCCCATGCAGACCGAATCTGAAAGTGCGCTCGTCGGAGCAGCAAGAGCGCACTGAAACCAAACACGAATTAGGGATTCGGACAGGCAACTGTCCATGTTTTTGGGGTCAAGGTTTCCTGTAAGTCAGAGGGCAGAGCTTTATGCACTTGGCGGAAATGGAACTGGGAATTCAGAGCGCAAGCGGCGCGCCAAACTGGTACGCCCTTTTTACACGCCATCAGCACGAGAAATCCGTCGCGTTCGCGCTTTCGAACAAAAGTCACGAGGTCTATCTTCCCCTCTATCGCTCCGTCCGCCGGTGGCAGGACCGCGCCAAGGCGCTCTGGCTTCCGTTGTTCCCATGCTACGTGTTTATCCGCGAGGGGATGGACAGGCAGCTTCAAATACTTACCACCCCCGGTTTAATCCACATCGTGAAATGGGGCGGGCGCCCGGCAATCGTGCCAAAGACTCAATTGGATGCGACCAGGCAGATCGTCGAATGTTGCCCCAAAGTGGAGACTCACCCGTATCTTCAGTCCGGAGATCGTGTACGGGTCAAAAGCGGGCCCTTGATGGGACTGGAAGGGATTTTGACCCGCAAAAAAGGGGTGGCGCGGCTGGTCGTTTCCATGGAAATGCTGGGCCGGTCCGCGGCCGTGGAGATCGATGGATTGAATGTAGAAAGAATTGGGCCAATCCCGGTGCCAAAGCTGCCCCCTCGGGTTTCAGTTTCCGCCTGACTGTGACCCACGTCGGAGATCGAATTCGCGCGATCCAATGGACGCTTCCCTATTTCAATTCAATGTTACCGGAGCGGTGAGTTCACCGAAGCCCTTCGCAAGTTCCGGAGTGCGTGCGGCCGCATGTTCCGACCAGCTTGCCCGAATTCAGACACCCATGGAAAAAGTGACGACCAACTCTCGCAACCTTGATCTGCTTCGGTCTTTCGCCGTATTGCTGGTCGTGGGCTTTCATTTGGCGAAATTCTTCGACTGGCATTTTGAAACGTTGCAAGTCACGGATTTCGGGATGCTCGGCGTGATGCTCTTTTTTGTGCACACCACGCTGGTGCTCATGTTCTCTTTGGAGCGGCAGACCGCGGCCTCAAACGCATCTCTGTTCGTCCCCTTCATGGTCCGGCGGTGCTTCCGCATCTACCCGCTCGCGATCCTTCTCGTCACATTCGCCTATCTGTTCCACATTCCGTCGGACCTGCAATTTGGCGGATTCAATTTGCTGCATCAGTCGGCAGGGAACTTTCTCGCAAACCTTCTGCTCATCCAAAACGTGACGCGGGAGAAGGCGAACCCGGGCATTCTGTGGAGCCTGCCGCTGGAGCTTCAAATGTACCTCGTCCTGCCCGCCTTATTCCTTTTCGCTTCGCGCGTGAAATCGTGGTGGGCGATGGTCGCATTCTGGTGGTCCGCGGTGGCGCTATGGTTTGCGGTGGGACTCTCTACAGGCATGCTGCCCCTGAGCGAGGGAGGCATCCGTTCGCCTGCGGAAGCGCTCCTAAAATTCACTCGATTCGCGCCGTGTTTTCTTCCAGGGATCGTGGCTTACAAACTTTGGCGGCGGCCCAGATTCTTGCCGGCCTCGTCTTGGCCTGCGTTCCTGGTGCTTTGTTGCGCGGCGTTTCTTTGGCCGTCTGGAAGTCAGCCGATCGAGACGGGTTGGTTCATCTGTTTCGCGATCGGTCTGGGAGTGTGCTTCTTTCAGGAGATGCGGGAAAATCCGCTGACGCGCCTGACGAAACGAATCGCCCGGTATTCCTACGGAATTTATTTGTTCCATTATTTGGCAATTTGGATTGGGTTTGTGGTTTGCCGGAACTTGAACGTCGGGCTGCAAATCGCAATTTTTGGCGCGGTGCTCGTGTCCCTCTCCGTGCTGCTCTATCACACGGTGGAAGCGCCCATGATCGTTGCCGGCGTCGAGGTGTCGCAAAAACTCACGCATCGTTCCTTCGCTCGCGAAGTCACCGGCCATTCCGGCGAACCCGCGCAGCAAATCTTTCCGGACTTGAGCAGATCATCTTGAAGAGAAACCCATTGAATGGAACGATTTTTGTAGCACAGGCAATTCTGGGCCTGGCGTTCTGCCTGATTGCGGCGTCTGCGCTGGCGCAAAGTGTGCCAAAGAGCAGCAGCCAGTCCTTGCCCCATGAGCAACCCGCGGCGGAAATCAATCAGCGTTTGCAACAGGCGAACGAAAAGCTTGCCGGAGTAACCACCGAATCCGAAACCAGGGAATCCCGCATCGGCCCGGACGATTTGCTGAATATCTCCGTCTTCGAAGCGCCGGAAATGAACAGCACCGTGCGCGTTTCGGCGAGTGGCGAGATTTCCCTTCAATTATTGGGCGCGGTGCATGCTTCCGGTCTGACACCCAAAGAACTCGAATCCGTTCTGCAAGGGCTTCTGCGCCGCACCTACATGAAAAATCCTCACGTCGGAGTGTTCGTCCAGGAATTGCAAAGCCATCCCATCTCCGTCGTAGGCGCCGTGAAAATGCCGGGCGTATTCCAGATTCGCGGAACGAAGACGGTGATCGAGGTTCTCTCTATGGCCCAGGGCCTCGCGGACGATGCGGGCGATACCGTGCTCATCATGCACGGCGCTGAATACACCCAGCCGGGCAGTTCCAACGGCCCACAACCCGCGGCGCAGGAAAAGACCGGTGAAATAGAGGAGATCGACCTCAAAAAATTGCTGGACTCCGCCGATTCCGCCTTGAACGTGCCGGTCCGTCCGGGGGACATCGTCAAAGTGCCCCGCGCCGGAATCGTATACGTGGTGGGCGAAGTTCAGAAGCCGGGCGGTTTTGTCCTGCAGAACAACGAAAACATTTCCGTGCTCCAGGCGCTCGCGCTTGCCGAGGGCCCGACGCACACTTCGGCGATCAGCCGGACTCGAATTATTCGCACGGACCCGGCCTCGGGAAAGCGAACCGAAATCCCAATGAACCTCGGCAAGATTTTTTCCGGCAAAGCTCCGGACACGTTCCTGCAGCCAAAAGATATTGTTTTTGTTCCAAACAGCGCGGCAAAAAGCATCCTCTACCGGGGCTCGGAAGCCGCCGTGCAGACTGCCGCGGGCGTCGCGATTTACAAGTGGTGAACGCATGGCTCCAGACGGCAACGACCAGAACAAGATGGAAGTCTTCACGGCGCGCGAAGTTCGTGCGGAACAGCGCCGCGCGATGCAGGGAGCGATCCGCCCGGCAACGATGGAAAAACCACCCGACCTTGTGGCCTGGTGGAGAGTTATCCGAAAGCGCCGTTGGACGGTTCTGACCGCTTTTTCCGTGTTGTTTGTTACCGTCCTGGCCGGATCCATCCATGAGAAACCCGTGTACCGGGCCAAAGCGCTGATTGAGATTGACAAGGAAGATCCCAGTGTCGCCAATCCGCAAGAGCTATTTCAATTGGATGAAGTTTCCGACGCCTACCTGGAAACGCAGTACAAGGTTCTGGCCAGTGATGATCTGGCGGAACGCGTCATCCATCAACTCGGCTTGGACAGGCAAGCCGAATTCCTACCTTCCTCGCTCGCCTGGCCGTGGAGAGCGAGCGCAGCTCCAGCTCCTCCCCCCGCCCCCCCTGACGACAGCGCGGCTGTGCCCGACCCGTTGGTCCAGGAAACCGTGCTCACCCACTTCCAGGACCGTTTGGACATCAGGCCGATCCGGCGTAGCCGCGCCGTCGAACTTCGCTTCGATTCGCAGGACCCCAATATGGCGGCGCGGGCCGTGAACGCAATCGTCGAAAATTACATCCAAAAAAATTTCGAGGCGCGGTGGGGCGCCGCGCAAAAAGCTTCGGGATGGCTTTCCCAGCAATTACAGGACCTGAAAGTCAAACTCGAAAAATCGCAAGACGATCTGCAGAAATATGCCGCCGATAACGGCCTGCTCTACCTTGTCACGGACAAGGGGCAACAGGAGAGCATCGTCAACCAGAGCGTGCGTGAGATACAGGATGAGCTGACCAAGGCCGAGGCGGACCGCTTTGAGAAAGAGTCGATTTTCCGGCTCGTGCAATCGGGCGATTACGCGTCGCTTCCCGGCGTATTTGACAACAAATTGTTGCAGGACCTCACCGTCCGGCTTGCGGACCTTCAGCGGGAGCACGCGCAGCTTGCCGCCACATTCACGGAAGACTATCCGAAGGTCAAGGAAACCCAGAGCCAGATCGCGGAAATTCAAAGTTCCCTGGAGAGGGAGCGCTGGCGCGCGGCGCAGAAAATCAGCAATGATTACTTCGCCGCGCTCCGGCGCGAAAAATTGGTGCGGCAGGCGTTCGCGGAAAAGCGGGGGGAAGCAAACCAGATTGCCGAAAAATCCGTGCAGTACGGAATCTTGAGCCAGGAGGTGGACACCAACAAAGGGTTGTATGAAGGATTGTTGGAGCGGCTAAAGGAAGCGGGCGTCACGGCGGGCCTGAAAGCCAGCAACATCCGGGTCGTGGATCCTGCAACGGTTCCTTATAAACCGATCGCTCCAAATTATCCTCTCAATCTCGGGCTCGCGGCGTTTCTTGGTTTGGGGCTCGGGGTCTCGATGGCGTTCCTCAAGGAACATTTGGACCAGACCATACGATATAGCGAAGACGTCTTTCACTTTTTGGGTGTTCCGGTTCTGGGCTTTATCCCTACGTTCGGCGCACTGAACGGAAGGAAGCAGAAAGGCGTCGCACGCGCGGATCGGGAACTCATCTTCGGCATGACGGGATCGAGGGCGGTGGAAGGCGGCGCGCTGATCGAAGATCATTCCCGGCATGACCTGGGAATTCATAAAGGGTCCGCCTTTTCCGAGGCGTTTCGCGAACTCCGCACTTCGGTGATTCTCTCCGCTTCCGGACGTTTCGCGAATTCCATTTTGGTGACCAGCGCGCAGCCCGGTGAAGGGAAAACCACGGTCGCCGTGAACCTCGCCTTTTCCCTGGCGCAACTCGGCAAGCCGGTTCTTCTGGTCGATGCGGATATGCGCCGTCCCAGCATTCAGAAGTATTTCCCCGAAAGCGGCTCCCAGCTGAGCAGCTATTTGTCGGGCCAGGGTGCGTGGCAACAGATGGTGTTTCCCACAACGATCAACCGACTGCACGTTCTGCACTGCGGCCCTATCCCGGAAAATCCCTCCGAACTTCTTTCCTCGGACCGGATGCGGGCCCTGATTCAGGAATCGATGGCGACCTATCGCTTCGTCATCCTGGATTCGCCGCCTCTTCTCAACCGGGCAGACAGCCGCATTTTGGGAAGCATGGTCGGCGCAACGATCCTCGTTGTCAAAGGCGGAGAGACGCCGCGCCAAGTCGTTCAGTACGCGGAGTCACAAGCGCGCTCCGTGGGAACCAATCTTATTGGGGTCGTTCTGAATAATCGCGACTCCTCGTTGAATGACTACTCGTACTACGCCTGCGCTCGTCCAAATGAAGAAGCGGGCGCGGCATAGTCCGCGCCAGTACGCGTGATATTTTCCAAAGCCAATTTCGGAACATTTTCCACGAGCCTCGTCATTCAGGCTTGCGGCGCAGGCACCGGCATCCTCACCGCTCGTCTGCTCGGTCCCGTTGCGAGAGGCGAACTTGCCACGGTCATTTTATGGCCCGTGATTTTGAGCAACCTGGGGTTGATGGGCTGCAACTGGGTTCTTGCTCGGGAAGTCGCAAAGAATCCCGAAAGAGAGTGCGATTGGGCCGCCGTTGGAGTCGCGGTCGGACTGGCTACTGCCGCGCTGTATCTTCTGGCCGGGTATTTCCTTATTCCTCTGCTCCTGCCATCGGATAGAAGCAATTTGCTTCCCGTAGCGCGGCTTTGCCTGTTGCTCATTCCGCTGGACATTCTCAATCAAGACCTGCTGGCCGTCGAGCACGGCCGGATGCGCTGGCGCCGCTACAATCTTTTGCGGCTTTCCTTCTTTATTTTTTATCTCACTCTCATCGGTCTTATCGGCGTGACTCACAGAAATCAGGTGCGCTGGTTCGTTTCGGCATTTCTCGCAAGCGAATTGCTGGCCGTCCTCTTGCGCCTTTGGATTCAGAGAAAGGCATTGGCTGCCGGCAAGTTGCGATTCGACCGATGCCGCCATTTATTGCAGGCAGGGACGCCGTATTTCGGAGCGACCATCAGTAATCTGATTTCGCTGCAACTCGACACCATCCTGGTCGTGAGCCTGCTCGACACGAGAGCCGCGGGAATTTATGTCGTCGCCGCGGCCTTTGCCAACGGACCGTCTTCCCTCGGCGATGCCTTGGGGATCACTTCTTTCGCCGTCCTTTCAAATGAAAGAAATACAGTGAGCCAGGAAAAGATCATCACCGGAACGTTTCGCCAATCCGCTTTGGTATCGAGCGGCGTGGGGCTGGTCCTGGCCGGCCTGATCCCGTTCCTCGTCGTTCCGCTGTTTGGATTCGAATTCTCGCGCGCCATCCGGCCGGCCGTGGTTTTGGCCCTGGCAGGGTCCTTGACGGCTTCAGCCAACATCCTGAATCAGGGATTGCGAGGTCTAGGACGCCCCCACTCGGGCCTATTGAGCCAATTAGTTGGAATCGGAGTCATGGCCCTCGCGGCGCTGTTTCTCTTGCGTCGGTTCGGGCTCATGGGGATGGCCTTCGCCGTTTTGCTAAGCGGTTGCGCACAGTTGCTGGTGTTGGTTGGCGCCGCGGCGAAATGGTTGAGGATCTCGCCGCTCCAATTCTGGCCGTTTGGAGCGGGCAATGTCCGATTGTTTTTCCAGCAGGTGGCGGATTTGCGGTTGCGTTATTCGCGGTCTCCCGCGTGAGCCTTCTTTGGAATTAAAGATGAGCCGAATCCTTGGATACATTACTCCGGTCCGCGCATTTTCCAGCGCGGGGGAAATTTATATGCAAGCGGCATCCGGGAGGGTCGCCGAAGCGCTTGCCAAGCATTTTGAAAAAGTCTGCGTTTGCACCAGAGTCGTGCATGGCCCTCCTCCCGCGCCGTTCGATGCCCCGCTAAATGCGCCGAATCTAGAACTCATTGCGCAACCTTTCTGGGGCACGACCGCCGGATCGCTAATCCATTTATTCGGAATCGCTCGCGCCTACATGCGAACCTGCCGGCGGGCGGATGTTCTGTTCGTCCGGGGAGGGTGCCCTTACACGGCGGTGCTGTATTTTTGCGCCGCGATATTTCGCAGGCCGATTTGCCATTGGGTCGTCAGCGATCCCGTCACGCTGTTGCGAACGCACAACAGGAGAGGGCTCGTGCGGGATACCTTCGCCTTGCTCTACGCGCTACAAGATCGGCTCTTCACGCGTCTTGGGCGGTGGGTCACCAACGGAACATTGATTTGCAATGGCCGCGAAGTAGCCCGCGCCCACGCATCTCCCCGGACGGTCGAGATCGTCTCGAGCACGATTCGGGAAAGCGATTTTTTTTCTCGCAACGATACCTGCCAGGGTCCAGTCGTGCGAATCCTTTTCGTTGGCTTCCTGCGTCCGGAGAAAGGAATCGAGTACCTGCTGGAGGCTGTCTCTCAGCTCAAGACAGATGTGCCGTGGGTGCTGGAGATTGTCGGGCCACGCCAATTTCCCGACTACTGCGAGAAACTGGATGAGATAGCCGCCGCGCTAGGCATTCGCGAACGCATTCGCTGGGAGGGATACGTGCCGAACGGCAAGCCATTATTTGATCGCATGCGCGCCGCGGATCTTTTGGTTCTGCCCACGCTTTCCGAGGGAACACCGCATGTCTTGGTGGAAGCTCGAGCCAATGGCTTGCCCTGTATTTCCACCACGGTCGGAGGCGTGCCCACAACGGTTACGGACGATTACGACGCGCTGCTCGTCCCGCCCAAGGATGCGCGGGCGCTGGCACGGGCCATCGAACGCGTGATCGGCGACGGCGAATTGCGCCGCGCGATGATTCGCAACGGCCTGATGGCCGCTCGCAAGCAAACACTGGATCGATTTATTGCCGCCGTGCTGAGAGAACTGAATTCTGATCCGTCTAGGGAAAGTGCGGCAGTTCCGCAGGAGTAGGAGCGGCGCAATGCGAGTGCTCCAATATCTCTGGTTCCATTTCATCAGTGTTGCCACAAGCTGGTTGCCGGAACTGCGGCCTGTCCTGCGGCTGCGCGGATTTTTGTTGCGGCCTTCGTTCAAATACTGCGGTGGAAATCTTCAAGTCTCGCGGCATGTGACGATCAACTTTACGAATCGACTGGAAATTGGCAGCGACGTCTTCCTCGCCACGGGCTGCTGGTTGCATGCACGCGGAGGAATCATCCTGGAGGACGAGGTGCAACTCGGACCGTACTCCGTTCTGGTCAGCGGGGACCACACGAAACTCGATGGATCCTACCGGTTTGGCCCGAGCAATCTTGCGCCGATTCGCGTTTGCCAAGGGTCGTGGATCGCGGCCCACGCGACGGTCACGAAGGGTGTGGTCATCGGGCGCGGCGCCGTTCTCGCGGCCAACTCCGTGGCCACGCACGATGTTCCGCCGTACACGATGGCGGGCGGCGTTCCCGCCCGTGTCATCCCTAAAAATTCGCGGATCGAAATGGTGCTGTAAGCGCATGTGCTGAGACCCACTACGCAAAAAGCACTCATCATGTATCTCACACCCACACTCTGGTTTGAAATTGGCGTCGCGATTCTGCTTGGATCCGTGTTTCTCTGGACGAAGCCCGAGTACGGCCTCTTCCTGTACGCGTTCTCGCTCGGATTTCCCGACTTCGCCTATCCTCTCGGCACTACGATCAACATTCGCCTGGATGACGTGCTCATCGTGCTCTTCCTGGCGCGCGTCATCCTGTGGGCGCCGGCTCCGCTTTCTCAAAGGCAGAGAAGCATATTCACCTGGCAAGGGATTTTCCTTGCGGCCTGTTTATTGTCGATCGCTGTGGAAACAGCGCAGGGAACGCCGCCCGGAGGCTATGACGCAGCCAGAATGGCCGGATGCGCCGTCATCGTTCTCGTCCTTCCCCTGCTTGTGCAATCGGAAAGAAGGCTTCGATTTTTCGTTGCCGGCCTGATGTGCGGCGGAGTGGCCCTGGTGATTCAAGTTCACCAGCATCTAGGCGAGAACTCATCGAATGATTTTGCGAATTTTGAGCAATTGAAGAGCGCCGCCACATTCGGCACCTGGAATCCGAATACGATCGGCCAGGCCGCTTTATTGCTTGTGTTCGCGGCCGGATTGGGCGGAATCATTTTTTCAAAAACGCTGATGAACAGAATTTTCTGGCCGTGTCTCGCCGCGGGATTCGCGCTCGTGCCCGCGCTGGTGTTTGTGCGCGGAACAAGCATAAGCATTGCGGCGGGATTCCTTCTGTTTCTTTGCCTGGCGCGCCGGTGGAAGTGGGTCCTGGTCTTCGGAGCGGTGTGTCTGTCCGCCATCCTGTATTTGCATTCGCGGGACTCTCAGTTGATGGAAGACGCCACCGCTGTGAATCTGACAACGGGAGAAGGTTTCAGTCACCGGTTTGACCGGTGGGGCATGGCATTTCAAGCCATTCAAAAAGACCCCCTCGCCGGCCATGGATTTGGGCAGGAATTGAACTATTTGACTCTGATGGGAAGCGAAGGCCGGGCACACAATACCTATTTGACGGTCTGGCTTGAATTGGGTTTGGGCGGCCTTCTTCTGTTCCTTGCCGCCGTATTCCAATTTATTCGCGCAGGAATTTTTCTGTACAGAAGCCCGCGATTTCAATCCGAAGGAGCGTTGATCCTAGCGCTGCTCTTTGCCATGTGCCTCGATAGCCTCGGTTTGGCCACTCTCTATTGGGAAAAGCTGCCGACCATAGCGCTGTCCCTCGCTATCGCTGTCGTCGGCATGTGCGAGAGGAATGATCCGGAATTTGCCATGAGAGAAAATCGCATCCCGGCATACGAGCCGATCGCGCAGCGTTCGTAGTCTCATCTCTGGTCCCCCGAAAAATTGCATTTTGTGAGGTCTGATCCGCTTGCGGGAAAGGAACTGCCCATGCCGCAAAGCCAAGCGATTCACGTCTCCGTGGTAGTCCCTTGCCGGAACGAAATTCGGCACATCCGCGCGTTTCTCGATTCCGTTCTTCGCCAGGAACTTGGCCGGATTGAAATGGAAGTCCTGATCGCCGACGGCATGAGCGACGATGGGACGCGGCTGGTTCTCGACGAATTTGAAAGGAAATTTACGGCGGTTCGTGTCCTCGACAATCCCGAAAGAATCGCTTCCACCGGGCTGAATCGGGCGATCCGCGAAGCCCGGGGAGAGATCATCATCCGCATGGACGCCCATACGACCTACGCCACCGATTACGTGCGTTCCTGCGTCGAAGTGCTCCATGAAACCAATGCCGAAAATGTGGGTGGCCCGGCTTTGACACGCGCGGACGGGTATATTGCGCAGGCCATTGCGTTAGGCTTCCACACCCCTTTTGCCACCGGCGGCGCCAAGTTTCGCGATCCGCGATACACAGGCCCGGCGGATACTGTGGTGTATGGTTGCTGGCGCAAATCTACCCTGGAACGCATCGGCATGTTTGACGAAAAACTGGTCCGAGGCCAGGACTATGAATTGAACGCGCGTCTTCTTTCCTGTGGCGGAACATTGTGGCAGTCGCCCAAAATCACTTTCTGGTACCGGCCAAGAGCCAGCCTTTCAGGGCTGTTCCGGCAATACTTTCAATACGGATTCTGGAAAGTTGCCGTGGTTCGCAAGCATGGGAGGCTCGCATCCTGGCGAAATCTCGTGCCGGGTTCGTGCTTGCTCGCCGGAGTCGTCTTACTGCTATGTGCCGCGGCAGCGAGCCTCGGCGGATTAACCTGGTGGCGAGACTTGTTCCTTATTGACTGGTTTACGTTGGCCGCGTCGTATTTCATCGCATCTTTCGCCACGGCTTTTTGTGTCGCGAAGCGGCAAGGGTGGGGCTTCTTTCCCTGCTTGCCCATTGTTTTTGCTGTCTACCATTTCGCCTACGCGCTCGGTTTTGTTCTGGCCCTGTTGTATCGTCCCGCGACTCAAGTCGGCCCAAATCCCATCCGGAAAGTCCTTACGGCCATTACAAGATAATTCCTAATCCCCGTTTACTAGCGCCGGTATCGCCCTAAAGAAGCGGCGACCGGCTGGAGGATATTCCCGTGGCCCAGCGCGAATATCAGCAAGCGATTTCCCTGTCCAGGCACCGAGTCATCCCGGAGCGTGTCCTACGGCGTTTGTTTGACTCTGCTTGCGCAATGGTAGGGCTCACCTGTTTGGTTCCCCTTTTCGTCCTAATTGCCCTGGCGATCAAGCTCGATGATGGCGGCCCGGTTTTGTATTCTCAGTACCGCGTTGGCAAGGGCCTTCGGAAATTTCGGCTGCTCAAATTCAGGAGCATGTTCATCGGCTGCGCGGAAGGCAGTTTTCTGACGGCGCCTAGGGACGCGCGGGTCACGCGGGTCGGCCGCGTTCTGCGGAAATACAAATTGGATGAGCTGCCGCAGCTCGTGAACGTCTTGAAGGGCGAAATGCAACTCGTGGGCGTGCGGCCTCAGGTGGAAAAATTTGTCGATATTTTCCCCGACGAATATGGAGAGCTCCTGCAAACGCCGCCCGGAATTACGGATCTGGCATCTCTCAGCTTCCGGCATGAAGAACTGTTGTTTCTCGAAAATTCTATCGAGGAGCAATACATCGCAAAAATCCTGCCGATCAAATTGGAAATCGCGCTGCAGTATTCGAGGACCCGCACATTCCTGTCGGATCTTGATATCCTTTTCCGAACGGTCCTGGGCTTCCAGTCTCCGTCGGCGCCATCGCTTCCCAAATTTGTGTCCAGAAATTCTTCCTAAGACCTTCACTTCAGCGCAATGGAATCTGATCCTTTCCATCAAAACGATGAATTGGACAAAATTCCAGGCCTCCCCTAATCTCACACATGAGCAGATAGCAATCCTGACCACCCCGGGGCCGAATGCACACCCACATTCGGCCCTCCTCCCTCCAAAGTTTCATTGTTCCCGCGACCTCTAAGCCCCTTCCTTTCATATGATTTAAAGATTCCAAACCGTGCTTTGCCCGGCGTCTCCCTAATTCAATAATCACAGTCACGAATTTTTCATCCAAAGGCGCGTGCCGACCTGCGATAATTGGATTGTCGGCTTCCGCTCGTTGGCTTCAGAGTACGGTGGTTACCAGGAAGAAGGGAATCATGCTGAGAGGTAAAATCTCCATCCCGCCCACGGCGAAGTGTCCCGGTTGCGGCGCGGTTCACGCGCGGGCTGCGCTGGAAGCGAACCTCTACATCTGCCCGGGATGCAATCATTATTTGTCCATGCCTTCGCGCGCGCGAATCGCTTTGCTCGCCGATGAAGGGACATTCCGTGAACTGGACCGCGAGCTTGTGTCCGTCGATCCGCTCGGGTTTGCGGACCACAAATCCTACCGCGTTCGTCTGCAGGAGGCTCGCCGGGAGACAGGAGTCCGCGAAGCCGTCACCGCTGGGTTTTGCCGAATCGGAGGCCACCAGGCGGTGCTGGTGGTTTTCGATTTCGCGTTTTTGGGCGGCACGATGGGTTCCGTCGTCGGAGAAAAAATCGCTCATGCTTTTGAAGAAGCTACGCAGCGCCGAATTCCCCTCGTCAGCGTGGCGGCCAGCGGCGGCGCCCGCGTGCAGGAAGGCATGTTCTCGCTGATGCAAATGGCCAAAGTCGCGGCCGCCGCTTCCGTGCATGACCGTCAGGAACTTGCCTTCATTTCCATTTTGACGGACCCGACATTTGGCGGCGTGACGGCCAGCTTCGCCTCGCTCGGCGACATCCTGATTGCAGAGCCAGGCGCGCAAATCGGATTTGTGGGGCCTCGAGTCATCGAACAAACAACGGGCGTCGCGCCGCCAAAGGATTCGCACCGCGCCGACACGTTGCTCAAGGCTGGGCTGATCGATCTCGTGATCGGGCGGAAGGATTTGACTGCGGTAACCGCATATCTCATCGGCCATCTGAAGCGAAACAAAGCGATGGAGCCGGGGGGCAAGGATTTGCCGCCGGCTGTGAAATCCAAGCATATTACGGCCTGGCAAAAGGTGAGTCTCGCGCGGCACTCGGGCCGCCCCACGGCAAAGTATTACATCGCGCACATGGCTTCGCGCTTCCTGGAACTCCACGGAGACCGGTGGAGCGGCGACGATCCCGCCATCATCGGCGGCATCGCCGAATTAAACGGCGACACCGTGATCATGATCGGCCAGGAACGCGGCGCCACTCCGGAGGAAAAGGCCGCATCGCATGACGGCAAAGCGTACTCCGAGGGCTACCGGAAATCGTTGCGCCTGATGAGGCTTGCCTCCAAGTTCAAGATTCCCGTAATTACTCTTGTCGATTGCCCGAACGCCCAGGCGAACTACGAATCCGAACATCGCGGCATCGCCTTCGCTCTCGCGCGCAATCTCGCGACGATGGCCAACTTGCCCACGCCCATCGTCTCCGCGATTATCGGCGAAGGCGGAAGCGGCGGCGCGCTGGCCTTGGGCGTTGCCGACTGCGTTTTGATGCTCGAGAACGCGATTTATTCCGTGATTTCTCCCGAAGGCGCGGCCGCGATTCTTTATCGCGATGCCGGAAAAGCGGAGGCAGTTTCGGATGTACTGAAACTCACGGCGCAAGACCTCCATGCCCTCGGCATCATCGATACCGTAGTGCCAGAGTCCGAGGGTGGGGCGCATCTCGATCCAGCGGCGGCGGCGGAAACGCTCAAGCACCACTTGCTTGCCGCCCTTCGCCCGCTTACCGAACTTCCTATGCGCCAGCTTCTGGACAATCGGTACAAGAAATATCGTCACATCGGCCAGGAAGGCAAGTACTGGAGGGAGCGCGTTCGCAGCGGCTTCAGCGACGTGTTCGGCCTTCTTGCCTACGCCGTATCCAAAATGGAGAAATCCAACCGGAAACCTAAGTCTGCCGACGGCGCACCACGGCACAGGCCGGAAAAGAGCAGGGCTCCCGTTTCAACAGGCCCGAAGCGAGCGGAGCGCGAATAGCCTGCATTCGCGAATTCGCACCTTCGCAGGATCGGACGGCAATCCTGGAGGACATCCGGAATGAAAGCCCTCGTTAAGAGTCGGGCCGAGCGGGGCCTCTGGCTCGAAAATGTTCCCGAGCCCGAACCCGGCATCAACGACGTCAAGATTCGTGTGCTTTGCACGGGAATTTGCGGGACCGACCTGCATATCTACGACTGGAACGATTGGGCTCGCGCCACCATTCATGTGCCGCTCGTCATCGGGCATGAATTCTGCGGAGAGATAGTCGAAGTCGGATCCAATGTGGCGGATCTTCATCCCGGCGATCTGGTCAGCGGGGAGGGACACGTCGTGTGCGGGCGCTGCCGGAATTGTCTCGCAGGTCGGCGCCACCTGTGCGCCTACACGCAAGGCGTGGGAGTAAACCGCGCGGGGGCGTTCGCCGAGTACGTGGTCCTGCCGATGATGAACGTGTGGAAGCACACGCGCCCTATCGCGCGCGAGATCGCCGCGATTTTCGATCCCTTCGGAAATGCGGTTCACACGGCGCTTTCCTTCCCCGTACTCGGCGAGGATGTCCTCGTCACGGGCGCCGGCCCGATCGGCATCATGGCCGCGGTGGTTGCACGATTTTCGGGCGCGCGGCATGTGGTCATCACCGATGTGAATCCGAATCGCCTGAAACTTGCGGAAAAGGCGGGCATCCCGATCACGGTGGATTCACGAACGACACGACTGAAGGAAGTTCAGAAGCGCCTTGAGATGCGGGAAGGCTTCGATGTCGGCCTCGAGATGTCGGGCTCGCCGGAGGCGTTCCGCGAAATGCTGGACAACATGTGCCACGGCGGCAAAATCGCCATGCTGGGAATTCCGTCCGCCGAAGTCGCCATCGACTGGAGCCGCGTCATCTTCAACATGCTCACGATTAAGGGCATCTACGGCCGCGAAATGTTCGAGACCTGGTACAAGATGACCGTCATGATCGAATCCGGCCTGGACATTTCTCCGATCATCACGCACCGCTTTTCCTGGCGTGATTATGAGAAGGGCTTCGAGGCCATGCGCACTGGCGAAGCGGGAAAGGTCATCCTGGATTGGTCTGACGCGCGAGCTTGATTCGGGCCGGTGGACCCTTACGCACGCCCCGGGTATAGCACTCGGACGGGCAACAGACCCTTTATTTCAATTCTCCTGTATAATAATTGCCTATACTATTGCAGGTAGGGCCAAGGGATGGGCCTGCCTGGGCTATTTCTGAATCTGGACGGTTACTTTTATGATGAAAACAGGCGCGCAAATTCTCTGGGAATGTCTGGAACAACAGGGCGTTACCACCGTATTCGGCTATCCCGGCGGCGCGATCCTGCCCGCCTATGACGCGCTGAAGTACAGCAATATCCATCATGTACTCGTCCGCCACGA